>Ga0065165_1000231_pt1 | contig 97237 bp, 87 predicted proteins | sample AraplaMF_Cvi_mMF_FD_63813 | JGI IMG/M metagenome (GOLD analysis project Ga0065165, IMG submission 63813) | Arabidopsis root microbial communities from the University of North Carolina, USA - plate scrape MF_Cvi_mMF (version 2) (version 3) | ecosystem: Host-associated > Plants > Roots >... | reverse complement strand
TTTCGCGCCGTGATCGCGGTGGACATTCCGCCGGCGCCGGAGCCAACGACCAGCACATCGCACGACAGATCGCGCCCTTGTCCCGACATTGCCGCTTCCTCCCATGGCCTCGCCGCACCGCCTTTTTTTGAGTCGGACGGCACGTCGTCTTCTGGATAGGCGCGGCAGCGGGCGCCGCCAATGGACGAAACTCCTTTTGTGTTGTACTTTTCATAAGTGCGGTGCAGCGGCGAGCAACGGCCGCCAGAGCCGCGCAGGGAACCGCAAGCATGATCCCACACTACTTTTTGTACGAGGAGGCGGCTTCGAAGGTCGAACCGTCATTCCTCCATATCGAGCCAATTCCGGTGCGCAGCGGGCGCCATGATTGGACAATCCGGACCCACACGCACCCCGACCATCACCAGATCCTGATGATCAGCAAGGGCGGCGGCGCCATCGAGGTCGAGGGCGTGAGCTGGGAGGTCTCGCCGCCGGCTCTGGTCATCATCCCGGCGCTGACGATCCATGCCATCCGCTTCAGGCCTGGCACCGACGGCTATGTCATCACCGTGGCACCGCCCTTCCTGCAATCCGCGCTCGATGACGCTGCCGATCTCGTCGACGGCTTTCGGGTGCCGGTGCGCTTCCTGCCGCAACAGATCGGCCGCGACATCGACCTTGTCGGGCTGTTCGCCTCGCTCGAGCATGAATTCGTCTGGTCGGCTCCCGGCCGCCGCACTGCCATCAAAGCCTATCTGCAACTGCTCGCGGTGACGGTGCGCCGGCTGCTCGAGCAGGAGCGCGTCCGCCCGGTCACCAGCGCGCGGGAGGCGGAGACGGTGATGCGCTTTCGCGAGCTCGTCGAGAAGCACTATCGCGATCATCCCTCGCTCGATGTCTACGCGCGCAAGCTCGGCGTGACGGCGGCGCGCCTCAATGCCTGCTGCCGGATGACGACGGGCAAGTCCTCGCTGGCGCTGATAAATGATCGGCTGCTCACGGAAGCCAAGCGTAACCTGCTCTACTCCGATATGACCGTGAACGAGATCGGCGCCGCGCTCGGCTACGCAGATCCGGCCTATTTCAACCGCTTCTTCTCCCGCAATGTCGGTCTGTCGCCGGGTCGCTTCCGCGAGCGGCTGTTCTCCGGCGAGATTCGCGCCGCTGCCGGCTGAGCCGGCATTGCGCAATCAGCCGGCGAGAGAGAAGACCAGGCCCTGCCGCTTGAGTATCGCGGCGCCTTCGTCGATGTCCTCGAGCGGCCGGTCCGACAGGATCTCGAGAACGATCCTGCCCTCATAGCCGCGCTGCCTCAATATCGCGGCGATGGCCGCAAAATCGATATCGCCCGAGCCGATCGGATCGTGTCGCCACTGCGCCTTCGGGCTATCTGATAAATGAACGATGCCGAGACGGGCCCACAGCGCCTTGAGCCCCTCGACCGGATCCTCGCTGATCGCCACGGCATTGGCGACGTCGTAGATCACCGGCATCCCGGCATAGCCTTCGCCATCGAGAAAGCGAACGATATCGGCGGCGCTGGCGAGCAGCCCCTGCGGATGGTTTTCGAGGATGACGGGCACGCCGGCGCGCTCCGCCTTGTCGTGAATGCGGGCGAAGGCGTCGCGAAAGCTCACCATCAATCGGTCATTGGCCTTGGCAAGCAGCGCGTGCCGGCGGCCGGAGCCGACGCAGATCCAGCGCGCGCCCAGCTCGGCGGCCCGGTCGATCGCGGCCGCATATGACGCCACCGCAAAATCCACCACATCTGGTGAGGGGCTTGCGAGATTGATGTCGCTGCTGGCGAGATCGAGCGCCAGGAGCGACAGGCCGTGCCGCTCGATCAGCGCGCGAATTCGCCGCGTACGCGCTGCATCCTGCGTCCAGGGGTCGAAGTGCGGCGGCGTCGCCATCAACTGGATGGTGCGATAGCCCACAGCCGCGAGCCGTTCGAGGGCGTCCTCCGCGACGCAGTCCCACGCAAAACCGAAAGTGTGGGCGCCGAGCACCGGGAGCGTCATGGGGCCGTCCGGTAGAGTTCGATGGTGCGACGAATGCCGTCGCGCAACGAGGTCAGGGGCAAGCCGGGAAGTGCGCGCCGCAAGTCGCCCTCGCCGATGTCCTCCGCGAAGGGAAGCACGGGACCGTCGATACCGATCTTCGCAGCCGGCACGACGGCACGCACGGCCGCGACGACGTCATCGCTCGAAGCCACCTCGCCCGGCAGGTTGAAGACGTGCGCCCCATCGGGCTCGCGGCGAAGCGCGGCCTCATAGGCCGCAACGACGTCGTCGACGAACACGAGACCAGCCGTGCCGACATAGGGAATGACATAAGTCTCGCCACGCGCGGCCGCGCGGCAGGCCAGCGACGGGCCCGCGGTCAATCCGGTTTCCCGGCCATAGCCGTAGACGATATAGGGCCGGAAGCCGATGCTGGCGATGCCATGGTCCTCCCAATAGGCCCGCGCGCTGCCTTCGCAGGCGAGCTTGAAGGCGCCGTAATGGGTGACGGGCCGCGGCGTCGTCCCGTCATCAGGGCCGTAGACGCCAGCGCTGCTCGTATAGACGATGCGGCGGATCCCGAGCGCTTGCGCGGCGTTGAAGACGTTCAACGTGCCAACGAGGTTGATGATCGCGCCGCGCACGGGATCTGCCTTGCAGGCCGGGGTCAGCACGCCGGCGAGATGGACAATTCCGTCGCAGCCCTCGGCTGCGGCGCGCACCGCCTGCCAATCCGCGATATCGCCGATGCGCCACTCCACCGCAGTGGCCGCAGCTCCGACGATGCGATCGAATTGCGCCGAGCGCCCGGCCGGCTCGAAGACGCGCAGCCGATCGCCGTCGTCGGCAAGCCGTCGTGCCAGCCAGGCGCCAATGAATCCGCCGCCGCCCGTGACCAGAACCTTCATGATGAGCTCCCCCCGCCGATCAGGAACCAGGGCCGAAGAAGCTTTCGCCCGGCCGCGCGACGCGGCCGTAGAGCCCGGGCGAAGCCAGCGTCGCCATCGACAGCTCCTGTGCGGTCTGCAGCAGCGCCGGCGCAAGCTCGAGCATGCGCTCCTCGGTCAATCGGATGTGCGGACCGGCGATTACCACGGCGCCCGTCACCTCCTTGGTCTTGGGATGACGGATGGGGGCCGCGGACGCGCTCATCCAGGGCGTATAGGTCTGTACGCAGATGCTGACGCCGCGCTTGCGGGTCTGGCGCAGATATTTCAGTAGTGCCGGCCAGCTCTCGGGCGCGCGCGGACCATAATCCTTGCGCAGCCCATAACCTTGCTTCTCCACCAGCGTGCGCGCATCCTCGTCCGACAGGCACGACAGCCAGGCATGGCCGCTGGCCGAGCAGGACAGCCGTCCCACCTGCCCCATGTCCGGATCGTAGCGCAGGCCCGCGGGCGAGCCCTGCGCCTTGGCCACCCACACGAGCTCACGACCATCGATCATGGCGAGACGCACCAGCTCGCCGCTCTCCCGCGCGAGACGGTCCAACAACGGTTGGGCAAAATCGGTGATGCCGCTGCCGGCGAGAAACGTAAAGGCGAGGGAGGCGATCTTGGCGGTGAGCTGGTAGGCGCCCTGCTCGCGCTCCTGCTTAACGTAACCATGCTCGATCAGGCTCGTCAGCACGCGGTGCGTGGCGCTGCGCGGAATGTGCAACGAATCGGCGATTTCGAACAACTGCATGCCATGGGCATTGGTCGCGAGCAGCTCGAGCACGCCGAGCGTCCGCTCCAACAGGCCGCTGGGCGCATCGGCGGGATCCGGGTTCTTCAGCATCAAGGCAGCATCCTGATTCACAATTCCATCTCCTGATCAGGCCGCACTATCTGACCGGTTTTAGCCGCTTTGTGAACTGCCATCGTGGCCCGCAGGGTCAGCATGCCGTCGCGGGCGGTAATCAGCGGCGCTTCCTGCGCTCGGACCACCCGCGCCAGATGATCGATCTGCGCCAGGTAGGGATCGCCGCGCTCGACGCCAACCGAGTCGCGCGAGATCGGGACAAACCAGCTCTTCGCTGACGAATAGTGCCAATAGTCAAGCGTCGGCAGCGCCAGCGCGCCTTCGGTGCCGCTGAGGAAATGCGTCTGCACCGCGGCCGGCTGCGGCGGATAGTTCGGGCTCTCGCCGCTGGCGAGATCCCAGCTCCATGGGCTCGCCGCGGTGTCGCTGAGGCTCAGCGTCACCAGCGCACCACCAGCGAGCCGGAGCAGGATCGCCGCGCTGTCCTCGACCTCGAAGCCGCGCACCGCGTTGGAGACGACCGCCTGCACGGAGGCGATCTCGCCGCAGAGATGACGGACCAGATCGATCTCGTGAATGAGGTTGATCAGCACCGGCCCGCCGCCGGGCTCCCGTCGCCATGCCACCTCGAAATAATCGGCGGGCTTGTAGAAGGTCGCAAGCACGGTCGCGCTGGTCAGACGGCCGAGAGCGCCTTCGGCAATCATGCTGCGGGCCCGCCGCGTGATCGGATTGTGCCGCCGATGGTGCCCGACCAGGACGGGCACCCCTGCGTGCTCCGAGGCAGCCGCGATCGCCCCCGCATCAGCGAGCGTGCTCGCAATCGGCTTTTCCACCAGCGCCACGATGCCGCGCTCGATGCAGGCAATCGCGAACTCGCGATGGGTCGCATTCGGCGTGGCGATGATCGCCGCATCCGGCTTCACCGCACCCAGCAGGTCGCGTACATCCCCGTAGCAGGGAACGCCGAGACTTTCCGCGTAAGTCTTTCCCGCTGCGGCTGGTTCGGCGATCGCCGCGAGCCTGCAGCTTTCCGATCGGCGGATCGTCTCGCAATGGGCCCGTCCGATTGCGCCGGCCCCGATCACCGCCACGGCGACCTTGCTCATTCCGCATCCTCTTTGATTGGCGTTGCTGCCCGGGGAGGCTTCTAGCATGAGCCGGCCAGAATTGGAATTGGATTCCAATTCTCATTTTTTGATATTGGAATTCGATTCCAGTCGTGATAGGGCAAGCCCCAAGAGCCGCATGTACGGCCCGTCGGCAATGACCGGCGCATTCAGAAGGGGAGGCAAAGCGATGACGGACCAGAAGAAGACACCCACGGCGGCCGGCCTGCGCATCGGTCGGCGCGGCCTACTCTTGGGCGCAACGTCGTTCGCCGCATCGCGCCTCGGCATGCCCTATATCGGCAACGCGGCAGCCGCCGAGCCGATCAAGATCGGAATGATCTGGGCCAAGACGGGCTCGATCGTCGATCAGGCCGAATATCTCGCCCAGGGCGGCATGCTCGCGCTGGAACAGCGCAACAACACGCTCCTGGGGCGGCCCACGGAGATTGTCTGGCTGGATGAGCCCAATCCGCAAGGTGCTCAGCAGAGCGCGGAGCGCCTCGTCGGCGAGCAGAAAGTCGTCGGCATGGTCGGCGGCGCGCTCTCCTCCTTTGCGCTTGCGATTTCGTCGGTCGCCAAGAAGGCCAAGATTCCCTATGTCGCGGCCAATGCCGCCACCGGCGACCTCACCGGCAAGTCCTGCAACAAGTACACCTTCCGTCTGCAACCGCCAGTCGATGTGCATGCCCGTGTTCTTGCCCCCTACTGCGCTGCGATCGGCAAGAAGTGGTACCTCCTGACCGCATCCTACGCCTTCGGCCAGGACATCAAGCGCGCCTTCACCGATTACATCACGGCCAATGGCGGCACGGTGGTCGGCGCCGACGAGGTGCCGGTCGGCACACCGGACTATTCGTCTTTCATCCTGAAGATCCGCGCCGCCAAGCCCGACGTCGTCATCGGCGGCATCGCGGCGAGCGACCTCACCACCTTCCTCAAGCAGTGGAACGAGCTCGGCATGAAGGGCAAGATTCCCTTCGCCGAGATCTCAGTCGGCAACACCGACCTGTGGGGCGTCGGCCCCGAAGCTGCCGACGGGCTCTACACCATCACCTGGTGGTACAAGAATCCGAACAACTCGCCCGAGGAGCAGGCGATGGCGGCGGCCTATGAGAAGAAATACAACAGGCCGGCGGCGGACAAGGCCTGGATGGGCTGGCTCGGCATGAAGAGCCTGCTCGATTCAATCGAGATGGCGAAGTCGACCGAGCCCGGCGCGATCGTGCAGGCGCTCGAGAACTGGAAATACCGCCGCGGCGATCTGGATATCGGCTACCGCGACTTCGACCATCAGATGACGAGCCGCCTTTTGGTCGCCGGCATCCACCCCAAGATATCGGACAAATGGGACTATTTCGACGTCAAGGCCGAGCTGCCGAAGACGCCGGACGACATCGCCAAGGCCTTCGGCTCGGCGGGCGACAGCGCCTGCAAGATGGACACGCTCTGAGCTTTCACTTGGGATGAGGCGATGGCGCAGGCCACGGCCTGCGTCATCGCCTCGCCCGATCCGAAACGGATGTCGCCATGCTCGACATGATTCTGTCGCAGGCCGTCAATGGTCTGGTTCTCGGCTTTCTCTACGTGCTGATCGCGATCGGGCTCTCGATCATTTTCGGGATGCTCGGCATCGTCAATTTCGCGCATGGCGCCTTCTTCGCCGTCGGTGCCTATCTCGCTTATGCCTTGGCCAAGGAATTCGGCTGGTGGGGCGCGCTTGCCGCGCCGCTGTTGACCGGTGCGATCGGCGTCGTCGTCGAGATGGTCCTGATCCGGCACCTCTACGGCAAGGAACCGCTGCTCGGGCTGATCCTGACCTTCGCGCTCGCACTCCTGGCGGAGGCGGTGTTGCGGCTGATCTTCGGCGGAGCGCCTGTGCCCTTCACTGCGCCGAAATTCCTCGCCGGCTTCGTCGAATACGGCCCGATCCTGATCACCAAATACAGGATGTTCGTGCTGCTCACGACCGCGCTGGCGCTGGTCGCGTTCTGGGCCTTTCTCGCCTACACGCCTTACGGCCGGATCATCCGCGCCGGATCGCGCGATCCGGAGATGGTCGGCCTGCTCGGCATCAACCTGCCGATCGTCTTCAGCGGCGTGTTCGGCATGGGTTGCCTGCTCGCCGGCCTCGGCGGGCTCTTGGCGGCGCCGCTCTGGACCATCACGCCGTCGATGGCCGCGGGCGCCATCATGCCGGCTTTCGTGATCGTCACCATCGGCGGCCTCGGCTCTTTCCTGGGTGCCGTCGTAGCCGGTCTCCTGGTCGGCATCACCACGGCGATGACCATCCAGTTCCAGCCGGAATGGTCGGGCGCGGCCATGTACATCCTGATGGCCGCCATTCTCCTCGTCCGCCCGCGCGGACTGTTCGGCGAACGCTGGGAGAGGTTCGAGTGACAAGTCTCGCTCTGTTGCGCCATCCGGCGCTCGTCGCCGCGCTCGTTCTCACCGCGCTCACCGCGGCCTGGTCTCTGCTCGGCGCGCCCATCTCGCTGATCACGCAGATCGCGATCTACACGCTCTATGGCGCCGGCGTGAATCTTCTCGTCGGCTATACCGGGCTCGTCCCCTTCGGCGCCTCGGTGTTCTTCGGTTGCGCGAGCTATGCGGCCGCTTTCTTCATCCTCGGCCGCTACGGCAACGATCTCGTCTCGCTGCTGCTTTCGACGGTGTTTTCCGCGCTGCTGGCGCTCGTGGTCGGCGCCATCATCCTGCGCCGCAGGGGACTGTACTTCTCGCTGTTGACGCTGGCGTTCTCGCAGATCGCTTTCGAGATCGCCTTCAAATGGACCGCTGTGACCGGCGGCGAGAACGGGCTGCAGGGCGTCTATCGCACGAGCTTTGCCGGACCGTGGTCTTTCCACGTCTTCGTGGTCGCTGTCACCGTGATCTGCATCTGGCTGATGTGGCGGATCGCCCACTCTCCGTTCGGCCGCGTCCTGCAGGCGGTGCGCGACAACGAGCAGCGGGCGAGCAGCCTCGGCTACAATGTCCATCGTTTCAGGCATGGCGCGCTGATCCTTACCGGCACTTTCGTCGGTCTCGGCGGCGGTCTGCTTACCCTCATGCTCGAGGGCGTCTATGCCAACAATCTGAGCTGGCAGCACGCCGGCGACTCCCTGCTGATGACCGTGCTCGGCGGCGTGCATCACGTGCTCGGACCGCTATGGGGCGCCATCGCCTTCATTCTGCTGGAAGACCGCCTGTCGGCCATCACTGAAAACTGGTGGCTGGTCTTTGCGCCCATCCTGATGCTGTTCGCGCTGACATCTCCAGAAGGAATGCAGGGCCTGTGGCAACGGCTCTTCGGCCGGCAGCGCTGGACGCTCGTGCGTCCCGACATCCCGCCCCGACCTGCTGCCATCGTGCCATTCGCAAGCAGCGCCACCAAGGTCGACCGCGGCAAGCCGCTGCTGCAGACCATCGGCCTGAGCAAGAACTTCGGCAGCCTCGTGACAGCGAAAAGCATCGACCTCAAGGTCCACAGCGGCGCGCTTCACAGCATCATCGGGCCGAACGGCGCCGGCAAGACAACGTTCTTCAACATGCTGTCCGGTGCGTTGAAGCCCAGCGGTGGGCGCATCATGTTCGACGGCCACGACGTCACCCGGGCGCCGATGCATGTTCGGGCTCGGCTCGGCATCGGGCGCTCGTTCCAGATCCTGTCGATCTTCCAAAACCTGACCGTGTTCGAGAATGTCCGCTTGGCTGTACAGGCTCAGCGCAAGGGATCGGCCAGGATCCTCGCCGATGCCTATGCGATGGAGGAGGTCAACGCCAAGACCTGGTCGATCCTCGATGCCGTCGGCCTTGCCGACGTCGCGGCCGAACCGAGCATCAATCTACCCCACGGCGCCAAGCGTCTCCTCGAGATCGGCATCACGCTCGCGATCGATTCCAAATTGCTGCTGCTCGACGAACCGCTGGCCGGGCTCGCCGAGGCCGACCGCGTCGTCGTGGCCGATCTCATCAGGAAGCTCGCGCGGACCCACGGTGTCCTCCTGATCGAGCACGACATCGATCGCGTCCTTGCGATCTCCGACCGCATCTCGGTCCTGCACCAGGGCCGGATGATCGCCGACGGCAAGCCGGCCGACGTGGCCGCCAATCCCGACGTGGTCGCGGCCTATCTCGGGGCCGCCAAGGACGGCACGCAGTCGCCGCCACCGTCGGTCGAGCGGACGGCCCATGCGAAAACGCCGGTACTGCTTGCGGCCAACGCCGTGTCGGCGGGCTATGGCGGCAGCACGGTCCTTGAAGCGGTTGATCTCGCGGTTCACGCCGGCGAAGCCGTCGCCCTGCTCGGCCGCAACGGGGTCGGCAAAACGACGTTGCTGCGCAGTCTCAGCGGCACGCTTGCCATCAGCCGCGGCAGCATCGCGTTCGAGGACAAGCCACTCGCGCGACTCAAGCCCTACGAGATCAACCGGCTCGGCATCTCGCTCGTTCCCGAGGGACGCCGGCTCTTCCCCAACCTCACCGTCGTCGAGAACCTGCAGCTCGCCGCGCGTCCCGGCGGCATCGCCCTGGACGAGGTATTCGAGCTATTCCCGCGCCTGCGCGAGCGCCGTGCGGCCAAGGCCGAGAGTCTGTCCGGCGGCGAGCGGCAGATGGTCGCGATCGCGCGCGCCCTCGTGGTGCCGAGCAAGCTGATCCTGCTCGACGAGCCGTTCGAAGGCCTCGCACCGGCCGTCGTCAAGGAAGTCATGGATGCCCTCGTCAAGCTGCGCGGCAAGGTCGCCATGGTGATCGTCGAGCACCACGCCGAGACCGTGTTGCCGATCGTCGACCGCGCCTATGTGCTGGTGAACGGTCAGATTGCCTTTGCCGGCGATGCCGTGATCCTCGAGCGTGATCATGAGCTGCAAGCCCGCCTGCTCGGCGTGGTCCAGGCCGAAACGCCACAGGCCCGCGGAGCGGCCTAGCCAAGAAGAGAAGAAGAATGATCAACCTCAACCTGACCGGCGCGACCCGCCTCAACATCATTGTCGGCGACCCTATCGCCCAGGTGAAATCGCCCGCCGGCGTTACGCAAGCCTTCACCGACCGCGGCTATGACGGCATCATGGTCCCGGTACAGATTGACGGCGCCCATCTCAAGACGTTCCTTGCGTCTGCGACCGATGTCCGCAATCTCGACGGAATCATCGTCACGGTCCCGCACAAATTTGCCTGCTACGAGTTCTGCGCGAGCTCGACCGACCGCGCCCGGCTGCTCGGCTCAGTCAATATCATGCGCCGGCGACGCGAAGGCGGCTGGCATGGCGATCACGTCGACGGGCTCGGCTTTGTCGGAGCAGTGCGCGCCAACGGATACGACCCGGCCGGCAAGCGCGCGCTGCTGGTCGGCGCAGGTGGCGCCGGATCGGCGATAGCGATGGCGCTCGTCGAAGCCGGCGTGCGCTCGCTGGCCATCCACGACAATGATGCTGCCCGCCGGGACCAACTGATCGCGAAGCTGACGACCCTCGGCAGGGCGGAGATCGGCGCGGGCTCGGCCGATCCGTCCGGCTTCGACCTGGTCGCCAACGCGACGCCGCTCGGCATGAAGGCCGGAGATCCGCTTCCGCTCGATGCGTCGAAGCTCAAGGCCGGCACATTCGTCGGCTGCGTCATCACGAGCCCCGCGGTCTCGCCGCTCGTCGAGGCGGCGCGACGCCTCGGCTGCAAGACGTCGACGGGCACCGAAATGTACAACGCGCTGCAGAGCTCGATGATCGACTTCCTGCTCGCGCGCGACGGATCGAGGTGACGGCCATGTTCAGGAACATCGAAGCGATTTCCGACGGCGCCCGCTACGACCTGGTCGTGATCGGCTCGGGTGCGGCCGGCATGGCCGCGGCGCTGTTCGCAGCCATCGAGGGTCGCAAGGTCCTGCTGGTCGAGCGCACCGAATATGTCGGCGGCACCAGCGCGCTCTCGGCGGCGACCACCTGGATCCCCAACTCGCACCATTCGAAGAGCGTCAATCCCGATGACAGCCGGGAGAAGGTCCGCAAGTTCCTCGATGGCGTGGTCGGCAATCATTCCGCCCCGTCGATGCGCGAGGCCTTCCTCGACAGCGCGCCGGAAGCGGTCGCAACGCTCGAAGCCAACAGCGTCGTCAAGTTCCGCCCCTATGCGACCCACCCCGACTATGAGCAGCAGTTCGAAGGCGCGACGATGCGCGGCCGGGCGCTCGAGCCGGTGCCGTTCGACGGCCGCGGCCTTGGCGCCGATCTCGGCAAGATCCGTCCGCCGATTCCGGAGTTCACGATCTTCGGCGGCATGATGGTCGACCGCACCGATATCGGCCACCTGCTCGCCATCAGGAAGTCCGCGCGCTCGTTTGCCCATGCCGCCAAGATCCTCGCTCACTACGCCGGCGATCGGCTCAAGGGCCGGCGCGGCTCCCGCCTGGTGATGGGCAATGCGCTGATCGGCCGCTTCCTCGCCTCGCTCAATGCGCGCGGCGTCGATATCCTGATCCGCACCGAGGTGCAGGATTTCGTCACGGAGAACGGCACCGTGACCGGCGCGCTCCTCAAGTCCGGCGCAACGACCCGCCGCATAGCGACCACGCATGGCGTCGTGCTCGCCGCCGGCGGCTTCAATCGCCATCCGCAGCGCCGCGGCGAACTGCTGCCCACGGGCGAGACGTACAGCCCTTCCGCGCCAGGGCACACCGGTGCGATGCAGGACATCGCCTTGCGGCTCGGCGCGCGTCTCGGCGAAGGCAATCTCGACAGCGCGTTCTGGGCGCCGGTCTCGATCCGGCGGCGTGCCGACGGCAGCACTGCGAGCTTCCCGCATTTCGTCATGGACCGCAGCAAGCCGGGGACCGTTTGCGTCGATCAGACCGGCCGTCGTTTCGTCAACGAATCCGTCTCCTATCACTTGTTCGGCCGCGCGATGTTCGAGCACAACAAGCAGGTGCCCTGTATTCCCTGCTTCATCATCACCGACTCCGCAGGTCTGAAGAAATACGGCCTCGGCATGGTGCGGATGGGCACGCGCAACCTCGCTCCCTATTTGGCGGATGACTACCTCACGCAAGGCGCGAGCATCGCCGAACTCGCCGCCAGGATCGGTGTGCCGCCGGCCAATCTCGAAACGACGATCGCGGCGATGAACCGCTATGCCACAAAGGGCCTCGATCCGGATTTCGGCCGCGGCACCACGCCCTATCACCGCGTCAATGGCGATGCGTCGGTCGGGCCCAATCCGACGCTGGGTCCGATCTCGGCCGCGCCTTATTATGCCGTTCGGCTCTATCCGGGCGACATCGGCGCGGCCACGGGCCTCGTCATCGACGAATGGGCGCAGGTCACGCGCGCGGACGGCAGTGCGATCGCCGGACTCTATGCCTGCGGCAATGAGGCCAATTCGATCATGGGCGGCACCTATCCCGGGCCCGGCATCACCATCGGTCCCGCCATCACGTTTGCATACCGCGCGGTGCGCCACGCGCTCGGCGCGACCCAGGCGCAGCGCGCTGCGTGATCGGGGGGTAGATTTGACAAGCGACCACAATCTCGACTGCGATCTGCTCGTCATCGGCTCGGGCGCCGGCGGCCTGGCGGCTGCGGTCACCGGCGCCACGCTCGGTCTCGACGTCATCCTGATCGAGAAGGAGGCGCAGCTTGGCGGCACGACCGCCTGGTCGGGCGGCTGGATGTGGATCCCGCGCAATCCGCTGGCGAAAGCTGCCGGCATCGTCGAGAGTCCCGAACAGCCGAGACACTACTTACGGCACGAACTCGGTGATGGCTACGACGCGAACCGGATCGAGATGTTCCTCGAACAGGGCCCGCGCATGGTCGAATTCTTCCAGCGCGAGACCCATCTGGCCTTCATCGACGGCAATCAGATTCCGGATTTTCATGGCAAGAGCGCGGGTGCCGTGACGGGCGGCCGCTCGGTCGGCGCCGCGCCGATCGACGGCCGCGAGCTCGGGCCGCGCATCCGCGATCTCAAGCCGCCACTCGGAGAAGTCGCTCCGTTCGGAATGGGCATCGCCTCAGGCGCCGATCTCAGACACTTCCTCAACGCCCGCTCGTCGCCGACCTCGTTCCTCCACGTCGCTCGCCGGCTTGGGCGGCATATGCTCGACCTGTTGCGCTTCGGTCGCGGCATGCATCTCGTCAACGGCAACGCCCTGGTGGCGCGGCTGCTGAAATCCGCCGACGCTCTCGGCGTCCGCATCATGCCGGCGACGCCCGCGCGATCGCTGTTGCGGGAGGGGACTCGCGTCGCGGGTGCTCGCGTCGAGCGCGACGGCACGGTGATCGAGATTGCCGCCCGCCGCGGCATCGTACTCGCCTGCGGAGGCTTTCCGCACGACACGGAACGGAAGGCTGCGCTGTTCGCACATGCCCCGACCGGCAACGAGCATTGGTCGGCGGCGCCGCCGAGCAACACCGGCGAAGGCATCCGCCTCGGCGAAGCCGTTGGTGGAAGGCTGCGGACCGATCTCTCCGACCCCGGGGCCTGGGCGCCCGTGTCGCTGGTGCCGCATCGCAACGGCTCGCGCGGTCACTTTCCGCATCTAATCGAGCGCGCCAAGCCCGGGCTGATCATGGTGCGCAGCGACGGGACGCGCTTTGCCAACGAGGCAGATTCCTATCACGACGTGATGAAGGCGCTGTTTGCCGCCACGCCGAAGGGCATGCCGGCCGAAGCCTGGGCGATCTGCGATGCAAAATTCCTCAAGCGCTACGGTCTCGGCCGGGTGCGTCCCCCGCCCTTCCCGGTCGCGCCCTGGATCCGCAATGGCTATCTGAAACGAGGCGCGAGCATCGCAGCACTTGCGCAAGCCTGCGATATCTCCGCCGTGGGACTCGCGGCAACGATCGAGCACTACAATCGTTTTGCCGCGCGCGGTGAAGATCCGGCTTTCGGACGCGGCGACACGCCTTACAATCGCGTGCAGGGGGACGCGGCGAATCTGCCGAACCCGTGCGTCGCTCCTATCGCATCGAGCCCACTCTATGCAGTCAAGATCGTAGCCGGCAGCCTCGGGACCTTCGCAGGCCTCAACACCGACGAATACGCCCGCGTCCTCGACGGTCAGGCCAAGCCGATCGAGGGCCTCTACGCCGTCGGCAACGACATGGCAAGCATAATGGCCGGTCGCTATCCGTCCGGCGGCATCACGCTGGGGCCGGCGATGACCTTCGGCTACGTCGCAGCTCACCATGCCGGTGGAATTCCGCTCGCGAACAACCGGTCGGCAGCCGCCTGACCGCAAGGAGAACAAGCATGCTCTACGAGATCGCAACGCTGACGGTGAAGCTCGGCACCGCGGCCAAGGCCGTGGCCGGCATCGGCGACTACGTCGGCGCATCGGACGCCGAGGGCACACTGCTCGGCTGCTGGGCCAGCGAGATCGGCGAGCTCAACCAGCTCCTGGTGCTGCGGTCGTTCGGGGACCACGGGGCGTGGCGAAGCGAGCGCGAGCGCACGCTGCGCACCACCAACCCCTTCAATGCCGGCGAGGCCATCACGCAGATGAGCTTCGATACCTATGCGCCGTTTCCGTTTCTGCCGCCGGTCGTGCCAGGCAAGTACGGCAGCGTCTACGAGATCCGTACGTATCGTCTCAAGCATGGCGGCGTTCCTCCCACGATAGCCGCGTGGGAAGCCGCGATGCCCGAGCGCGGCAAGCTGTCGCCGCTCTCGATCGCGATGTATGCGCTCGACGGGCCGCCGCGCTTCACCCATATCTGGCCGTTCGCGAGCCTCGATGCCCGCGCCGCGGTGCGCGCCGAATCCGTCGCCAAGGGCGTGTGGCCGCCGAAGGGCGGGCCGGATTGGCTGACCGGCGAGATGCGCTCGATCGTGGCGCTGCCGACCGCAATCTCTCCACTGGCGTGAAGTGAGGCGATCGCCATGACGCATATCTACTCGCTCGCCTATCTCACCTCGGCGCCGATGGCACCGCCCGACGCGCTGGTCCTGGCTGAAAAGCTCGGCTATCAGGCGATCGGGGTTCGCATCGCGCCCGCCGCGCCCGGCGGCGACTTCTCGCCGCTCGCCACAGACGCCGCCCTCTTGCGCGAAACCATCCACCGCATCGAGGACACCGGCGTGCCGGTGTTCGACGTCGAGATCGCCCGGCTGGGACCGGATTTCAAACCGGACCACTTTGCTGCCTTCCTCGAAACCGCAGGCAGGCTGAAGGCGCGCGCCATCCTCGTTGCCGGCGATGATCCGGACGAGAGGCGCCTGACGGAGTCGTTCGCGACATTCTGCCGTGCCGCCGCGGCCTATGGCCTCAACGCCGATCTCGAATTCATGCCGTGGACCGCGGTGAAGAACGCCAGGGCCGCCCTTCGCATCGTGACCAATGCCGGCGAGCCGAACGGACGCGTGCTGGTCGACGCGTTGCACGCCGCGCGCTCGGCCACCAGCCTCGATGATATCGCAAGCCTGCCCCGGCGATTGCTGAGCTACGCCCAGCTCTGCGACGCGCCCGCAAGAATTCCCGTCACCAACGACGAGCTGATCCACACGGCACGCTGCGCCCGGCTTCTCCCGGGCGACGGCGGCATCGATCTCACCGGGCTCGTCCGCGCATTGCCGGATGACCTTCCGCTGAGCCTCGAGATTCCAAACGACGAGTGGCTGCCCAGGCTCGGCGCCGAGGAATGGGGACGACGCGCGCTGGCGGCGGCCCGCGGCATCGTCGCGCGCGCCGCAGACAGAGGAACGACCATATGAGCGGCCTCGATCTCTCCGGGCGCATCGCTGTCATTTCCGGCGGCTGCGGCGGCATCGGCCAGGCCGTTCGCTCGCGGCTTGCCGCCTCGGGCGCGAAGGTCGTCGTCTGGGACGTCGCAGACGGCGCTGACGAGCGGATCGATCTCACCGACGAGGCCGCCGTCAATGACGTGATGACGGGCCTCCTCGCGAGCTTCGGCCGCGTCGACATCCTCGTCAATGCTGCGGGAATCACGGGCCCTACGGTCAATATCGAGCAGTACAGCCTTGCCGAATGGCGGCGTGTGCTCGATGTAAACCTCACCAGCACGTTCCTCTGCTGCAAGGCTGCCGTCGCACCGATGCGACGGCAGAACGCGGGACGCATCGTCAACCTGGCCTCGATCGCCGGCAAGGAAGGCAATGCCGGCATGACCGGCTATTCCGCGGCCAAGGCGGGCGTGATCGCGCTGACGAAATCTCTCGGCAAGGAGTTGGCCGGCACGGAAATCCGGGTCAATGCCATCGCCCCCGCCGTGATCGCCACCGATCTCGTCAAGCAGATGTCGGACGAAGCCTATCGAAACGTGCTGGCAAAGATCCCGCTCGGACGTGCGGGACGACCGGACGAGGTAGCGGCACTGGTCACCTGGCTCGCCTCCGACGAATGCTCATTTTCGACTGGCGCGGTTTTCGACCTGTCTGGCGGGCGAGCGACGTATTGAGCCACCTGCCGAAGTTCCCTCTCGAACTCATCGCCATTTGATGAATGGCAGGCTGTCACAAGCCTGGGAGCCAGTGAACCAATTGCGCCCCCGACGCTACTTTTCACCCTCACTGCGAAGGGCAGCGACATCGACGGCCGCTGGATAGAGATCTCGCTTCGTGACGAGCATCGCCATGTCTAAGTCGACACTTGCCCCTGCCCTAAACGCCCGCATCACTCCAAGACCTGACGGCTCATGCTTGCTGACGCTAGACTTTTCTTGAGCTCCCGGTGCACACGTCGTGCACACGCCACCTTCGAACTACTTGAAACACTTGACCCCTCGCTCCAATCCATCATGGGGAAGTTTGAGCTGGGTCTGGCCAATGAAAACCCGGGAAATCCAAGTCGCAAATCCAACGAACGCTTCGCGCCGACAGCTCCAGTTCCTCCCAAGCAAGGATTTCCAAGCGGGCCCAGCCTTTCTGCACGCTGCAACCCGCCGCAGTACGCCGACAGCGAAACCGCCATGGAATGCCAACTCTCATCGAGGTTAAGTCGAGGCCCACTAGTCCCCCCGGCATGTCGAAGTAAATGAAGCTTCCCACCCAAGACTACGCCAAGACGCGCAACACCACCCGATCGCACTACTCCCACTCAATCGTCCCAGGCGGCTTGCTCGTCACGTCGTACACCACCCTGTTAACGCCCTTCACCTCGTTGATGATGCGCGTGGCGGTCTCGCCCAGGAACTTCATGTCGAACTGGTAGAAGTCCGCGGTCATGCCGTCGGTGGACGTGACGGCGCGCAGGCCGACGACGTAGTCGTAGGTGCGGCCGTCGCCCATGACGCCCACCGTCTTGACGGGGAGAAGCACCGCAAACGCCTGCCAGATGTCGTCGTAGAGGCCGTGCTTCCTGATCTGGTCGATGTAGACGGCGTCGGCCTTGCGCAGGATGTCGAGCTTGTCCTTGGTGATGTCGCCGGGGCAGCGGATGGCGAGACCCGGGCCTGGGAACGGGTGGCGGCCGACGAAGATTTCGGGCAGGCCGAGCTCGCGGCCGAGCTTGCGCACCTCGTCCTTGAACAACTCGCGCAGGGGCTCGACGAGCTTCATGTTCATGCGCTCGGGCAGACCGCCGACATTGTGGTGCGACTTGATCGTCACCGAGGGGCCGCCGGTGAAGGAGACGCTCTCGATCACGTCGGGATAGAGCGTGCCTTGCGCGAGGAAGTCGGCGCCGCCGATCTTCTTGGCCTCCGCCTCGAACACCTCGATGAAGAGGCGGCCGATGGTCTTGCGCTTCTTTTCGGGATCGGTGACGCCTTCGAGCTCGCCGAGAAACTGCTTCGAGGCATCCACGTGCACGAGCGGGATGTTGTAGTGGTGGCGGAACAGGTCGACCACGGTCTTGGCTTCGTCGAGGCGTAGCATGCCGTGATCGACGAATACGCAGGTGAGCTGGTCGCCGATGGCTTCGTGGATCAGCACGGCGGCAACGGCGGAATCGACGCCGCCGGAGAGGCCGCAGAGCACCTTGCCCTTGCCGACCTGCGCGCGGATCTTTGCAATCTCCTCCTCGCGGAAGGCGCGCATGGTCCAGTCGCCGGAGAGGCCGGCGATCTTGCGGACGAAATTGCGGATCAGTTTTGCGCCGTCGGGCGTGTGCACCACTTCGGGGTGGAACATCAGTCCGTAATATTTGCGCGTCTCGTCCTGGATGATCGCGAACGGCGCGTTCGGCGAGGTGCCGGCCACCGAGAAGCCCGGCGGCATTTTCGTGATGCGGTCGCCATGGCTCATCCAGACCTGGTTCTTGCCGCCGGGCGACCAGACGTCCTCGAACAGCTTGCTCGGCGCCTTGACCTCGACGTCGGCGCGGCCGAATTCGCGATGATGGCCACCCTCGACGGTGCCGCCAAGCTGCTCCGCCATGGTCATCTGGCCGTAGCAGATGCCGAGCACGGGCACGCCGGAGGCGAAGATCAATTGCGGGGCGCGGGGCGAGCCGGCCTCATGCACCGATTCAGGACCGCCGGAGAGGATCACCGCTTTCGGCTTCATCTCCTTGAAGGCCTCTTCGGCCTTGTTGAACGGGACGATCTCGCAATAGACGCCGTCCTCGCGCACGCGGCGCGCGATCAGCTGCGTCACCTGGCTGCCGAAGTCGACGATGAGAATCTTGTCATGCGCCGAGGCCACGGATGGCGTCGACGCGGAGCGGTCGTTCTGTGCTGCTGTCATGGCAAGCAGATACGCGACCGCGCCCCCGCCCGCAACCGCACAGGTTTGCGCGCCCACATGCTTCTTTGGGCATGGACAAAGGGATATGGGTAAGTATTATTGACCTAACTGCCCCGCTCACCGAACAGGGGCCAATCAGGGAGAACGCTTGTGTCACAGCACCATCAGCCATCCACGCTCGCCGCGCTCGGCCGGACCTGGGTCGAAGCCTGGAATGCGCGCGATCTCGAGCGCGTGCTGGCGCTCTATACCGAAGACACCGTGATGACCTCGGACCGCATCCCGGCGATGGGCTTCGATGCCAGCGGCACCGTGCACGGCAAGGAGAGCTTGCGGGCGTATTGGGGCAAGGCGCTCGGGTTGCTGCCGGAGCTGCATTTTTCGCTGATCGATGTGTTCGTGAGCCCTGACAGCGTGGTGGTGTTTTACGAGAACGAGCGGGGCAAGCGGATCTGCGAATATCTGCGGGTGAACGATGCGGGCCTGATCGTGCAGGGGTCGGCGAACCATTTGCCGCATTGAACGGTGCTGCCGCACTCACCGCTGTCATTCCCCGCGGAAGCGGGGAATCCAGTACGCCGCGGCTTCTCGGTATCACGGCGCGGCCTCTGGAATACTGGATCGCCCGCTTTCGCGGGCGATGACACCGAGAGTGAGGCGCGAGCGTGCTTCCGCGGGCGTCATTGCGAGCGCAGCGAAGCAATCCAGACTGCTGCTGCGGATGCATTTCTGGATTGCTTCGCTGCGCTCGCAATGACGGAGACTGCGGGACGAGCGTGCGCTAACACTGCGCCCGCCGGCTCTGACACAGGATACCCCGATGAAGCTCCCCACCTCCCCCTTCACCGTCACCGACTGGAGCCAGGTCGAGGCCACCACGCATCCCGGCGAGACCGGCCAGGCATTGTGGCGCACGCTCAACATCGGTGATCTCCGGGTGCGGATGGTCGAGTATTCGCCGGGCTATCTCGCCGATCATTGGTGCGACCGCGGCCACGTGATCTACGTGGTCAAGGGCGAGCTCGATAGCGAGCTGCGCGACGGGCGCAAATTCAAGCTGACGGCGGGGATGAGCTATCAGGTCTCGGATTTCGGCGACGCCGCGCACCGGTCCTCGACGGCGTCGGGCGCCACGCTTTTCATCGTCGATTGAGACGCGCCGGGGCGGCCAATTTGCACCGCAAAATAGCAAAGTCCGGCGACATGCCGGACCACGGGTGGTGCCTTGAAGTGGCCCCAAATTCTCGCTATATTGTGATCATCGATACTTGGCCGAACGACTGGGCCGCTTCGCTTCGTTGCAGACGGGCGCGCACGCTTCCAGATGAATTCTCCAAACATCGACTCATCAGGGTTATGGGCGCAGCGATGCGTACCGGCTCGCGTGCGTACCCTCATCTAACTAACTAAGGAAAATTCCCATGGCTATGGGCACCGTGAAGTGGTTCAACACCCAAAAGGGTTATGGTTTCATCCAGCCGGATGACGGCCAGAAGGACGTGTTCGTTCACATCAGCGCCGTCGAGCGCGCCGGCCTCTCCTCCCTCAACGAGGGTCAGAAGGTCTCGTTCGACATCGTCGCCGATCGTCGCAGCGGCAAGTCCTCGGCTGACAATCTCCGCGTCGGCTAACGCCTGCGCACCGTTCTGACCACGGACGTACCGGCAGAACGTGAGAGCTAGAAAACCCCGCGGGCTTCGGTTCGCGGGGTTTTTGTTTGCCGCCTCGCCGTCGTTCCGGGCTCGCCCTGCGGGCGCCCCGGAATGACGGGGGCGCGAGATCAACCCATCTTCTTCAGCACCGAGACGAAAAACCCGTCCGTCCCCGTGCGCCGCGGCGTCATCAGCCAGCCTTCGTCCGATTGCAGCGCGGCTTGCGCAAACTCCTCCGCCTTGTCCCAGAGCACGCTCGCGGTCTGCTCGGGCGGGACGATCGCGAATTCCGGATGGCGGGCTGTGAACGCCCTCACCTGCTCGCCGTTCTCCTCAGCCAGCACCGAGCAGGTGATGTAGGCGATGCGGCCGCCGGCCTTGACCAGCGGAACCGCGCGCTCCAGCACCGCGGCCTGGTCGCGCAGGCGAATCTCCAGCGCGCCCGGGCGCATGCGCCATTTGGCATCGGGGTTGCGGCGCCAGGTTCCGGTTCCCGTGCAGGGCGCGTCGATGACGACGAGGTCGGCGCTGGCGTGGATGTCGACCAGCGTATCGGTCTCGCCCTTGGGGGTGCGGACATCGGCATTGTGGACGCCGGCGCGCGACAGCCGTTCGTGGATCGGCGCCAGCTGGCGCTTGTCGCTGTCGGTCGCGATCAGGCGGCCCTTGCCCTGCATCATGGCGGCGAGCGCCAGCGTCTTGCCGCCGGCGCCGGCGCAGAGATCGATCACCTGCTCGCCCGGTTTCGCCGCGGTGAAGAGGGCCGCCAGCTGCGATCCTTCATCCTGAACCTCAACGCCGCCCTTGATGAAATCCTCTTCCGCCTGGATGCCGGGGTTGCGCGCATCGGCCGAAAGCTCGATGCGAAGGCCCGTTGCCGACCAATGCGTCGGTTTCGCATGAAGATGAGCAAGTGCCTTCAGCACCTTGTCGCGATTGGACTTTAGCGTGTTGACACGCAGATCCAGCGGCGCCCGGCTCGCCATCGCCGCCGCCTCCGCGGCGCGGTCCTCGCCGAAGACTTTCGCGAAGTGCGGGTCGAGCCATTCCGGATAGTCGCCGGCAATCGCAGCCGGTGCGTCCTTCAGGGAACGCGAGGAGAGCGCCGCCTGCTCGGCCTCGGTCAGGGGCGCCGGCGCGAAGCGGCTGCCGTCGAACAAGGCGGCCATGGTCGCCGCGTCCATGTTGCGCTCGAGGCGGAGCATGCCGATCAGCCGCGCGCGTGCGGTGTCAGCGTCCATCAGGAAGGCGCTTGAGGCGTAGCGGCGCAGCACGTCCCAGACCAGGCCGGCAATGGCGGCGCGGTCGCCGGAGCCGGCAAAGCGGTGCGCGGTGCCCCACTCCTTCAGCGCCTTGGCGGCGGGCACGCGGTCCTTCTCGATGGTGTCGATCAGTTCGATGGCTGCGGACAGCCGGGCAGCGGGAGTCATTTGAATCTTTCAGTCAATCTTGCAGGTCAGGATCGGCGCGCAAGCGTCAGATCAGCAACAGCATCTTCAGCGCGAAGTAGATCCACATCGCCAGCAGCACCAGCACGCCGGCGAGCCAGACCGCGGAGCGGCGGCCGAGATCGTTCGAGGAGACGAACACGCCGGCATGGGCAAACCGCGTCACCACGAACACCCAGGACATCAGCACGATGAAGAGATCGGCATGGCGCAAGGGCAGCGCCAGCGCGATCAGGGCGTAGAACAGCACCGGCAGCTCGAACTGGTTGCGGTAGCAATTGGCGATTTGTGTGGCGCCCTTCGGCCAGTTCGGCTCGCCCAGCGCAATGTCGCGGATTTTGGTCTCCCCCGACACCAGCGCCTTGCGGCGCCCGAACACCATGCCGATCAGGAGCGCGAAGGTAAGGCCGACCTGCACGAAGACAGGCAGCAGGACCATTTGGATGGACATCGGAACTTTCCCGGCTGTGAACGGCGCCAACGGTGCGCGCGCCGACAACCGCTACACGGTGCGATCGAATTCGACAACGCCCGCCTTGCCAAGGCTGAACAATTGGGCCGGCCGCGCCGTCGCCTTGCTGACGGAACCGGTCACGGGCTCGATCATCCTGAGCTCGTCGATCTTGCGGCGGAAGGCGCTGTCGTTGAGCGAGCGGCCGAGCGCGGCTTCATAGGCCCGGCGCAGCTCCGGCAGCGTGAACGCGGGCGGCAGCAGGAAGGCCGGCAGCGACGAATAGGCCGCACGGCGCCGGCAGCGCTCGAACGCGGCGGCGACTATTGTCTCGTGGTCGAACGGCAGCCCCCGCGCCTCCGCAAGCGGCAGCATTTTCAGCGACGCATCCCCGCGCGCGGCGAGATCCTGGTGCGGCAGCAGCGCATAGTAGGCGATCGATGCCGACCAGCCGCGCGGATCGCGATCGGCCCCCGAAAACGTCATCAGCTGCTCGAGGACGCGCACCGAAAGCCCGGCCTTGTCACGCAGCACGCGCGCGGCGGCGGCGTGGGTCGAGGCGTCCTCCTCGGGATGAACGTAGCCGCCGACGAGCGCGAGCTGCCCGGCATGCGGGGCCTTGTCGCGCGCCTGAAGCACGACATGGATGCGGTCGTCATGCAGAGTCAGCAGCACGACATCGACGGTGAGGATGGGACGGATCAGCTCGGCGGCCATAGACCGAGCTTATCTCATTCAAATAGCAAATTGCAAATAACAAGTTGCAATGTATCACCGGCGGGCTCAGGCTTGGTCAAGGCGATGGCAAGCATTGCCTGAGACAGTACGGCAAAGAGAGAGGCCAACATGATCGTCGTCTGGCGTGTCGTGGACAGTTGCAACCTCGCCTGCGGATTCTGCGCATTCGACAAGCGCCTCGGCTTCCCGCGCAGCCAGGCTGCGCCCGCCGACATCCTCCGCTTCGCCGCGGTGCTGGCCGGGCACCAGGCGCAAACCGGCGACCGAGTTCTCGTCAGCTGGCTCGGCGGCGAGCCGCTGCGCTGGCAACCGTTGCAGGCCCTGACCCACGCCGTGCGGGGGCTTGGCCTCGAGGTCAGCGCCACCACCAACGGCACCACGCTCGGCAGCCCGGCCCTGCGCCAGCATCTCTGCGAGACCTACAAGGAGCTGACCATCAGCGTCGACGGCTTTGCCGCCTTCCACGATCCCTCGCGCGGCTGGGCCGGCGGCTTCGAGAAGCTGCGTAGCTGGGTGCCTCAGCTGGCGCGCGAGGCCCGCATGCTCGGCTCGAAGCTGAAGCTGCGCGCCAACGTCGTGCTGATGCACCAGAACCTCGGCGAGTTTGCCGCGCTGTGCGACGAGCTCGCCGATTGGGGCATCGTCGAGATCACCTACAACCAGCTCGGCGGCCGCGACCGGCCGGAATTCTATCCGCAGCACCGCCTGACGGGCGCCGACGTCGATGCGCTGGAACGGGACCTGCCGGCGATCCGGCAAAGCCTCGCGGCGCGCGGCGCCGTGCTGGTCGGCGGCGAGCAATATCTGGCCCGGATCCGGGCGAGCACGGAAGGCGAGCGGATGCCGGTCAGCGATTGCGATCCCGGACAGAGCTTTCTGTTCATCGACGAGAAGGGCCTCATCTCGCCCTGCAGCTTCACGACTGCGGATTACGGCATCGATATCGGCAGCGTGCAGAGCGCCGCCGACCTGGCCGCCCTGCCCGCCCGCTTCCGCCTGTTGCAGCAGGCGGCGCGGTCCCGGCAGTGCGACGACTGCCTGAGCACGCAGGTCTGCGGCAAGTTCAATGCCGCGCGCCGTCGGGCGCCCGCCATGGCGGCCGCGGAATAGCGCTTCAGGAGTCGCGGCAGGATCTCGGCCAATCCATTTGAACGATCACCACAAATGCCGTCGGCGCCATAGCGCTGGCGGCGTTGTTCGCTGCGACGGCCGCGATCACCTGCGAACGACTTGAACCGGCGTTCCCGCTCTTGCGACCAACCACCGATCGTTCAAGCGATTTCGGCCCCTTTTCGGGCCTGAGGCGAGCGTACGCCATGAACACCCTCGTCGGTCAGATTGCCGGCCTGATCCATCCGTTGCCCGAATCCGCTGACGTCCAGCTCGGCATCCTGATGTCGGCGCTGTCGGGCGTTGCGGCGGCGCTCGCGGTTGCGCTGGCGATGACGGTGTATTTCCGAATGGGCTACCGGAGCTGGCGCGACGTCGTCAGACACGGGCTGGCTGCGCTCACCGCCGTCGCCCTGTTCGCCTTCGCCGCCTATGACATGCGCCACGCGGCGCTCGCCTATCTCGGCCTCAATCCATCCAAGCCCGCGGTCGAGTTCGAGATCCGCATGCCCGCGGAAACGCTGGCCGCGGTGTCCGACAGCCAGATCGAACTGCACACCGACCGCAACCAGACGCTGGCGCTGGTTGACGGCGTCAGCGATCTCTCCGACGGGCGCGCGGTGCTGCGCGGCGCGGTGGCGCTCAATCACCGCACCGCCGACCGCATGCTGGTGGTGAACATGCCCGGCAAGGGCACGTTCGAATTCCGCCTCCGCCTGCCGGCCGAACCGCACCACTCCGAGCAGTTCGGCCCCTGGCACCTCGCCGACCGCATCGCCTCGCCGGTGTCGGGCGCGCGCGTGCCGCAGGACGCCTACAGCATCCGCTACCGCGTGCTTTAAACTTTGTTTCGTTGCGGATGGCGCGCGCGTGTCATCGTTCCGACGTTTCGCCGGACGATACTTTGCGCATGTCCGAATTTCGCCTCACCCAGATTTCCGACACGCATCTCGGCCGGCGCTTTCCCGGCCTGATCGCCAACTTCCACGCGGTCAGCGAGCACATCGACGCAAACAGACCCGATCTCGTCATCAACACCGGCGACGTCTCCTTCGACGGGCCAACCAGTCGGGACGATGTCGAATTCGCCAAAAGCCTGCACGACGCCCTGCCCGTCGCCTGCCGCTACATCCCCGGCAATCACGACATCGGCGACAATCCGACCGCGATCGGGCCGCCGCCGAAGCCGCCGGTCACGGAAGCGCACCGCCGGCAATTCTGCGACCTCATCGGCGAAGACCATTGGTCGTTCGAAGCGGCCGGCTGGCACTTCATCGGCCTCAACACGCTGGTGATGAATTCGGGCCTCGCCTTCGAGGCCGAGCAGTTCGACTGGCTGTCTCAGGACCTTGCGCGCGTCAACGGCAAGCCGGTTGCGCTGTTCCTGCACAAGCCGCTGTTCCTCAACCTGCCCGACGATCCCGAGACACCGGAGACGTCGATCCGCTACGTCCCGCAGCCGGCGCGTGCGCGACTGATTGGGATGTTTGCGCCTATCGATCTGCGCCTCATCGCCAGCGGCCACGTGCACCAGCGCCGCGATTTCACCTTCCACCACACCCGCCACGTCTGGGCGCCGTCGGCCGGCTTCAGGATCAACGACCAGCGGCAGGATCGGATCGCCATCAAGGAGACGGGCCTCGTCGAGTACCGCTTCCAGCGCGACGGTTTCGAGGTCCGACACCTCAGGGCAGCGGGCCAGGTCGATGTCGACATCGAGGAGCTGTTCGCCCAGATGGGCGGCGAGCATTAGCCCAGACGACGTGCACTATCCCTTACTCTGATACCTCGTTGCACGAAATTTGGCTCAGAACTGACCAAAAGAGCCTAATGACAACGTTGTCATTCCGATTTATCGTTCCTTCAGCGGTCGAGGGCCGCTGAGGGAGTGACGATGCAGTTCTTGTCCCGGTGGGATAGCCAGCGCCTTTCGACGACCGTTCGGGGGATTCCCGTGGTCGATGGCCTGGCAGCTGAGGACATCGGCAACCAGCGCTGGGCACCTTCGCATGGCGATCTTGCCCTCCCCGCCCTCACCCTCGACGAGGCCGCCTTCGCTGCCAATCGCGACCTCTTCCTGGCATGGTGCGCGAGCGCCGGCGTTGCGGTTGCGCCCCACGCCAAGACGCCGATGTCGCCGGAGCTCGCCCGCTCGCTGCGCGCGGCCGGCGCCTGGGGCACGACGGTGGCGAACATCCAGCAGGCCGCCGTGCTGCTCGCGAGCGGGGAGCGGCGCCTGCTGCTGGCCAACGAGATCGGCGGGCTCGCTTCCGGCCGGCGCCTCGGCGCGCTGCTCGGAGCCTATCCCGACGTCGAGTTTCACGCCTTCGCGGATTCACCGGCTGCGGTCGCGGCACTCGCCGAAGCGGCGCGCATTGCCGAACGGCGTGAATTGTCCGTGCTGGTCGAACTCGGCGCAGGCCGCGCCGGCGCGCGCGATCGTGCCGCGGTCGAGGCGACGATTGCCGCCGTGCTTGCCGCCGACGGGCTGGTGCTAGGCGGCGTTGCGACTTATGAGGGCGCAGCCGCAACAGCCGATGCGGAGGAAACGATGCGTGCCATCGCAGAGCTGCTGGAGCGTACCATCGAGACGTTTGCGTTGGCGCGTGCTGCCGTACCGCAGCGGCCGCTGATCATGAGCGCCGGCGGCTCCGCCTATTTCGATGTCGTCGCGCAGGCGCTCGCGCCGATCGCGCAGGCCGACGGCAACGCTACGGTCCTCCTGCGCTCCGGCGCGCTGTTCTTTGCCGATCACGGCATCTATGCGCGCGCCTTTGCCGAGATCGACAGGCGTGGCGGCCTGCTCATTGACGGTCTGCACCACTCCGCCGTGAAGAGCTTTCGTCCCGCCCTGACGCTCTGGGCCGAGGTGTTGTCGCGGCCTGAGGCCGGGCTTGCAATCGCCGGCTTCGGCATGCGCGATGCCTCCTTCGATCAAGGACTGCCCGTGCCCCTGCGCGTGTTCCGCGACGGCGTCGAGCAGCAAGGGCTCGCCGCGGCACTTGCCGTGACGCGCCTCAACGATCAGCACGCATTCATTTCCGTTGCGCCCGATGCCGCGCTGGCCGTCGGCGACATCATCGCCTTCGGCATCTCGCATCCCTGCACCTGCCTCGACCGCTGGCGTGTGATCTTCGGCGTTGACACCGACGGCGTCGTGACGCGCGCCCTTCCCACCCAGTTCGGCTGAGCGCGCGACATGAACTTCCTGCCGCTCTGGCGCTATCAGAACCAGCTCATCGACGGGGCCATCGTCACACTCGAACTGACGGTGATCGCAGCGCTGGCAGGGCTCGTGATCGGGGTTGCGGGCGCGGTCGCGCTGAACGGGCGCATCGCGCCGCTGCGCTGGCTGGTGCGCGGCTACATCGAATTGTTCCGCAACACGCCGTCGCTGATCCAGCTCTTCATCGTGTTCTTCGTGCTGCCGACCTTCGGATTGAAGCTGCCGGCATTCGAGGCCGCCGCCGTCGCGCTGTCGTTGTATTTCGGCGCCTATTCGGTCGAGATCATCCGCGCCGGCCTCGACTCCATCCCGCGCAACCAGGTCGAGGCCGGCGAGTGCCTCGGGCTGTCACGCTGGCAGGTGTTTCGCCACATCGTGCTGCCGCCGGCCCTGCGCAACGCCTATCCGGCCGTGACCAGCCAGTTCGTCCTGTTGCTGCTCGGCACCTCACTGGCCTCTCAGGTCGCGGCCGACGAGCTGTTCCATGTCGCAGGCTTCATCGAAAGCCGCACCTACCGCAGCTTCGAGGTCTATGCGGTGATCTGCGTCGTCTATTTCGCGATGGCGATGTCGTTCAAGGCGCTGTTCGCCATCATCGGTCTGGCGGCCTTCCGCTGGCCGCGGCGGCGCTGAGGGGACAGCGATGCGATCCTTCTCCCTCATCGATTTCGTTTCGCTGGTCGAAGCCCTGCGCTGGACCGTTGCGCTGGTCGGGCTCGCGCTCGCCTTCGGTGCGCCGCTGGCGCTCGGGCTCGCGACCGGCCGCATCAGCCGCTTTGCCGGCCTGCGCTGGACCATGGCGGCGTGCATCCAGGTGATCCAGAGCGTGCCGCTGCTCGGGCTGCTGTTCTTCTTCTATTTCGGCATGCCGGTGTTCCTGGGAATCCAGGTGCCCGCGATCATCGCCGTCACCGTCGCCTACACGCTCTACACCGCCGCCTTCCTCGGCGAGATCTGGCGCGGCGGCCTGGAGGCGGTGAAACAGGCGCAATGGGAGGCCGGTGCCTGCCTCGGCCTCTCCGCCTGGCAGCAATTCCGCCACATCATCGCGCCGCAGGCGCTGCGGCTGTCGTTGCCGCCGACGGTCGGCTTCCTGGTGCAGCTGATCAAAGGCACCTCGCTCGCCTCGATCCTCGGCTTCGTCGAGCTCGCCCGCGCGGGCCAAGTGGTGAGCGCGGCGACGTTCCAGCCGCTGCTCACCTACGCGCTGGTCGCCGCGATCTATTTCGTGCTGTGCCTGCCGCTCACGCTCTGGTCCCGCTCCCTGGAGGCCCGCCTCGATGGCTCTCGTTGAAATCCGCGACGTGCACAAGACATTCGGCAAGGTCGAGGTGCTCAAGGGCGTCTCGCTCGACGTCGAGGAAGGCGAGATCGTCACGATCATCGGCCGCTCCGGCTCGGGCAAGTCGACGCTGCTCCGCTGCATCAACGCGCTGGAGAGCGTCGATTCCGGCGAGATCCGGGTCGAAGGCGAGAAGGTCCACGCCAAGATGCCGGATCTGAAGAAATTCCGTCAGCGCGTCGGCATCGTGTTCCAGGCCTTCAATTTGTTTCCGCATCTGAGGGTCGAGCGCAACATCACGCTCGCCCCGCTCCTCACCGGTCGCACCGAAAAGGCCCAAGCGCGGGCGCTGGCCGAGGACGTGCTGACCCGCGTCGGCCTCGCCGACAAGATCGACGCCTGGCCGGAGCAGCTCTCCGGCGGCCAGCAGCAGCGCGTCGCCATCGCGCGCTGCCTGGCCATGGCCCCTCACCTCATGCTGTTCGACGAGGTGACCTCGGCGCTCGACCCCGAGCTCGTCGGCGAGGTCCTGAAGGTGATGGAGGCGATGGCGAAGCAGGGCATGACCATGATCCTGGTCACCCACGAGATGGGGTTTGCCCGCAACGTCGCCAACCGCATCGTCTTCATGCACCAGGGCCGCGTCTGGGAACAGGGACCGCCGGCTACGCTGTTTGCCAATCCAGAGACTCCCGAGCTCGCAAGCTTCATCGCATCGTCGAAATGAACATCGTCCACCAAATCCGTCACCAGGAGCGCGTCATGAGAAAATTGAAGTCCCTCTTCACCATCGCTGCGACGGCCTTTGCCGTCCTCGCCGCGCCGAACCTCGCTCACGCGGACAAGCTCCAGGACGTGCTCGGCGCCGGCAAGCTGCGCATCGGCATCCTGACCGACGCCGCGCCCTGGGGTTTCAAGGACGACAAGGGTGAGATCGCCGGCCTCGATGCCGATCTCGCCAAGCTGATCGCCGCCGACATGGGCGTGAAGCTCGAGCTGGTGCCGGTGACCGGCGCCGCGCGTATCCCGAGCCTGCTCTCGGACAAGATCGACATCCTGATCGCGGGCCTCGGCGCCACGCCCGAGCGCGCCCAGCAGGTGATGTTCTCGCAGCCCTATGCGGTGGTCAATCTCGGCGTCTACGGCGCAAAATCGCTTCCCGCCGCGACCGGCAAGAAGCCCGACAATCTCGACGGCCGCAGCGTGGCCGTCGCCAAGGGCTCGACGCTCGACGTCTGGCTCACCGACAACGCGCCGAAGGTGAAGCTGGTGCGTTTCGAGGACACGCCGGCCGCGCTCGCCGCCTACCTTGCGGGACAGGCCGACACATTTGCCGAGAACAGCGCCATCGCGCTGAAGGTGCAGGACCAGAACCCGACCAAGGAGGTCGAGCTGAAATTCCTGATCCGCCAGTCGCCGGCCCATGTCGGTGTGCGCCAGGGCGAGCAGAACCTGCTCAACTGGATCAACACCGACATCTTCTTCAACAAGCTCAACGGCAAGCTCGGCGCACTTCAACTGAAATGGTTCAAGGAAGAGCAGACGCTTCCGACGCTGTAAGCTCGCACGCGCTCCCGCGCGCGTCGCGGGAGCCACACCTTCACGAGGAGATTTTCAGATGATCAAACGTTACGTCGTGGGTCCGCGCATGAGCCAGGCCGTCGCCGCCGGCGGCATGGTGCACATCGCTGGCCAAGTCGCGGATGACCGCAAGGCCGGCATCGTGTCGCAGACCCAGCAGGTGCTGGCCAAGATCGACGCGCTGTTGAAGGAGGCCGGCTCCGACCGCTCCAGGCTGATCGCGGTCAACGTCTTCCTGCCTCACATCACCGATTTCGACACGATGAACTCGGTCTACGATGCCTGGATCGATCCGGCCAATCCGCCGGCGCGCGCCTGCGTCGAGGCCCGCCTTGCCGATCCCGATTTGCGCGTCGAGATGACCGCAGTCGCCCTGCTCTGAACAGCGCCAATTCCAACCTTCGGCCGGCGTCGGCGACGACGCGGCCCCGAGGCCTCCCATGCACACCGGACTGTTCCACGACATCGATTTCGAGAAGGACCAGAAATGGTCCGGCCATCTCGGCATTCCCTTCTCGATCGACCGCTCGCCCTATTTCCAGCTCAAGATTCCGATCTTCCGGATCAAGAACGGTGCCGGCCCCAAGCTTCTCTTGATGGCCGGCAATCACGGCGACGAATATGAGGGCGAGATCACGCTGGCGCGGCTGTATCGCCGGCTCGATGCGACGGCCATCAAGGGCGAGATCACCATTCTTCCGTTTGCCAATCTGCCCGCGGTGATGGCGGCGCGCCGCCGATCGCCGCTCGACGAGGGCAATCTCAACCGCGCGTTTCCGGGCGATGCCGCCGGCACGCCGACGTTCCGCCTCGCGCACTTCCTCGAGCACGAGCTGTTTCCGCGGCACGACGTCGTGTTCGATATCCATTCCGGCGGCACCTCGATGGCGCACGTGCCCTGCGCGCTGATCGAGCGGCAGGGCACGCCCGAGATGTTCGGCCACGCGCTGCGCCTGATGGAAGGCCTCGGGATGCCCTTCGCCTTCGTCGCCGAGAACGGGGCGACCGCGCCGACCTCGATGGCCGCGACCGCGCGCGCCGGCGCGATCGGGCTGTCCGGCGAATTCGGCGGCGGCGGCACCGTCACGCCGCAGACCATGGCGCTGACTGCGCGCGCGGTCGATCGCCTGCTGCTCGCACTCGGCCTGGTCCAGGCGCCGGTGCTGGGGCCACATGCGCCGGTCGAGCGCGCCACCGAATTGCTGGCGCTGCAAAGCCACGCACAGGCGGTGTTCGCGACACGCCGCGGCTGGTTCGAGCCCGCGGTCATGGTCGGCGCGCGGGTTGCGGCCGGCGACATCGCCGGCTGGTATCACGACTTCGAGCGCCCCGGGCTGACTGAGGAGGTGCTGCGCTTCCCCACCGACGGCATCGTGATCTCGCAGCGCCTGCACACCGACAGCCAGAGCGGCGACTGCCTGGTCCAGGTCGGCCGTGCCTTGAAGCGCGAGGAGGTTTTGACGACCTGAGCTTTGGCCGCGGGCTCGCTGCACCTCTCCCGCTTGCGGGAGAGGCGGCTCGCGCAAGCGAGCCGGGTGAGGGCTTTCTCCTCTTGGGGATTTCATCCGTAAGCCTCGGATGGTCCCAACGGGGAGACACCCTCTCCCCAGCCCTCTCCCGCAAGCGGGGGAGGGAGCGCACCATTGTCGAGGTTGCAATCAAGTCCGATCTCATCATGCTTTAACCTAACGTCGTTCTCTCCAGGGATTCGATGACCGATCCGGCAAAGCCAGGCTATGACGACGTGGTGCGCATTCCGGCGCCGCCCGGCCGCGCCAGTGCGGGCGGACGGCCGCCGCGCATCGAGGAGGTGGCGGAGCGCGCGGGCGTGGCGCCGATCACGGTATCGCGGGTGCTGCGGCACCCGGAGAAGGTCAATCGACAGACCCGCGAGCGCGTCCTCGAAGTGATCGAGGCGACCGGCTACGCCTCCAACCCGCACGCGCGCGCGTTGCGTTCGGGCCGATCGAACGTGGTCGTCGCCTTCGTCTCCAACATCCTCAGCCAGCAATTCGGCCTCGCCGTGCGCAGCTTCGCGGCGATGCTGGAACCTCAGGGTTTCGAGGTGCTGGTCGGCCAGACCTCCTACTCCTATGCCAAGGAGGTCGCGATGATCCAGTCGCTGCGCGGCATCCGCCCCGCAGCGGTGCTGTTCACCGGCGTGATCGAGCTCGAGGAGAACCGTGCGGCGCTCGCCGAGCTCGGCATTCCCGTGATCGAGACCTGGGCGTTCCCGCGCGATCCCATCGACATGCTGGTCGGCCTGCCCAATGCCGATGCCGGCACGATGGCGGCGCGCAGGCTGGCCGAGGCCGGACATCGCCGCGTCGCCTTCGTCGGACGCAGCAGCGGCCGCGGCGCGCTGCGCCGCGACGGTTTTCGCGCGGCATCGGCGCAGCTCGGGCTCGAGATCGTGCACGAGATCCTCGTCGGAGAGGTCACGGGGCTTGTCGACGGCCGCGCTGCCTTCACCACCCTGCTCGAGCGCGGCGGCGATGTCGACGCGGTGTTCTGCGCCAACGACCTGCTGGCGACCGGTGCGCTGATCGAAGCCCGCGCGCGCGGCCTGTCGGTGCCGCGGGACCTGGCCGTGCTCGGCTTCGGCGACAACGACGTCGCCGATCAGATCACGCCCGGCCTCACCACCATCTCGTTCGATGCGGCGGCGGTTGGGCGGATCGCCGGCGAGCTGCTGCTGGCGCGCCTGTCCGGCACGCAACTGGCCGAACAGCGGCTCGCCGTGCAACTGTTCCTGGTGGAGCGCGGCAGCGTCTGAGGGCGCGCTTTAAGCGACGCTCTTGAGATCCTGCTGGATCGCGGCCAGCAAGGATTCCAGCGCAGCGCTGTTCACCGGCTTCGCGTCAGCGATCGCGGGCTGGATATTCGCGGGCTGCACGGCCTTGACCGGACGCTTCGGGAATGGCGGCGGTGGCACCGGCATCGCGGCCTGTGCGAAATCGCCCTCGTCCTCGGCATGCACGAACTTGCCATGGATGACGTCGTCGCGACGGCCCATGACGAACATCGTCGCCCAATAGCCGGCGGCCAGAAGAATTACGCAGAAAATACCGATCTCTAACATCGCAACACCCAAAATATGCGCGATGATTCAATGCCTTCACTTTGAGGTCAATGAACCGACGGTCATACTTTCGGATTTTGCGGGCCGAGTGTTGCCGATTGGTGACTCTTTATTAACCAATGTGCGGCCCCCGAGGGGGCCGCACGCCCCGGCTATGCCCTGTCAGGCCCGACCCGGACCAATTGCTTGCCGAAATTGGCGCCCTTCAGGAGCCCCATGAAGGCGCCGGGCGCGCTCTCCAGGCCCTCGGTGACGAACTCCTTGTACTTCACCTTGCCGTCGCGGACCCAGCCCGACATGTCGCGCAGGAAGTCGCCATGGCGGGCGGCGAAGTCGGAGACGATGAAGCCGCGGAAGGTCAGACGCTTGGTCAGGGTCGCGCGCATCATGGAGGCCGCCCATTTCGGCGGCTTGGCCTCGGTGTCGTTGTAATGCGCGATCAGGCCGCAGACCGGCACGCGCGCGAACGGATTGAGCAGCGGGAACACCGCCTCGAACACCGCGCCGCCGACATTCTCGAAATAAACGTCGATCCCCTTCGGGCAGGCGTCCTTCAGCTTCGCCGCGAGATCCGGATCGCGGTGATCGATGCAGGCATCGAAGCCGAGTTCCTTCACGACGTAGTCGCACTTGTCCCTGCCGCCGGCGATGCCGACCGCACGGGCGCCCTTGATCCTGGCGATCTGGCCGACCGCCGAGCCCACTGCACCGGAGGCGCCGGCGACGACGACGGTCTCGCCCTCTTGCGGCTTGCCGATATCAAGCAGGCCCGTGTACGCGGTCATGCCGGGCATGCCGAGCACGCCGATGGAGGTCGAGATTGGGCCGAGATTTGGATCGACCTTGATCAGGCCCTTGCCGTTCGAGATCGCATGCGACTGCCATCCGGTACGGGCGCGCACGATGTCACCCTTGGCGAAGTCGGGATTGTTCGACGCCGCGACCTCGCTGACCGCCTCGCCTTCCATCACGCCGCCGACCGGCACGGGCGCGGCATAAGACGGACCGTCGCTCATGCGCCCGCGCATATAGGGATCGAGCGACAGCCAGATCGTACGCAGCAGGACTTCGCCCTGCCCCGGCGTCGGGACGGCGAATTCCTCCAGGCGAAAATCGGACGGTTTGGGTTCGCCGACGGGACGCGCGGCGAGAACGATGCGTTTGGCTTGGGACATGATGGCTTCCTCCGGATTGTGCTTCGGCGCGAACGGAAGCGGAGGGAGGTAGCTACGTCAATACAAAAGCGTGGAGTGGTCAGACGCAGAGACGCACGCAGTTCTCGTGTCCCGGACGCGCTGCAACGTGCAACGTTGCTGCGCAGAGCCGGGACCCGGAAGGCAACACGGCAATATGCGGAGACATGGGCCCCGGTTCTGCAGCGCATCACCGAAGTGGTGCTGCGCTGCGTCCGGGGCACGGGACCGAAGCTGCAGGCGCGACTGAGGCCTAACCCCCGCCCGGATAGTTCGGCGCCTCGCGCGTGATCGTCACGTCGTGGACGTGGCTTTCACGCAGGCCCGCGCCGGTGATGCGGACGAAGTTTGCCTTGTCGTGCAGCTCCTTCATGTCCTTGGCGCCGACATAGCCCATCGCGGCGCGCAAGCCGCCGGCGAGCTGGTGCATGACGTTGCCGACCGGGCCCTTGTAGGGCACCTGGCCCTCGATGCCCTCAGGCACGAGCTTGAGCGTGTCCTTGATGTCCTGCTGGAAGTAGCGGTCGGCCGAACCGCGCGCCATCGCGCCGACCGAGCCCATGCCGCGATAGGCCTTGTAGGAACGGCCCTGCCACAGGAACACTTCGCCCGGCGTCTCGTCGGTGCCGGCCAGCAGCGAGCCAACCATCGCGATATCCGCGCCGGCCGCGAGCGCTTTGGCAAGGTCGCCGGAGAACTTGATGCCGCCGTCGGCGATGACGGGAATGTCGGACTTCTTCGCCGCCTCGACCGCATCCATGATCGCGGTGAGCTGGGGCACGCCGACGCCGGCGACGATGCGCGTGGTGCAGATCGAGCCCGGGCCGATGCCGACCTTGATGCAATCCGCGCCCGCGTCGATCAGCGCCTGCGCGCCTTCCGATGTCGCGACGTTGCCGGCGACGACCTGCACCGAGTTGGAGAGGCGCTTGATGCGGTTGACCGCATGCAGCACGTGGCGCGAATGGCCATGCGCGGTGTCGACGACGACGAGATCGACGCCGGCGTCGATCAGGCGCTCGGTGCGCTCGAAGCCGGTGTCGCCGACAGTGGTGGCGGCGGCGACGCGGAGCCGCCCCTGCGCGTCCTTGCAGGCGAGCGGATGGGCGACCGCCTTCTCCATGTCCTTGACGGTGACGAGGCCGACACAGCGATACTGCTCGTCGACGACCAGCAGCTTCTCGATGCGGTGATGATGCAGCAGCCGCCGCGCCTCGTCCTGGCTGACATTCTCGCGCACCGTGACGAGGCCTTCATGCGTCATCAGCTCGGAGACTTTTTGCCGGCGATCGGTGGCAAAGCGCACGTCGCGGTTGGTGAGGATGCCGACCAGCTTGCCGGGCGTGTTCTTGCCGGCGCCGGTGACGACGGGAATGCCGGAGATGCCGTGGTCGCTCATCAGCTTGAGCGCGTCGTCGAGCGTGGCCTCGGGGCTGATGGTGAGCGGGTTTACAACCATGCCCGATTCGTAACGCTTGACCTGCCGCACCTGGGCGGCCTGCCCCTCGGGATCGAAATTGCGGTGGATGACGCCGAGGCCGCCGGCCTGCGCCATGGCGATCGCCATGCGGGATTCGGTGACCGTGTCCATGGCGGACGCCATGATCGGGATGTTGAGCGGGATGGCGCGGGTGACGCGGGAGCGGATGTCGACCTCGCCCGGCATCACGTCCGACAGGCCCGGCTTCAACAGCACGTCGTCGAACGTAAAGGCTTCGCGAATGCCTTGTTGCACCGTGGCCATGTGCCAACTCCTTCCTGCGGCCCTGCCGCAAATAGCAATGGATGAGCGCCGCCCTCGGCGTACCTTGCGGCATCGCCGTCGAATCGGAGCCCATCGGTGGGGTTGACGCGGGTCGATAGCATGCCCGCGTGACGAATCAAAGCAATTCGGCCCGCTGGCCAGCCATGCACAGGCTTTTTAAGTAAATTCGGCGTGGATAGCCCATGCTCACTGCCATTCCGGGGCGCGACGGGTGGCGGGTCCGGGAGTGACGCGAGAGCGAGACGGCGTGTCCCGCCATCGGGCTCAACCCTGAAGGAAGGGTCACACCGTTGTTACGCAGGATCTAGGTGCTATGCGTCGATCCGCAATGGTCCCCGCCTGACGGCGGTGATAAGCCGCAACTCCACTCCTCCTTCTGATTTTCATTACCAAATCGTCATGGTCGACAAGCAACGCGTCATTCCGCTGATCGTGGCCACTGCTCTCTTCATGGAGAACATGGACTCGACCGTGATTGCCACCTCGCTGCCGGCAATCGCGGCCGACATCGGCACCAGCCCGCTGACGCTGAAGCTCGCGATCACCTCCTACCTGCTGTCGCTGGCGGTGTTCATCCCGGCCAGCGGCTGGACCGCTGACAGGTTCGGCGCACGGATGGTGTTCGCGATCGCGGTCGGCGTGTTCATGGTGGGATCGGTCGGCTGCGCGCTCTCGACCTCGGTGACGGATTTCGTGTTCGCGCGCATCCTGCAAGGTATGGGCGGGGCGATGATGACGCCGGTCGGGCGCCTCGTGCTGCTGCGCTCGGTGGACAAGAGCGCCCTGGTCAACGCCATGGCCTGGGTGACGGTGCCTGCCCTGATCGGCCCCGTGATCGGGCCGCCGCTCGGCGGCTTCATCACCACCTATGCATCGTGGCACTGGATCTTCCTGATCAACATCCCGATCGGGCTGCTCGGCATCTTCATGGCCCTGAAGTTCATCGATCCCATCAAGAGCGAGACGCAGGAGCCGTTCGATCTCTACGGCATGGTGCTCGCAGGGCTGGGGCTTGCCGGCATCGCATTCGGGCTTTCGGTCGCCGGTCTCAATCTGCTGCCCTGGAGCACGGTCGCGGCCCTGGTCGTGGGCGGCGCGATCGCGATGACGCTCTATGTCATGCACGCGCGGCGCACGGGATCGCCGGTGCTGGATTTCTCGCTGCTGAAGCTGCCGACGCTGCGCGCTGCGATCCTCGGCGGCTTCCTGTTCCGGCTTGGCATCGGCGCCCTGCCGTTCCTGCTGCCGCTGCTGATGCAGATCGGCTTCGGCCTGTCGCCGTTCCATTCCGGCCTCGTCACCTTTGCCTCCTCGCTCGGGGCGATGGGCATGAAGACGCTGGCCGCGCGGCTGATCCGCACCTTCGGTTTCCGCAATCTGATGACGGTGAACGCGATCGTCAGCGCGTTCTTCCTCGGCGTCTGCGCGCTGTTCACGGTGACGACGCCGCTCTTGATCATCATGGTGATCCTGGTGGTCGGCGGCTTCTTCCGCTCGCTCGAGTTCACCGCGATCAACACGGTCGCCTATGCCGACGTCGAGACGCCGCAGATGAGCCGCGCCACCACCCTCGTCAGCGTCAACCAGCAGCTCGCGGTCTCCGCCGGCGTCGCGGTCGGCGCGGCCTCGGTGGAGACGACGATGTGGCTCAGCCATGTCAGCGAGCTCAACGCCGCCGTGTTCATGCCGGCCTTCGTCGTGGTCGCGTTGACCTCGGCGGCGTCGAGTTGGTTCTTCTGGCAAATGCCCGCGGACGCCGGCCACGAGATCTCCGGCCGCAAGGCGGTGGAGATCGCGAGCCGCAAGGGTGCCGGCAAGGGCGCCGAGAAGGCGGCCGTGAAGGCGGCGACGGAGGATACCCAGGACGTGCGGGACCAGCGGCTGGGGTAGCGAAGTCCGGTAACCCGGGTGGAGCGACGTGCAATCCGGGCTATGACGGAGTTTACGGCTAAGGCCCAACGCCCGGCGGCAACACGCGGTAGAGCGAAACTCCCAGTCCCAGCGTGTCTGACAAGGTGAGCTGTCCGCCGCTGACCGTTGCCGTCAGCGTGGTCTGCTGGAGATCAGGCGACTGGTTCGGATCGGCAAGGAAAACGGCCAGATTGCTGTGGGTCGCATCGATCACGTAGCGCTCCACCGTCACGGGTCCGTTGCCGAAAGGGAGATTGTCGACGGCGAGCAAGAACGCCTCCGGCACCTCTTGCGAGGTATTGCTGCCGAACACGCGCGCCGCATCGTAATTGTAGAGCATGATGTTGGCAGTGGAGCTGCCGCCATCCCATGTCGCGAACGCATTGAGGTGAGAGTCGGATCCGCCGGCGAGCGTGGCCTGCACGCGCTCGCCGGACATCTTGTTGTACATCTTGAAGAGGTTCGCGACCGGCTTCGGATAGTAGTCGGCGGGCGTATCGCCATGCGGCACCTTGTGCAGCAGGCTCGCCTGCCCGAGCGACGAAGGCGCGTCGACGAGACCGTCACCAATAATGAGGTAGGACCCCAGAGAGATTTTCCTGGACACTGCCCTGGCCAGAAAGGCGGCTGTCCAGGCCGCTCCCTTGTGCGAGTAGTTGATGTCCGTGGTCTCGTCCGCGGTCGGCCCCCATTCCGACAGGAACAGCCTGACCCCGGGCTTGTTCAACGCCTGCAACTTGGCATCGATTGTATCCATCATGTGGTCGAACATCGCAAAGCCTGCGGCAACGCCGGTCGAGCCGTAATAATGGAACGAGAAGCGATCGACTGCCGCGTTGAACTTGCCACCGTACGGCACGGCATAGGGATTGAACGTCTGGTCGAGAAACTGCTCTTCCATCGTCGGACTCGGAGGCGAATCCAGCGGATTGTACAGAAACGTGAGGCCCGCAAAGGCAGGTCCGGCAAGCTCGATGGTCTTGCCGTTGTAGCCGGCGTTGCCGGCGAGTTCGGCCCTGACCGTCCCGATCGCCTGCGCGAAGATCTTCTGCACAGGCAGCAGCTGCCTGCTCAGGCGACGCGAGTCGCCGCCATATGGATACGACAGCCCGACATCTTCGGCATTGGACAGCACGTGAGTTTGCGCCGGCGGCCACTGGCGCAGGACGTACTTGTCCGGATCGATCCACCACAGCCAGCGGCCCCATGGGGCCAACGGCTTCAGCGTGTAGGTCGAGGGATCCGTGCTCCAGTTGTCGGGCGCGTTATCGGCGATGTCGAGCTCGTTGCTGACCTCGAAGATGACGGACGAGGCGCCGCCGTCGAAGCTCTTTGTCGCGATGTAGCGCACCAGCGCTTCCGCATACTTCCTGAAACGCGCGGGAGCCGGCCCTTGCGGATCCCAGCTCTCGCCGGGTCCATACTCAACCATGCTTTTCGGCATGGAGGACGCCACGGCGACGTGCGGCGAAAGCCCGCGCGTCAGCGCCCATTCGAGGTGCCAGGCCAACGGATAGCACTCTCCCGGTGCGAAGACGCCGTCTTTCCAGCTTCCGAAGGCGTTTCCGGCCTGATCGAGATCGCAATAGATGTCGCTCTGCAACAGCCGCGCCCGCTTCATCCCGGTCTCGGCGATGATCTGGTTGAATTGGTCGAGCGCGATCTCGGCCGGGCTGTTCGCACTCTGGTAGATCCGCTTGAGATCACCAAGATCGTCGTTGCCGCTGATGCCCGCGTTGAACGGCGTCAGTACGTCGACGCTGATATGTGCATCCGCGCGCGCCGTCGTTGCCGAACCGAGCTCGAGCAACGCGAACGCCAGCAAAGAGAGCGAGACAAGGCGCTGCTTGCAAACGCGCAAGCGCGGTCGACCTGGGCATTGCATGGATTGATCTCACCCGCTGGAATTGCAGATGAGGGGATTAACAGCTCAAGATGTTATCAATGTGAATATTTTCTTAGGAGGCCTGCGACACGTCAGCCCGGGGGCGCTTGCCCGCCCCGAAACCCCGTCGCCAGCACGTAGCGCTCGGACGAATCCTGCCGGCTCGCTGCCGGCTTGACGTGACGCACAGTTGCGAAGTCGCGCTTGAGCTGGGTAAGCAGATCCGCGTCGGCGCCGCTCTGGAATGTCTTGGCGAGGAACGTCCCGCCGGGCTTGAGCACGTCGCAGGCAAAGGCGGCGGCGGTTTCGACGAGGCCGACGATGCGGAGCTGGTCGGTCTTGCGATGGCCGGTGGTGTTGGCGGCCATGTCGGACATCACGACGTCGGCTCCGCCCCCCAGCATCGCGGTGAGCTTGTCCGGCGCATCATTGTTCATGAAGTCGAGCTGCGCGAAATCGACGCCGGGAATCTCCGGCATTTCCAGCAGGTCGATCGCGACCACCTTGCCCTTGCCTTCCGTGGAGCCGACGCGCTTGGCGGCGATCTGGCTCCAGCCGCCGGGCGCGGCGCCGAGGTCGATCACGGCCATGCCGGGCTTCAGAAACCGATGCTTGTCGTCGATCTCGAGCAGCTTGAACGCCGCACGCGAGCGATAGCCCGCGGCCTTCGCCTTGGCGACATAGGGGTCGTTGAGCTGCCGCTCCAGCCACAGCTTCGACGAGAGCTTCCGCTTGCCGCCGGACTTGACCTTGGTCTTGACTTGGACGTGCAAGCGGCCGGTGGTGTCCTTGGCCATCTCACCAGCTCCTGAGCGCGCCGTCTTCGCGCATCATCTCGACCAGCATGCCCTCGCGCAGGCCCCGGTCGGCGACGCGCAGGCGCGGCAGCGGGAACGCGCTCCTGATCGCATCGAGGATGGCGCAGCCGGCCAGCACGAGATCGGCGCGCTCGACGCTGATGCAGCTGTTGCCGGCGCGCTCCTCGTAGCTCATGCCGAGCAGCTTGCTGATGGTCGCGGTGATGTCGGCATCGTTCATCCAGATGCTGTCGATGCGGCGGCGGTCGTAGCGCGCCAGATTGAGATGGATGCCGGCAAGCGTCGTCACCGTGCCGGAGGTGCCGAGCAGATGCATGTCGGCGAGATCGTGGCCGTGCGCTTCCGCGAACGGGCCGACATGGCTTGCGACCTCGCGCTCCATCGCGGCGTAAATCTCCGGCGTCACGTCGCGGCCGCCGAACTGCTCGGCCAGCGTGACCACGCCATACGGGATCGACATCCAGGCCTTTATGCGCGGTTCCGGGTTTTGCGGATCACGCTCGATCCGCACCAGCTCGGTCGAGCCGCCGCCGATATCGAACAGGATCGCGCCCCTGCCCCTGGGATCGACCAGCGGCGAGCAGCCGAGCACGGCGAGCGCGGCTTCGGTCTCGCGGTCGATCACCTCGAGCTCGATCCCGGTCTCGGCCGCGACGCGGCTGCGGAAACCTTCGGCATTCGAGGCGGCGCGGCAGGCTTCGGTCGCGATCAGCCGCAGCCGCCGCGCCTTGCGCAGGTTGATCTTGTCACGGCAGATGCTGAGCGCGGCGATGGCGCGCTCGATCGCGGCCTCGCTGATGCAGCCGGTCGCCGAGACCCCCTCGCCGAGCCGGATGATGCGCGAGAAGGAATCGACCACGCGAAAGCCGTCGCTGGTCGGACAGGCGATCAGCAGCCGGCAATTGTTGGTTCCGAGGTCCAGCGCCGCATAGACGCCGGTTCCCGGCGCTTGCGCGGCGACGGCCGGCTCAGGGGCCAATGCCACCGCCGCCATCGACCCCTCGAGCTCGCCGTGCGGCCCATGGCCGTCACGGAGCCGCGTGTGGTCATTCATACAAACTGTCTTTCCGCGGCCGCTGGGCCGAGCTGGAATTGCTTTTTCGCCTGAAACATTAGCAGCGCGGCAGGCCTGCGCAACAACGCATCACATAGGACCATGCCCATTCGTGCGTTGTCGTGAACGGGGCCGTGGGCTATTTTTGGAGGGTCCGGTCCTCCAGGCGCCCCCCAAAACGCGCAATTGCCGGCTTTTCAGGTCATTTCCATGCAAGAACACACCAAATCGACCACGCTCGAAAACGCTATTGCACTGCAAAAATACGGCGTCGGGCAACCCGTCCGCCGCAAGGAAGACGACACGCTGGTGCGCGGCAAGGGCCGCTACACCGACGATTTCAACCTTCCCGGCCAGGCCTATGCCGTGATCGTCCGCTCGACCCACGCCCATGGCATCATCCGCGGCATCGGCACCGACGCCGCCAGGGCGATGCCCGGCGTGCTCGGCGTTTGGACCGGCAAGGACCTCGACGCCGCCGGCTACGGCCCCTTCACCTGCGGCCTGCCGCTGAAGAGCCGCGACGGCTCGCCCCTGCTCCAGACCAACCGCCAGCCGCTGGCGACCGACAAGGTCCGCTTCGTCGGCGACCCCGTCGCCTTCGTGGTCGCGGATACGCTGGCCCAGGCGCGCGATGCGGCCGAGGCCGTCGAGCTCGATATCGAGCCGCTGCCCGCGGTGACCGATCCGGAAGAGGCGGCCAAGCCCGGCGCGCCGCAGCTTTACGACCACATCCCGAACAATGTCGCGCTCGATTACCATTATGGCGACATGGACAAGGTGAACGCGGCCTTCGCCAGCGCCGCGCATGTGACCAGGATCGACATCGAAAACACCCGCGTCGCCGTGGTCTCGATGGAGCCGCGGGTGGGACTCGCCTCCTACGACAAGAAGACCGAGCGCTACACCATCCAGATGCCGACGCAGGGCGTCGCGGGCAACCGCGCCAACCTCGCCAAGAACCTGAAGGTGCCGAACGAGAAGGTGCGCATCCTCACCGCCAATGTCGGCGGCTCCTTCGGCATGAAGAACGTCAACTACCCCGAATACATGTGCATCCTGTATGCGGCGAAGGCATTGGGTAAGCCGGTGAAGTGGCTCGACGAGCGCTCGAGCAGCTTCCTCTCCGACAGCCACGGCCGCGCGCAGAAGATCCATGCCGAGCTGGCGCTCGACGCGGAGGGGCACTTCCTCGCGGCAAAACTGTCCGGCTACGGCAATCTCGGCGCCTACATCACCGGCGTTGCGCCGGGGCCGCTGTCGCTCAACACCGGCAAGAACTTCTCCAGCGTGTATCGCACGCCGCTGATGGCGGTCGACATCAAGACGGTGCTGACCAACACCACGCTGATGGGGGCCTATCGCGGCGCCGGCCGGCCCGAGGCCAACTACTACATGGAGCGGCTGATCGACCGCGCCGCCGACGAGATGGGCATCAACCGCCTGACCTTGCGCAAGCGCAACTTCATCAAGCAGAACCAGATGCCGTTCGCGGCCTCCTCCGGCGTCACCTATGACAGCGGCGACTTCCAGGCCGTGTTCAGCAAAGCGCTCGAGATCTCCGACCACGACAACTTCGCCAAGCGCAAGAAGGAGAGCAAGAAGTCCGGCAAGCTGCGCGGCATCGCGGTCGGCTCCTATCTCGAGGTGACCGCGCCGCCGAGCCCCGAGCTTGGCAAGATCGTGTTCGACGCTGATGGCACCGTGCAGCTCATCACCGGCACGCTCGACTATGGCCAGGGCCACGCAACCCCGTTCGCGCAGGTGCTGTGCGCGCAGCTGGGCGTTCCCTTCGAGAGCGTGAAGCTGGTGCAGGGCGACAGCGACATCGTGCACACCGGCAACGGCACCGGCGGCTCGCGCTCGATCACGGCGAGCGGCCAGGCCATCGTCGGAGCGGCCAAGCTCGTCATCGAAAAGGGCAAGCGCGCCGCGGCGCACATGCTGGAGGCGTCCGAGGCCGATATCGAGTTCGCCGACGGCAGCTTTACGATCGCCGGTACCGACCGCAGCATCGACATCATGGAGCTGGCCAAGAAACTGCATGACGGCAAGGTGCCGGACGGCGTTCCCGACTCGCTCGACGTCGATCACACCAGCGATCCGGTCGCCTCGGCCTTCCCGAACGGATGCCACGTTGCCGAGGTCGAGGTCGACCCCGACACCGGCGTCGTGCAGATCGTGCGCTACAGCGCGGTCAACGATTTCGGTACGGTGATCAACCCGCTACTGGTCGCGGGCCAGCTCCATGGCGGCGTCGTGCAGGGCATCGGGCAGGCGCTGATGGAGCATGTCCGCTACGACGAGAGCGGCCAGCCGATCACGGGCTCGCTGATGGACTACGCCCTGCCCCGCGCCGAGGACGTGCCGAACATGACCGTCGGGGATCACCCCGTGCCGGCCACGACCAACCCGCTCGGCAGCAAGGGCTGCGGCGAAGCCGGCTGCGCCGGCAGTCTGTCGACGGTGGTGAATGCGGTGATCGATGCGCTCTCGGAGTATGGCATCAAGCACATCGACATGCCGCTGACGCCAGAGCGGGTGTGGCGCGCGATCCAGGATGCGAAAGCAAAGGCGGCGTAAGTCGTCCCTCACCTCGCCCCGCTTGCGGGGAGAGGTCGGCGCGTAGCGCCGGGTGAGGGGGAGCTTCCGCGGGGACGGTGAGAGACGACTCGCGGAGGGTCCCCCTCACCCGCCGCGCGTTCCGCGCGACGGCCTCTCCCCGCAAGCGGGGCGAGGCGAAGTCAGGCCGCCGCCTGCTCGCGCGGCATGTAGATCGCGGTGTGCTGGCAGTGTGCAATCGGCGTCGTGCCGTTGGCGACGACGAGGGCGTCGAACTCGACGAAGCGATGGCCCTTCTTCTCGTAGTTCGCGGTCACCTTCGCCCGCGCAGTGATCTCATCACCGGCGCCCGCGGCCGACAGCAGCTGCATGCGGCTGCCGACATGGATCCACGGGCCCAGAATGGTGTTGTCGACCAGCACGCGGTTCATGACGCGCTGGATCAGACCGGGATGGCCGAGGCCCTCGCGCGAAAAGATCGGATCGGTCTCCCTGATGTCGGCGAGATAGCCGCTCGCATCCTGTCCGGCCCAGCGGCGCGGCATCGTGCCCAGCCATTTGCCGATCTCGAAGGTCGCCGGGCTGACCGGATTGCGCTCGGCGACCGCAGGGACCGCGACATAGTCGCTCAACGACACCGTGGGCGTGGCCGCAGGCAGCGAGGCTGTGCCGGTCGCGCAAAGTTCGGTGCGGCTGAACACCTCGATCGTGAGCAGGCCGTTGTGCTCGGTCGCGTCGACATCGGCAGTCTCGCCGTCATAGACCGGCTTGATGAAGCGGGCCTCGGCCAGGCCGCGCGACAGGAAATCGCGGCCCCAGCGCGCCACAGGCACGTGCATGATATAGGCGAAGACGTCGACGCCGGGGACCAGCCCGCCGGAGAAGCCGAAGCGGCGCGCCACCGTGTCGTCGTGCATCTTGTTTTCGGACTGTTTGGCGGTGTTGAAGGCCTCGACACGGTACGTTTCGAGCCGGTTCGGCATGGCTGACCTTCCCAAAATTCTTGTTGTTTCGGGCCGATCGTAGGCCACGGGGAACACCGGTCAATCCCCTCGCCTTTGCGGCCCGAATGGGGTACCACGCGGCGAATGACCGACACCCCCACCCGTATCTATGTCGACGCCGACGCCTGTCCGGTGAAGGACGAGATTTATCGCGTCGCGCTCCGGCACGGCGTGCCCGTGAGCGTCGTCGCCGGCAATTTTATCCGCGTGCCTCACGATCCCCTGATCGAGCGCATCGCGGCCGGCTCCGGCATGGACGCGGCCGATGACTGGATCGCCGAGCGGGCCAGGCCCGGCGACGTCGTCATCACCTCCGACATTCCGCTGGCCAGCCGCTGCGTCAAGGCCGGCGCCGACGTGATCGCACCGAACGGAAAACCGTTCACGGAAGAGTCGATCGGCATGACGCTGGCGGTGCGTAATCTGATGACGGATCTGCGCTCGGCCGGCGAAGTCACCGGCGGCCCGCGGTCATTCGCGCCGCGCGACCGCTCTGCGTTCCTCTCGGCGCTGGACCAGACGCTGCGCCGGATCCAGCGCCGCCGCGCCGATCAGCCCGCAACGAACCAGGGCTGACAATGGCGCCGCCGCTGATCCAACTCAAAGACATCAGGCTGACCTTCGGCGGCACGCCGCTGCTGTCAGGCGTCGAGCTCAATGTCGCGCCATCCGAGCGCGTCTGCCTGATCGGCCGCAACGGCTCCGGCAAATCGACGCTGCTCAGAATTGCGGCCGGCCTCGTCGAGCCCGATGGCGGCACGCGCTTCGTGCAGCCGGGCGCGACCGTGCGCTACCTGCCGCAGGAGCCGGATTTCGGCGAGCACAAGACCACGCTCGCTTATGTCGAGGCCGGGCTTGCGCCCGGCGACGATCCCTATCAGGCACGCTATCTGGTGGAGCAGCTCGGACTTACCGGCGAGGAAAACCCGGCCAACGTCTCCGGCGGCGAGGCCCGCCGTGCGGCGCTTGCTCGCGTGCTGGCGCCCTCGCCCGACATCCTGTTGCTGGACGAGCCGACCAACCATCTCGATCTCTCCACCATCGAATGGCTGGAAAAGGAACTCGACTCCAGGCGCAGCGCGCTGGTGATCATCAGCCACGACCGCCGCTTCCTCACCAATCTGTCGCGCTCGACGGCGTGGCTCGACCGCGGCAAGATCAAGCAGATCGACCGCGGCTTTGCCTCGTTCGAGAGCTGGCGCGACGAGGTGCTGGCGGAGGAAGAGCGCGACCAGCACAAGCTCGACCGCAAGATCGTCGACGAGGAGCACTGGCTGCGCCACGGCGTTTCCGGCCGGCGCAAGCGCAACGTCAAGCGGCTCGGCAATCTGCATGCGCTGCGCGACCAGCGCCGCAATTATCGCGGCACGGCCGGCACCGCCAGTCTCGCCGCGGCCGAGGCGGACCAATCCGGCAAGCTCGTGATCGAGGCCAAGGGCATCACCAAGGCTTTTGGTGACCGCGTGATCGTCGACAATTTTTCGACTCGCATCCAGCGCGGCGACCGGCTCGGCATCGTGGGGCCGAACGGCGCCGGCAAGACCACGCTGGTCAATCTGCTCACCGGCGGCGCGCAGCCTGATTCCGGCACCGTGCGGCTAGGCGCCAATCTGGAGACGGCCACGCTCGACCAGCACCGCGAAAGCCTCGATCCCAAATCGACGCTGGCGGAAGCGCTGACCGGCGGCCGCGGCGACCAGATCATGGTCGGCGGCAAGCCGAAGCACGTCGTCGGCTACATGAAGGATTTCCTGTTCGCGCAGGAACAGCGCGGCACGCCGGTGGAGGTGCTCTCAGGCGGCGAGCGCGGCCGGCTGATGCTGGCTCGCGCGCTGGCGAAGCCCTCGAACCTGCTGGTGCTGGACGAGCCGACCAACGACCTCGATCTCGAGACCCTCGACGTGCTCGAGGACATGCTCGGCGACTACGAGGGCACGGTCATCCTGATCAGCCACGACCGCGACTTCCTCGACCGTGTCGTCACCTCCGTGATCGCGCCCGAGGGTAACGGCAAGTGGACCGAATATGCCGGCGGCTACAGCGACATGCTCACGCAGCGCGGCGCGGATTTGAAGCGCGAGACGGCGAAGGCGCAGGCCCCGGCAGAGAAGAAAGAAGAGCGCTCCGCGGCTCCCTCGTCCGCTTCGAAGCGAAAGCTGAGCTTCAACGAGAAACACGCGCTGGAAACGCTGCCGAAGAAGATGGAAGCGCTGCAAGCCGATATTGCCAAGCTGCAGCGCGTGCTGGACGATCCCAATCTTTACGCCAGGGACCGCAAGAAATTCGACGATACCTCCGCCGCCATCGCCAGGGCGCATGAAGACCTGTCCGCCGCCGAAGAACGCTGGCTCGAACTTGAAATGCTCCGCGAAGAAATTGAACAGGCTTAACCCATGACCACTCCCCTCGCCGCCAAGATCGCCCGTGAATACGGCACGCCCTGCGCCGTCATCGACATGGACAAGGTCGAGCGCAACATCGCGCGCATTCAGAAGGCCTGCGACGACGCCGGCGTCGCCAACCGACCTCACATCAAGACGCACAAGAACCCGACGATTGCGAAGATGCAGGTCGCGGCTGGCGCCAAGGGCATCACCTGCCAGAAGATCGGCGAGGCCGAGATCATGGCCAATGCCGGCATCGATGACATCCTGATCAGCTACAACCTGCTGGGCGACGAGAAGATGGCGCGCCTCGGCGCGCTGAATGCCAAGACCAACATGACGGTTGCCGCGGACAATTCGACCGTCGTTGCCGGTCTGCCCAAGGCCGCGGCGGCGTCGGGCCGCCCGCTCTCGGTCGTGGTGGAATGCGACACGGGCCGCAAGCGCGCTGGCGTCGAGACGCCGGCCGAGGCGATTGCGCTGGCGCGCGAGATCGCGGCATCCAAGGGGCTCGAATTCGCCGGCTTCATGCTTTACCCGACCGAGACCGGCTGGGGTGATGCGCAGAAATTTTACGACGAGGCGCTGGCCGGCGTGCGCGCGCATGGGCTCGACGCAAAAATCGTCTCGACCGGCGGCACGCCGAACCTCGTCAACATCGGCAAGCTCAAGGGCGGCACCGAGCACCGCTTCGGCACCTATATCTACAACGACCGCATGCAGGTGGCGGCGGGCTCGGCGACCTGGGACGACTGCGCGCTGCACATCTATTCGACGGTGGTGAGCCGCGCCGCGCCCGAGCGCGGCATCCTCGACGCCGGCTCGAAGACGCTGACCACCGACACCGGCGGCCTCGACGGTCACGGCCTGATCCTGGAGCATCCCGAAGCCAAGATCGCGAAATTTGCTGAGGAGCACGGCTTCCTCGACCTCTCCCGCAGCAACACGCGGCCCAATGTCGGCGACGTCGTCCGGATCGTGCCGAACCACGTCTGCGTCGTCGTCAACATGATGGACGAGGTCGTGATGGTCCGCGGCGAGGAGATCATCGGCACACTGCCGGTCGCGGCCCGCGGGAAGCTGCGGTAGCTCGGAGCGCCCGCGCATCCTTCGAGGCTCCCGGCGCGAGCCGTCGCATCGCCGCCGCTCGCACCTCAGGATGACGCTCTCTCTAAGCCGTCATCCTGAGGTGCCGAAGCGCAGCGGAGGCCTCGAAGGACGACGGCGTTCTAACAACGCTTCAGCCACGCCAGCCCACCCCTGCCCGCAGCAACGCCGGTCGCGAAAGACGCTTGCAGCAGATAGCCGCCGGTGGGCGCCTCCCAGTCCAGCATCTCGCCGGCGGCGAACACGCCGGGCAATTTGCGCAGCATGAAGTGGTCGTCGAGCTCGTCGAAGGCAATCCCGCCCGCGGTCGAGATCGCGCGCTCGATCGGGGCGACGCCGGTGAGCTGAACCGGAATGGCATTGATCAGATGCGCGAGCTCCGCCGGCGAGAACGAGGCCAGCGGCCGGCCGGACGCAATGGCCGCCTCCTGCATCAGCCCGATGCCGACCGGCGACAGCTGCGCCGCCTTGCGCAGGAAGTTCGCCAGCGATTGCTTGCCGCGCGTGCCTGACAGCCGGGTGGTCAACGCCCCGGTGTCGAGATCCGGCCGCAATGCGATCGTCAACGTCGCCTGCCCGATCCCCAACACCGCTTCGCGCAATTCGGCCGACAGCGCATAGATGGCGCCGCCCTCGATCCCGCCGCGGGTGATCATCGCTTCGCCGCGCACCGTGTGTGCGCCGATAGTCAACGCCACGCCCTTGAGCGGCTGGCCCTCGAACCGATCGCGAAACACGTCGGACCATGCGACTGTAAAGCCCGAGTTCGCCGGCCGCAGTTTTGAGATGGCAATGCCCCTCGCGGCAAGACAATCGACCCACGCGCCATCCGAGCCGAGCCGCGGCCAGCTCGCGCCGCCGAGTGCGAGCACGGTCGCGCTGGCGGCGACGACAAGCGCGCCATTGGGCGTGTGAAACCGGAGCCGGCCCTGCTCATCCCAGCCGGACCAGCGATGACGGAACACGAACCGCACGCCGGCGGCGTCGAGCCGCCGCAGCCAGGCGCGCAGCAACGGTGAGGCCTTGAACGTCTTTGGAAACACCCGCCCGCTGCTGCCGACGAAAGTGAGCTGCCCCAGACCCAAGCTCCAGTCGCGCAATGCGTCGGGCGGAAACGCCTCGACCGCAGCACGCAGATGCGGCATCGCTTCGCGGTAGCGGGCAAGGAAATCCGGCAGCGGCTCGCTGTGGGTGAGATTGAGCCCGCCACGACCGGCCATCAGAAACTTGCGGCCGGCCGACGGCATCGCGTCATACACGATGACGCGGGCGCCGCCCTGCGCCAGTACCTCCGCCGCCATCAGCCCGGCGGGACCGGCCCCGATGACGGCGACGTCAGTCAGAGCTTGATCCCCGCCCGTGCCGCGGCCTGCGCCACGTATTTCTGCGTCTGCTCGAATGCACCCGTCAGCGCCTTCGCCTTCGACATGTCGCTGATCTCGGCGAAGTGCGCGGCAACCGCGTCCGGCGTCCACTCGGATTCCGGCAGGTTGACGCCCTCGCTCTCCAGAATCTTGATCACGGCGAACGAGCCGGCGCCCGCACCCATGATGGTGCGGGTCGGCGCGTCCTCGCTCAGCATGTACTCGACCGCGGGCGTGATCGCGTTCGGCTTCATCAATTGCAGCGCCTGCGGCGGCAGCAGCTCTTCCGTCATGCGGGTCGCCGCCGTCGGCGAGATGATGTTGACGCGGATGTCATTCTTGCGGCCCTCTTCCGCCAGCACGTTCATCAGGCCGACCATGCCGGATTTCGCCGCGCCGTAATTGGCCTGGCCGAAATTGCCGTAGAGTCCGGAGGACGAGGTCGTCAGCACGATACGGCCGTAATTGCGGTCGCGCATGCCGGCCCAGACGGCCTTGCAGCAATAGAAGGTGCCGACGAGATGCACGTCGAGCACCTTCTGGAAATCGGCGGCTTCCATCTTGCCGAACGACTTGTCGCGCAGGATGCCGGCATTGGCGCACATCAGATCGACGCTGCCCCACTCCCTAGTGGCGCGCTCGACCATGGCGGTCACCTGCTCGAAATTCGAGACGTCGGCACCGTCGGCCATCGCCGTGCCGCCGGCCTTGCGGATCTCCTCGACCACGGCTTCGGCCGGCGACAGCGAACCGCCACTGCCGTCGCGCGCGCCGCCGAAATCGTTGACCACGACTTTCGCGCCGCGGCTGGCCAGCCCCAGCGCATGCGCCTTGCCGAGACCATTACCCGCGCCGGTGACGATGGCGACGCGTCCGTCGAACCTGATTGCCATTGTGCTTCCTTTCTTCCTTCTCCCCTTGTGGGAGAAGGTGGCGCACGAGCGCCGGATGAGGGGTATCTATCGACAGCCGAGATTGTGGAGAGAGACCCCTCACCCGGCTTCGCGTTTCGCGAAGCCACCCTCTCCCACAAGGGGAGAGGGTTCGCTCCGCGCCCGAATTGACAGCTTTTGAGCAGCGATGATTGGCCGGGTCAAGCCCGGCCTCATCACGCGAAATAGATCAACCCCAGCCAATCCGCGACAAGCGCAGGCTTGTCCTCGCCCTCGATCTCCACCGTGACGTTGGTGCGCGACTGCAATTCGTTGGGCTTGCGGAGCCTCGCTTCCGCCAGCACGAAGCGGCCGCGGACGCGCTTGCCGGAGCGCACCGGCGAGATGAAGCGCAGCTTGTCGAAGCCGTAATTCACGCCCATCGTGGTGCCCGCGATGACAGGCATCACTTCGTAGGACATCACCGACATCATCGACATCGTCAGGAAACCATGTGCAATGGTGGTACCGAACGCGGTCGCCTTCGCCTTCTCGGGATCGAGATGGATGAACTGGTGGTCCTCGGTCACGTCGGCATAGGTGTCGATGCGGGGCTGGTCGATCAGGTGCCATGACGACACCCCGATCTCCTTGCCGACCATGGCCTGATAGGCGTCCAGGGGAATCGGCGGCTTCTTCCAGACTTCGTTCACTTAGGTCTCACTCCGGGTTTTCGGCAGCTCCGGAAAATCCTCCTCGCGGAATTCCCGGCCGCGCAGCGGATCATTGCGATCGTCGTCGCGTTCGAGCCTGCGTAGCTGCACCCGGCGGATTTTGCCAGAGATCGTCTTCGGCAGCTCGGTAACGATTTCGAGCCGGCGGATGCGCTTGAACGGCGCAAGGCGCGTGTGCAGGTGCTGGAAGATCGAGAGCGCGGTCGCCGGCGAGCGCTCCGCGCCCGCGGTCAGCAGCACGAACGCCTTGGGGATCGCGAGCCTGATCGGATCGGGGCTCGGCACCACCGCGGCCTCCGCGACAAGCTCATGCTCCAGCAGCACGCTCTCCAGTTCGAACGGGCTGATGCGGTAGTCGGAGGATTTGAACACGTCGTCGGAGCGGCCGACGAAGGTGAGATAGCCATCTTCGTCTTCGAAGACCACGTCGCCGCTGCGATAGAGCTCGCCTTCGGCACCGGCCAATTTTCCGTCGTCGCCCTGATAGCCCTGCATCAGGCCGGCCGGGCGGTCAGCGCCGAGCACCAGCGTCACCTCGCCTTCCCTGGCCGGGTTACCGTCGGCATCGCTGACCTGCACGCGATAGCCCGGCAGCGGTCGCCCCATCGAGCCGACCTTGATCTTTTGACCCGGCGAATTGCCGGCAAGCGCCGTCGTTTCGGTCTGGCCGTAGCCGTCGCGGATGGTAAGGCCCCAGGCGGCCTGCACCTGGTCGATCACTTCGGGATTGAGTGGCTCGCCGGCGCCGCAGACTTCGCGAAGGGCGACCTTGAACGACGCCAGGTTCTCCTGGATGAACAGCCGCCACACCGTCGGCGGCGCGCACAGCGTGGTGACGCCGCAGCGGCCGATGGTGGCGAGCAGGCCCTTGGCGTCGAAGCGCGGCTGGTTGACCACGAACACGGTCGCGCCCGCATTCCAGGGCGCGAAGAAGCAGCTCCAGGCGTGCTTGGCCCAGCCAGGCGACGAAATGTTGAGATGGACGTCGCCGGGCATCAGCCCGATCCAGTACATCGTGGAGAGATGACCGACCGGATAGCTGCGCTGGCTGTGCCGCACGAGTTTTGGTTTTGCCGTGGTGCCCGAGGTGAAATAGAGCAGCATCGGATCGTCGGCATTGGTCGGGCCGTCGGCTGCAAAACTCCCCGGCGCTTTCGCCGCCTCGTCATAGGCAAGCCAGCCATCGGAGGCCGCGCCAACAACGATGCGGACGATGTTCTCCGCGCCGAGGCTTGCGAACTTCGCGACCTGGTCCTGACCGGCAACGACCGCCCTCGCCTTGCCGCGGTCGAGCCGGTCGCGCAGTTCCTCGGCGGTGAGCAGCGTGGTCGCGGGGATCACGACAACGCCGAGCTTCATCGCCGCCAGCATGGTCTCCCACAACGGGACCACATTGCCGAGCAGCAGCAGGAGATGATCGCCGCGCTTCAGGCCCTGCGCGCGGAGAAAATTGGCGACCTGGTTGGAGCGCTGCGAGAGCGCCGCGAAGGAGAGTTTTGTCTGCTTGTCCTGCGCGGCATCGACGATCCAGAGCGCTGGCCGGTCCTTCGCGTCCGCATCCCTCGCCAGTTCGTCGAACCAGTCGAGCGCCCAGTTGAAGGGAGCCGGATCGGGCCAGCGGAAGTCCCTCACCGCCGTCTCGTAGTCCGTGCGGTTGTGAAGCAGAAAGGCGCGCGCGTCCTGAAATGTGGTCATGGTCCGGGCCCGTCGAATTGACGTTCGAGCGTAGCCCGGATGGAGCGGAGCGCAATCCGGGGCCGGTCGCGCCAATTGAAAGAGCTGCCCCGGATTTCGCTTCGCTTCATCCGGGCTACAAGCGAAGGCTATTTTCCGGCCAGTGCCCTAACGTGCTTGATAATTCCGGAAAAATCCACCCCGCCCTGGCCTGCTCTGTCGAAGGCCTGATAAATCTCCTGCGCATGCTGACCGAGCGGCGTCGCCGCGCCAGCCGCCCTGGCGGCGTCCTGCGCGAGCGTCAGGTCCTTCACCATCAGCGCCGAGGCAAAGCCCGGCTTGTAATCATGGTTCGCCGGTGAGGTCGGCACCGGGCCCGGAACCGGGCAATAGGTCGTAAGCGACCAGCACTGGCCCGACGAGGTCGAGGCGACGTCGAACAGCGCCTGGTGCGAGAGTCCGAGCTTTTCGCCGAGGGCAAAGGCCTCGCTCACCGCGATCATGGAAATGCCGAGGATCATGTTGTTGCAGATCTTTGCGGCCTGGCCGGCGCCGGCGCCGCCGCAATGGACGATCTTCTTGCCCATCTTCTCCAGCACCGGCTTTGCCGCCGCGAACGCGCCCTCCTCACCGCCGCACATGAAGGTGAGCGTCGCGCCCTTGGCGCCGCCGGTGCCGCCGGAGACCGGCGCATCGACCGAGAGCACGCCGTTCTTGGCCGCGAGCGCATGCGCCTGTCGCGCGCTCTCGACGTCGATGGTGGAGCTGTCGATGATCAGCGCGCCCTTGGTCATGGCAGGAACGACCTCGTTCCAGACCCCGAGCACGTGCTTGCCAGCGGGGAGCATGGTAACCACGACGTCGGCGCCCTTCACCGCGCCCGCAGCACTGTCGGCGATGCCAGCGCCATCGGCCTTGGCCTGCGCGCGCGACGCTTCGACGAGGTCGAAGGCGACCACCTTGTGGCCGGCCTTGACCAGATTGGCGGCCATCGGGCCGCCCATGTTGCCGAGGCCGATGAATGCGATCGTGGCCATTGTCGTTTCCTCCGCTTGAACGTTATTAGTTGAATTTCAGCTCGTCGGCGCCGATCTCGGCGAGATACGGCGCCAGCATCTCCTGCGTCACATCCTCGATCCGCGGCGGCGAAAAGGTCGGATTGCGGTCCTTGTCGATCACGGCGGCGCGCACGCCCTCGCGAAAGTCGTCGCTGCGGAACACCTCCAGCGCGGCGCGATATTCGCGCACCAGGCACTCTTCCAGGCTCGATGCGGTCCGCGCCAGCCGCAACAGCTTCAGCGTCACCACCATGCCGCGCGGCGATTTTTCGTTGAGCGTCTTCAGCGTCGCCAGCGCGAACTCCGAGCCGTCACGCTCGAGCGCGGCAAAAATGTCTTCCATGCGATCGAAGCCAAACAAGGCATCGATGACGAGCTGTTTGGCGGCGACCGGCCCGGCGGTCTCTCCGGTCGCAAAACCGTTGATGAGCGTGCTGACATCGACCGCAGTTACGCCAAGACGAACCTTGGTCAGCGCCTCGCGCAGCTCCGGCCATCTGGCAAGGGGCACCACGGCGTCGGCAAATTTCGCATGAATCGCATCCGGGCCATTCATGGTCTGGCCGGTGAGGCCAAAATAAGTGCCGATCTCGCCGGGCGAGCGTGACAGCAGCCAGGTGCCGCCGACATCGGGGAAAAAGCCAAGCCCAACCTCGGGCATCGCGAGCTTGGTGCGATCGGTGACGATGCGATGGCTGGCATGGCCGGACAGGCCGACGCCGCCCCCCATCACAAGCCCGTCCATGAATGCGACATACGGCTTCGGGTATTTCGCGATCCGCGCATTCATGATGTATTCCTGGCGCCAGAACCGCGCGCCGAGATCGCCGCCTTCGCGCGAGCTGTCCCAGAGGCTGCGGATATCGCCGCCGGCGCAGAGGCCGCGTTCGCCGGCGCCCTCCAGTACGATCAGCGCAACTTCGGGATCAGCCTCGAAATTGTCGAGGGCTGCGTCGATACCGATCGACATCTCCAGCGTCATGGCGTTGATCGCCTTGGGACGGTTGAGCCGGATCACGCCCGCCGCGCCCTCGCGGCGAACGATGAGATCGCTCTCTTCCGTTGAACTCATCGCGCGCCCTCGATCAGTTTGCGCGCCACGATGAGCCGCATGATTTCATTGGTGCCTTCGAGGATCTGGTGCACGCGCAGATCTCGCACGATCTTCTCGATGCCGTATTCGCTGAGATAGCCGTAGCCGCCATGAAGCTGGAGCGCGTGGTTGGCGACCTCGAAGCCGACATCGGTGCCAAAGCGCTTGGCCATCGCGCACAGCATCGTGGCGTCGGGGTCCTTCCGGTCAAGCGCGGCCGCTGCACGCCACAGGAAGGTGCGCGCGGCCTCGAGCTCGATCGCCATGTCGGCCAGCTTGAATTGCAGCGCCTGGAATTCGTCGAGACGCTTCCCAAACGCCTTGCGCTCCTTCATGTAGGCGCGCGCCTTGTCGAGCGCAGTCTGCGCGCCACCGAGCGAGCATGCCGTGATGTTGAGGCGGCCGCCGTCGAGGCCCGCCATCGCGATCTTGAAGCCTGTGCCCTCCTCGCTCAAGCGGTTGGCAACAGGCACGCGGGCATTCTCGAACATCACCGCGCGGGTCGGCTGCGCGTTCCAGCCCATCTTGCGCTCATTGGCGCCGAACGACACGCCCGGCGTCTTGCCGTCGATGACGAGCGTCGAGATGCCGCCGGGGCCGTCACCGCCGGTACGCACCATCGCCACCAGCAGATCGGTGCCGCCGGCGCCGGAGATGAATTGCTTCTGGCCGTTGAGGACGTAATGGTCGCCGGCACGCACCGCGCGTGTGCGGAGCGCCGCTGCGTCCGAACCTGCGCCCGGCTCGGTCAGGCAGTAGCTGGCGATCAGCTCCATGGTGCAGAGTTTCGGCAGCCATGTGTGGCGCTGGGAGTCGCTGCCAAAGGCATCGATCATCCAGCTTGCCATGTTGTGGATGGAGATGAAGGCCGACGTAGTCGGGCAGCCCGTCGCCAGCGCCTCGAAGATCAGCGCTGCGTCGAACCGCGTCATGGCGGATCCCCCGACATCCTCGCGGATGTAGATGCCGCCCATGCCGAGCGTGGCCGCCTCGCGCATCACGTCGACAGGGAAATGTTTCTCCTCGTCCCAGCGCAGCGCGTGCGGCGCGATCTTTTCCGCCGCAAACGCCAACGCCATATCGCGAACCGCGACCTGATCCTCGTTCAGAGCGAACTGCATGCTGGGCTCCTCACCTTCCTCGTCATTGCGAGGAGCGAAGCGACGAAGCAATCCAGACTGTCTCAGCGGAAAGATGCTGGATTGCTTCGCTGCGCTCGCAATGACGGGCTGGGCAACAGCCCTACTTCATCAGCGGGATCGAGAACTCCGCACCTTCCTTGACGCCGGACGGCCAGCGCGAGGTGACCGTCTTGGTCTTGGTGTAGAAGCGGACCGAGTCCGGGCCGTGCTGGTTGAGATCGCCGAAACCCGACTTCTTCCAGCCGCCGAAGGTGTAATAGGCGATCGGGACCGGGATCGGCACGTTGATGCCGACCATGCCGACGTTCACCTTGGCCGCGAAGTCGCGCGCGGCGTCGCCGTCGCGGGTGAAGATGGCAACGCCGTTGCCGTAGTCATGCTCGGACGGCAGCGCCAGCGCTTCCTTGTAGTCATGCGCGCGCACGACCGAGAGCACCGGGCCAAAGATCTCTTCCTTGTAGATCCGCATGTCCTTAGTGACGTTGTCGAACAGCGAACCGCCGAGATAGAAGCCGTTCTCGTAGCCCTGCATCTTGAAGCCGCGGCCGTCGACGGCGAGGGTCGCGCCTTCCTTGATGCCGATGTCGATGTAGCCCTTGACCTTCTCGACCGCCTCGCGCGTCACCAGCGGACCGTAATCGGCCGACGGATCGATCGAGGTGCCGATCTTGAGCGACTCGACGCGCGGGATCAGCTTTTCCATCAGTCGGTCGGCGGTCGACTTGCCAACGGGAACGGCAACGGAGACGGCCATGCAGCGCTCGCCGGCCGAACCGTAGCCCGCGCCGATCAGAGCGTCGACGGCCTGGTCCATGTCGGCGTCGGGCATGATGATGGCGTGGTTCTTGGCGCCGCCGAAGCACTGGCAGCGCTTGCCGGTCTGGGCCGCGCGCTCGTAGATGTACTGCGCAATCGGCGTGGAGCCGACGAAGCCGACGGCCTTGATATCGGGATCGTCGAGGATGGCGTCCACCGCCTCCTTGTCGCCGTTGACGACGTTGAGGATGCCGGCGGGCAGGCCCGCTTCCATCATCAGTTCGGCGAGCAGCATCGGCACGCCGGGATCGCGCTCCGAGGGCTTCAGGATGAAGGCGTTGCCGCAGGCGATCGCGGGGGCGAACTTCCACATCGGGATCATCGCCGGGAAATTGAACGGCGTGATGCCGGCGACGACGCCAAGCGCCTGGCGCATCGAATAGATGTCGATGCCGGGGCCGGCACCTTCGGTGTACTCGCCCTTCATCAGATGCGGGATACCGCAGGCGAATTCCGCGACCTCGAGGCCGCGCTGGATGTCGCCCTTGGCGTCGGGCACGGTCTTGCCGTGCTCGCGTGCCAGCAGCTCGGCGAGCTTGTCGTAGTCGCGCTGCACCAGCTCGACGAACTTCATCATGACGCGGGCGCGGCGCTGCGGGTTGGTCGCGGCCCATTCGGGCTGTGCGGCGCGGGCGTTCTCGACGGCAGCACGGGCCTCGGCCTTGGACGCAAGCGCGACCTTGGCCTGGACGTCACCGGTCATCGGTTCGAAAACGTCGGCGGTGCGGCCCGAGGTGCCCTTGACCTCCTTGCCACCGATGAAATGTCCGATCGAACGCATGGAATGATCTCCTTGGAAGTCGAGCTTGAACGCTTTGACAAATCCTATCGACCTGCATTTATTGGGATTCAAGTCTGAGATAATGCACCATAGATGTGCGAAAATGCTGGATCAAGGCGCTATCGACTGGGACGACTTCCGCTTTGTGCTGGCCATCGTGCGGGGCGGCTCGGTGTCGGCTGCGGCAAAACAGCTCGGCGTGGACCACGCCACGGTGATCCGCCGCGTCGACCGGCTGGAGAAGCACCTTTCCGCCAAGCTGTTTGACCGGCGCAAGACCGGTTATCTCCTCACGGAGGCCGGCCAGCGCGTCGCCGACAGTGCGGAAGCCATGGAATCGACCATCGTCGCCAACCAGGAGCAGGTCGGCGGCTCCGTGGCGCGGCTGACCGGCACGGTGCGAATCGGCGCGCCTGATGGCTTCGGGACCGCCTTCCTGGCGCCGCGGCTGGCACCCTTCGCCGACCGCTATCCCGACCTCGACCTGCAACTTGTGGCCACCGCGCGGCTGTTCAGCCTCTCAAAACGCGAGGCCGACATCGCCATCAGCCTGACCATGCCGAAAGAAGGCCGCATCGTCGGCCGCAAGCTGCTGGACTACCGCCTCGGGCTCTATGCCGCCCCCGCCTATCTCGACCGCTTCCCGAAAATCACCTCGCGCGAGCTGCTGCCGCAGCATCGCTTCGTCGGCTACATCGAGGAGCTCTTGTTCACGCCGGAGCTCGACTATCTGCCGCAGGTCTCGCCAAAGATTTCCGCCCGCTTCCGCAGCGCCAATCTGATCGCGCAGCTCAACGCCACGCTGTCAGGCTTCGGTATCGCGGTGCTACCGCACTTCATGGCGAACGATTATCCGCAGCTCGTGCCAGTGCTGCCCGAGGAAATTTCGATCACCCGGACGTTCTGGATGCTGATGCACGCGGACAGCAAGGATCTCGCGCGGATCCGGGCGGTGGCGGATTACGTCAGCGAGATCGTGGAGCGCGATCGGGCATTGTTTGCGGGGCGGTGAAGGTCCCGTGGGGTGAGCAAAGCGAAGCGTGTCCCCGCACTTTTTCCAACAGAGAGAGATCGTGGGCACGGCGCTTTGCGCCTTTGCCCACCTTCCGCATCTCGCCTAGGCCTTGGCCTTCTTCGCCGCCGTCACCTTCGGCTCGCGCTTCGCACCCTCGAGCGCGCTGTCCCTGCCCGCCTTCAGCACCTCGTCCGATAGCTCGCTTGAGCCGGCGATGCGCGCCAGCAGCATGGTGCCCGCCATGGTCGCCAGCGTCGCGATCGCCTGCTTGCGCGCGGCCTTGCGCGGCATGTTCGGAATGAAATCGGTCATCATCTCCACCATCTCGTCGAGCTTGCCGGCAAACGCCTTTCGCGTCTTCGGGCTCTCACGGGCGATCTCGGCGCCCAGCGCGGGGATCGAGCAGCCATGGCCGGGATTGTCGCGATGAATCGCCGAGAGATAGGTTTCGACGATCTGGGGGAGCTGCTTCTCTTGCGCGACCTGAGCGGACTGCTTGCGCCAATGCTCCATCGCGCGGTCCATGGCATAGCCAAAGGCCTCGATCACCAGCGCCTCGCGGGAATCGAAATGCGCGTAGAAACCACCATGGGTCAGTCCCGCCTCCTTCATGAGGTCGGCGACGCCGATGCCGTGGGCGCCTTTTTCGCGCAGCCGCACCGAGGCTTTCTTCACGATGCGGTCGTGGGTTTCCTGCTTGTGTTCCCGGGAATAGCGCATGCGGATCTCATTGAATGTCGGAGATCATCTTATAGCACAGGAAGGGACCGGACGGTGCATTAATTCACGTTAAGTTATTGCCGATCATGGAAAAGGTTGCAGTTGCATGGACCGCGAGCGCGCCCTTGCCGTCTCGGACAAAGCCTTCCGCGTAGCTGGTCTGGCGCCCCAGCTTGATGATTTTACCTTCGGCCGAGATAAGCCCGGAGCGAACCGACAGCGGGCGCAGAAAGGTCATCTTCAAATCGAGCGTGACGGACGACTGCCCGGCCTCCAGCCGTGTCGATATCGCGCAGCCCATGGCGGTGTCGATCAGCGCCGCAGCGGTCGCGCCGTGCAGAAGGCCGATGGTATTTTCGAGATCCTCGCGCGGCTCCAGCTCCATCACGATCCGGCCCGGCTCGACTACCGCCATGGTGAAGCCGATCAGCTTTGCGAAGGGCGGCGGGGGCAAGCGGCCGTCGCGGATGCCGAGCATCGCGTCCATGCCCGACAGGCCCATCGCCACTTTCGCAACCGGCGCCGGCGCCTGCCAGTCCACCACGCGCTCGCGCCGCTGCGTGGGCGAAAACAGGTCGAGTTGGGCAATGTCGGTCATGGGGCGCCTCTTTACATGATAAATGTCATACTATGCTGCGGACTTCGCGCTGACAACTCCGCTTCCCCGCCTGCTTGACAAGCGACACGTTTCGGCCCGGAAGTGATCGCGACCGGTGCGCCTCGCGCCGGTCCACGAAACCTTCGAGATGCCACGATGGACATGCTCAACAATCACTGCGGCCAGAGGCGCGACGCGCGCGGCGTCGTTCATGTCACGATCTGCAATGCGGGCTCGCTGAATATTCTGGGCTCGCCAGTCACCGACGCGGTGCGCGAAGGCCTCCAGCAGCTTGCCTCCGACCGAAGCATCCGCGTCGTGGTGCTGCGCGGCCAGAACGAGAAGAGCATGATCGGCGGCGCCGACATCAAGGAGATGGCCAGGCTCGACCAGAGATCGGCCGAGGCCTTCATCAGCCGCCTGCGCGATCTCTGCGAGGCGGTGCGCCAGTTCCCCGCCCCCGTGATCGCACGCATGCCCGGCTGGTGTCTCGGCGGCGGGCTCGAAGTGGCGGCCGCCTGCGACTTCCGCATCGCCGCCCATGATGCGCATTTCGGCATGCCGGAGGTCCGCGTCGGCATCCCCTCGGTGATCCATGCCGCCCTGCTGCCGCGCCTGATCGGCTGGGCCCGCGCGCGCTGGCTGGTGATGACGGCTGAGAACATCGATGCGCCCACGGCGCTGGCCTGGGGTCTGGTGGACAAGGTCGCGTCGGCGGGCGGGCTGGACGCCGAAGTCGAGCACCTCGTCAACGCACTGCTCGAATGCGGCCCGGAGGCGCTGCGGTCGCAGAAGGCACTGTTGCGGCAATGGGAGGAACTGCCGCTGACGGAGTCGGTGAACCTCAGCGTCAAGGTGTTCGGCGAGTCGTTCCTGACGGACGAGCCGTCGCGGCTGATGGGAGCGTTTGTGAACAGGAAGCGATAAGCCCCTCCAACAACGGTGTCATGCCCCGCGAAGGCGGGGCATCCAGTACGCCGCGGCCCGTCGGTTCATCACAACGGCCTCGGCGTACTGGATCGCCAGCCTCCGCAGGCGATGACAGCAAGTTGTGGGGCAACCTCCTCCGATCACACGAGCAAATCTCATGCGAACCGCGAGATTTTCTCATGCGGGGCGCGGTTGCATTTTTTGCGCCGCATCATATGATGTGCGTCATCTTACCATCATCGCAGGGAGCCACGTCATGGCCGAAGCCGCCGATCCCGTCGTCATCGTCTCCGCCGCCCGCAGCCCGCTCGGCCGCTTCATGGGCGAGCTGTCGCCGCTCGCCGCGCACAAGCTCGGATCGCATGTGATCAATGCTGCGCTGGAGCGTGCGAAGCTCGCGCCCGAGAAGGTCGACGAGGTCTTCATGGGCTGCGTGCTGCCAGCCGGCCAGGGCCAGGCGCCGGCGCGCCAGGCTGCGCGCGCAGCCGGCCTGCCCGATGCCACCGGCGCCACCACGGTCAACAAGGTCTGCGGCTCCGGCATGAAGGCGACCATGCTGGCGCACGACATCATTCGCGCCGGCTCGGCCGAGATCGTCGTCTCCGGCGGCATGGAGAGCATGAGCAATGCACCGTATCTCCTGGCGAAGGCACGCGGCGGGTATCGCGCCGGTCATGACCGCATCATCGACCACATGATGATGGACGGGCTGGAGGACGCCTACGAGACCGGCCGTTCCATGGGCGATTTCGGCGAGGCCACGGCAGAGGCCTATCAATTCACCCGCAAGGACCAGGACGCGTATGCGATGGAGACGCTGAGCCGCGCCCGCAAGGCAGTCGAGGGCGGCGCGTTCAAGGCCGAGATCGCGCCGATCACGCTGACCGAGAAGGCCGGCCCGCGCGTCGTCGCCAATGACGAGCATCCGCTGAAGGTCGATCCCGCAAAGATTCCCGGATTGAAGCCCGCGTTCCGCGCCAACGGCACCATCACGCCCGCCGCTTCCTCCGCCAATGCGGACGGCGCCGCCGCGCTGGTGCTGACGAAGCGCTCGCTTGCGGACCGCAACGGCCTGCCCGCGATCGCCGAAATCAAGGGTCACGCGACCCACAGCCAGGAACCGCAATGGTTCACCACGGCACCGATCCCGGCGATCCGCAAACTCCTGGACAAGGTCGGCTGGGCTGCCTCCGACGTCGACCTGTTCGAGATCAACGAAGCCTTCGCCGTGGTGGCGATGGCGGCGCAGCGCGATCTCGGCATTCCCCGCGACAAGCTGAACATCAACGGCGGCGCCTGTGCGCTCGGCCATCCCATCGGCGCGACCGGCGCGCGGCTGATCGTGACGCTCCTGCACGCGCTCAAGGCCAACAACCTCAAGCGCGGGGTGGCCGCGCTCTGCATCGGCGGCGGTGAAGCCACGGCGATCGCGGTAGAACGTCTCGCGCACTGACCTCAGGAAGTCCGAAAATGAGGGAAGTCTGTCATTTCAGACTTCCCCTTCCCGTGCCACACTGCAACAATGATGCGGGTCTCCCTGAGACCGCCAACTCCTATTGAGGGGCAATGATCTCGAACTGGCTCGCGGCAGCGCTCGGCCGCCGCAATATCCACTACGGCTGGGTGATGGTCGGCGTGACCTTCTTCGCCGCATTGATCAGCGCCGGCACGGTCGGCGCGCCCGGCGTGTTCATCGTTCCGCTCCAGAAGGAGTTCGGCTGGAGCACGGCTGAAATCTCCTCTGCGCTATCGATCCGCTTCATCCTGTTCGGGCTGATGGCGCCGTTCGCGGCCGCCCTGCTCAACCGCTACGGCCTGCGCAACGTGACGCTGACCGCGCAACTCATCGTCGTCTCGGCGCTCGTGCTCTCGCTCGGCATGACGCAGGTCTGGCAGCTCGTCGCACTGTGGGGCGTGGTGATCGGCATCGGCACCGGCATGACCGCGCTGGTGCTGGGCGCTACCATCGCCACGCGCTGGTTCGCGGCACGGCGCGGCCTCGTCATCGGCATCCTGACCGCGAGCGTCGCCACCGGGCAGCTCGTGTTCCTGCCGCTGCTCGCAAGCCTGACCGAACGTTTTGGCTGGCGGCTCGCGCTCGGCTTCGTCTGCATCATGCTCGGCGTCTCCGCGCTCGCGGTGCTGCTTGCGATGCGCGACCGGCCGAGCGATGTGGGCCTGCGCCCGTTCGGCGACGAAGGCACCGCCCCCCTGCCAGCGCCGCCCGTCAGCCACGGCTCGATCACGGCCGTGGCGCTCGGCACGCTGCGCGATGCTTCGAAGTCGAGCGCGTTCTGGGTCCTGTTCGCGACCTTCTTCGTCTGCGGCGCCTCGACCAACGGCCTCGTCCAGGTCCATCTGATCCCGATGTGCCTCGATTTCGGCATCCCGCAGGTGCAGGCCGCGAGCCTGCTCGCCGCGATGGGCATCTTCGACTTCTTCGGCACCATCATGTCGGGTTGGCTGTCGGATCGCTACGACAACCGCTACCTTCTGTTCTGGTACTATGGCCTGCGCGGGCTCTCGCTGATCTTCCTGCCGTTCAGCGATTTCTCGTTCTATGGGCTCTCGATCTTCGCGATGTTCTACGGGCTCGACTGGATCGCGACGGTGCCGCCGACGGTGCGCCTCACCGCGCAGAAATTCGGTCCCGAGCGCGCCAATCTGGTGTTCGGCTGGATCTTTGCCGGCCATCAGCTCGGCGCCGGCGCCGCCGCGTTCGGCGCCGGTTTCTCGCGGACGGTCTACCAGAGCTATTTGCCCGCCTTCTTCATCGCCGGCGCGCTCTGCGTGTTCGCCTCGCTGATCGTGCTGACGCTGTCGCGGCAGCCGAAGCCGCAGGCCAAACCTGCGATCGCCTAGTACCTGATCGTGGTGGTGACGCCGAACACTGCGGCGTCACCGATCCGCGCCAGGCCGGTCGGATCGTTCGGGTTCGGGATGCCGCCCGAGGGGCGGAACACGTATTGGAAGTAAGGCGCGATCAACCAGCCCGGCTTGACGTGCGCCTCGTAGATCATCTCGATCAGCGTCTCGTTGCTGCGCACGGGGCTCTTCACGCCGGTGAAGGCCTGCGTATCGATGTCGAGATTGCGCGCGGTGTTCGAGATCCGCATATAGGCGGCCGCCACGCCGAAGCGGTCGAGCGGACGGCCGGGGACGAAGCCGACGAAGCCGACGCCGCCGTCGAGATAAAGGTCGATCAGATTGCGGTCCGGCGGGCTGTAGGCGATGCGGCCGAACGCGGTGACGCCGGGGATCGAGGCCGACGTACTGTTCTCCTTGACCTCCGGCGGGCGATACAGCACCTGCTCGATCACGGCGAAGATGCCGTAATTGCCGCGAAGCTTTGCGGGAATCCCGCTGCCGTCGGGGTCGGCGATCGAGTGGCCCTCTGCCGTAAAGCGCTGGCTGTCGAACGAGCCGTAATGCTTCCAGGCGCCCGGCGTGAAATTGCCGGCGAGCGGCCGGCCGCCGATATCGATGGCGTAATCGAACCTGACCTGCCCGATCAGCCACGGCGGATCATTGACGCGAAACGCAAGGCCATGATGGTCGCGCAATTGCGGATCCTGATCGCCCGGCCCTGAGGGATCACCGTTGAAGACGGCGCCGAAGACGGTGATCTTGTCGGTCAGCGCAGCCTTGAGGCGAAGGCCCGGCACCGCGATCGGCGGCGCGGGACCGCCGGCCGGAAGGTTGGACGCCTTGATCGCGGGCCAGCCGAACGTGCCGTTGATGAAGAGGTCGTCGGTCTGGCTGTCGAAGAACTCGACGTCGGCGGCCTGCTGACCGGCCCTGATGTTCAGCCTCCCGTCGAAGAAGCTCTGCTCGAAATAGGCGTTGTAGAGCCGCTGGTCCGGCAGCGCCTCGATCTCGCTGATGGTGGCGAGGTTCATGACATAGTTGCGGGAGAGCCCGCGGCCATAGATCACGAACGCATTGGCGTAGAAGCGGCCGCCGGTCCAGCCGACCAGCTTGTCCAGATCCGCATCGACCGACAGATCGAGCCGACCGAAATGGATCGCGCCGCGCCCGACCCCGCCGGACACATTGCCGATATTGTCGGCGATGTAGGTGGCGCCGAAATTCAGGCCCTTGTTGGCGAGGCCGTCATGCCACTCGTTGAACCATTTCGGCGCGAGCCATTCGGCCGCGCTCTCGTCCTTGGCGCCGGCGAACGCACTGGTGCTCGTCACCGCCGAGGCCAGCGCAATCGCGGCCGCGCGTCGCAACAGAGAGCTATGGGCAGTCCCGATCACGGCCGATATCCGCTGGCATACTCTATCTGAATATGCCCGTGCGCCGCATGAAGAAATAGGCCCCAGCGACCGAGGAGGCCATCAGCACCGCCGCCCAGAGAAATCCGCTCTCGACATCGGTGAGCGGCAGGCCCTTGGTGTTCATGCCGAAGATGCCGGTGATCAGCGTCGGCGGCAGCAGCAGCGAGGTTACGATGGAGAGCGTGTGGAGGTGGCGGTTGCTTTCCTCCTCGTTCTTGAAGCGCAACTCCTCCTCGAGCAGGCGGCTGCGCTCGCGAAGCTCGACGATGTCGTGGTCGAGACCGTCCAGCCGCTGCGCCAGCTTGCCGGCCTGGATGCGCAAGCTTGGCGACAAATGATCCGTGTTCTTCTGGTCGAGCCGGTGGAACAGCACGCGCAGGCCGGTGAGCTGGCGATGCAGCCGGACGCAGGTGCGGCGCAGACGACCGAGGTCGCGGCGCATCTCCGGCTTGACGTCATCGGCCAAAATCCGTTCCTCGATGCCGTCGATCTCCTGGCCGAGCTTGTCGGCCATCCGGTCCAGGGTATCGGCGACCTCGTCGACGATCTTCTCCAGCAGATGGGCGACGTTCTCGACGCGATAGCCGCCTTCGAGCACCCGGCGCGTCGCATCCGCCGAACAGAGCGCCTGATGCCGTCCGCTGACCAGAAGGCGCTCGGTCATGGCGAAGCGCAGGAACGCGGTCTCCTCCGTCGCGCTGCCGATGTCGCGGACGAGATCGGAGAACACGCCGTAGACGCAATGGTCGATGACATGAAGCTGCTGGAACGTGTCGTTCGAGAGCAGCAATTCGCGCGCGAGCGGCGGCAGGTGCGAGCTCGCGATCCACGGCCGCGCCCGCGCATCGGTCAGGTTGAAATGCAGCCAGAGCCGGCCGTCATGGCTGAACTCGATCGGCTGGTCGATCGCCAGCGCCTCGGCGCTGCCGTCGCTGTGCAGGCGGAACGCCCACACCAGGCCGGGAATGGCCGGCTCGGTGTTCGATATCCCGCTGGCAAGCTTTGCCGGCTCAGCCATGGCTAACCCCAACCGTCAACAGATGCCCCGTCTCCGGACGATGGCTGACGGCATCCTCCGGATCGCGGGTACTCAATTACGCCTTTGTTACAGTTTGATGATGGCGCCCTGACGTTGATCGCGACCAGCTGGCAGACGTCGAGGCGGCCGTCGAAGCCCGGGATGATCTCGAGATTGAAAACGCGCTCGCAGGGGCAATCAAAACAAAAATTCGAAAACAACCCCATGCACAGTAGCCGGGGCGTGACGGATCAATGACTTACGTTTTCCCGAACACAAACTTGACCCGTCGGGCAAAACAGGGGTATGATGACACAATCGCTCCTCTCACATTTTGACCTTTCGACCAAGCAAAGCGCTGGCTGCCTGCCTGGTGTCCCTGCGCGCTGGTAAACCGACCTTTCATGATTGCGCGCGCAGCGGAGCAATCCAGAATCCTTCCGCGGCGGCAATCTGGATTGCTTCGCTGCGCTCGCAATGACGATGCTGATCCAGCTACGGACCAGTCGGAGGAGACAAGCGCTACTTCGCCTCCTTGTTCAATTCGATCGCCACCTCCGACATCCAGGATCCCGGCGCCTCCATCAGGAACGACTGATGAATGCCCTTGGTCTGGATCGTCACCAGCGCCGCCACGGTCTGTCCCTCGATCCGCGCTTCGATCAGGCCGTCCTTGTTGGTGCCATAGACCTTGCCGCCCTGACGGTATTCGTGCTCGAACCAGTTGCCCGACAGCTCGGTCCCGTTCTGGTCGATGTTTGCCGACAGGACCATCTTGTACGCATCGCTCGCGCAACGCAGGTCGAGGCTGACGGAACGCCCGGGCTTGGTGATGTTGTAGGCCACCTTGCAACGGACCTTCTCGCGCGGGCCGTCTGACGGCTTCATCGTGCCGGTACCCGACCATGTGCCGCCCAGGCTGTCGAACACCGGCTCCGCGCGCACCGGCGCGATGCTTGCGAGGAGAAGGCAGGCAGCGCCCGCGCCAAGACCCGCGCCAAGACATGCCGCCAGAGAGTTCAATCGCATTCTGTCAATCCTGATCCATAAAGCCCTGCCGGCTCCTAGGCCGGGACAGCCGCAACATGTTGGCGAAGACGTTGCGGAATGTTGCGATAAATTGTCCCGGTGTTGCCGACATTGTCGTTAGACTCCCCGTCCCGAACGTGGACAATGCGGCCCAAGCGCTTCGCGCGCGCAGTGCACATCAAGATGCGCCAAGGGAAACAACCAGGGGAAACAAATGCCGGCTGACTTCCCATCGTCCGTACCTGATATCCCGACCACGCCCTTGACGGCCCGGATACGCGATGCGTTGCGCGCGATCGTGGGCGAGAAAGGCCTGATCGAGGACGCGCACGGCATGCAGCCCTACGTGACGGACTGGCGGGGCCTGCTGGTTGGCAGCGCCGGCGCCGTCGTGCGCCCTGGCAGCACCGCTGAGGTCTCCGAGATCGTACGGCTATGCCACGAGCACGGCGTCGCGATCGTGCCGCAAGGTGGCAACACCGGGCTGATGGGCGGGGCCACGCCCTGGCCCGCGCATACCGGCATCGTGCTGTCGCTCGGCCGGATGAACCGCGTGCTCGAAATCGATCCCGTCGGCTACGCGATGACGGTCGAGGCCGGCTGCGTCCTGCAGACGCTTCAGGAGGCGGCAAGCCGGCACGACAGGTTCTTGCCGCTCAGCCTTGGCGCCCAGGGCTCATGCATGATCGGCGGCAATCTGTCGACCAATGCCGGCGGCGTGCAGGTGCTGCGCTATGGCAATGCCCGCAATCTCGTGCTGGGGCTCGAAGTCGTCTTGCCCAACGGCGAGGTCTGGGACGGATTGCGCGCGCTGAAGAAGGACAACACCGGCTACGACTTGAAACACCTGTTCATGGGCGCCGAGGGCACGCTCGGCATCATCACCAAGGCCGTCCTCAAACTGTGGCCGGCGCCCAAGGACGTCTGCACGGCGTGGCTCGCCGTCCGCGATCCCCGCGCGGCACTGGAGATCCTGTCCGAGGCGCATGCGGCCTCCGAGGACAATGTCGGCTCCTGCGAGCTGATGAGCCGCAGCGCTATCGACATGATCTTGCGCCACATTCCCGGCGTCCAGGATCCGTTGAGGGCGGATACGCCATGGTACCTTCTTCTGGAATGGTCGTCCGCGCGGGCGCGCCAGGACGGCAGCGAGGGCATGTCTGAGAAGATGGAGGCGTTTCTCGCCGAGCAGCTCGAGGCGGGTCGCGTGCTGGATGCGGCGATCGGGCACTCGGTCAGTCAGTCGCGCAACATGTGGCGCATCCGCGAGGGTGCCGCCGCGGCGTCGCGGGCCGAAGGACCTGGGCTCAGCTATGACGTGTCGGTGGCGATCTCCAAGATTCCCGATTTCATCGACAAGGGGCTGAAGGCCGTGCTCGACATCCTCCCGAGCATTCGGCCCTATCCGCTCGGCCACATCGGCGACGGCAATCTGCACTTCTCGTTCATGGGACCTGTCGGGATGGATCAGCCGACGCTGAACCAATACACGGCCGCCATCACGCGGGCCGTGAACGATCTCGTCACCTCGATGGGCGGCTCAATCTCGGCAGAGCACGGCATCGGCATCGACAAGCTCGACGAACTCAGCCACTACCGCTCGAAGACCGAGCTCGACATCATGCGGACGATCAAGCGTGCGCTAGATCCTGAGAATATCATGAATCCGGGCAAGGTGCTGCGAGTGTGATGGGCCGAGTGGCCCGACAAACTCGTCATTGCGAGCGTAGCGAAGCAATCCAGACCGTCTCTGCGGCGGGATTCTGGATTGCTTCGCTGCGCTCGCAATGACGCGGTGAGAGGACGTGTACCTCATTTTCATCCTGTGCCCCGGACGCAGTGCAACGCCCATTCGAGTCGCCTTGGGTCCCGGCTCTGCGCTGCAACGCTTGCGCGTTGCCGCTTGTCCGGGACACGAGAGTCGATGACGGCCGGGACTACGGCCTGATCGAGAAATTCTCCGCCGGCCCAGCTTTCCGCAGCGGCTCCGCCAGCCTTGCGAACTCGCACAGGAGCGACCTTGTCTTCCTGGGATCGATGATCTCCTCAACCCAGAATTTTTCGGCCGAGCGGAACGGCGAGCGCAGCTTGTTGAGGCGGTCCTGGATTTCCTCCAGCTTCGCCGCCTTGTCCTCGGCCGCATCGATGTCGGCGCGATAGGCGGCTTCGATACCGCCTTCGAGCGGCAGCGAGCCCCAATAGGCCGACGGCCAGGCGTAGCGGATCGAGAAGCGGTCGGCCGGCTGATGCACGACGCCGGCAACACCAAACGCGTTGCGCAGGATCACCGTACACCACGGCACGGTGGTCTGGTTGACCGCCGCCATGGCGCGGACGCCGTGGCGGATGGTCGCCGCCTTCTCGGCATCGAGGCCGATCATGAAACCGGGGCAGTCCATGAGATAGACGATCGGCAAGTGGAAGGTTTCGGCGAAATCGACCCAGCGCACCACCTTCTGGCAGGCATCCGCGGTCCAGGAGCCGCCATAGTGAAAGCTGTCGCTGGCGAGCACCATCACCGCCCTGCCCTCGAGCCGCGCCAGACCGACGATGATGGGCTTGCCGAAGTTTTTTGCGACCTCGAAGAACGAGCCCTTGTCGACGACCGACTCGACAATGGGCCGCATCTTGTAGACCTGCTTGCGGTTACGCGGCACCGCATTCATCAGCGCTTCGTCGCTGCGCTCCGGACTATCGGCACAGGGCAAGGTCGGCGGCAGCTCGTACACCGACGACGGCAGATAAGACAGGAAACGCCGCGCGCAGGCGAAGGCCTCTTCTTCCGTGTCGACGGCGTGATCGACAGCGCCGGCGCGGGTCTGGATATCGGCGCCGCCGAGCTCTTCCTTCGAGAGGTCCTGCCCCAGCGCCTTCACCACGGGCGGGCCCGCGACGAACATCGCGGACTTCCGGGTCATGATCGAATAGTGGCTGGCGGCGAGGCGCGCGGCGCCAAGGCCCGCGACCGAGCCCAGACCGAGCGCGACCACGGGGACGCGCGAGAGGTTCTCGGTCGTGAAGCGATACCAGCGCGTGCCGCCGATGCCGCCCGGCAGGTTCGCCGCGCCCTTGGTCTCGATGGTCTTGACCGAGCCGCCGCCGCCGGAGCCCTCGATGATGCGGACGATGGGCAGACGGAAGTCATGCGCCATCTCCTCCGCCATCAAAGGTTTGGCCGAGATCGACGCATCCGCCGACCCGCCGCGCACCGTAAAATCGTCGCCGACCACGACGACGGTACGGCCGTCGATACGCGCGCGGCCGAACACGCAGTTCGCCGGCGTCAGTTTCTGCAACTCGCCGCTGGAATCGTATTCACCGATGCCGGAGACGGCGCCGATCTCGTGAAAGCTGCCCTTGTCGCTGAGCTTGTCGATACGCTCCCGAACAGTCAGCCGGCCCTGGTCATGCTGACGCTTGACCTTGTCAACGCCGCCCATCTCCCGCGCGAAGGCTTCGCGCCGGGCGAGCTCGTCGAGTTCCGGCTTCCAGTTCATCCACTCCCTCCGAATTGATCGGCTTGTTATTGTTGTGCACGGCCATTGCGACCGGTTTGCGTGAGATGCGGTTGGCGAAGGCATCGCCCTCCGCGCCCTCCATCAGGCTGCCGAGCGAGCGGCCGAGCGCCAGCATCAACGGCGCGACCTCTTCATGCAGACGCTGCTCGTCATACATTGCCGAGAGCAGGCCGATCGTGATGACGACGAAGGTCTGGTACTGCGGCGACCAGATCGGCACCGCGAGGCCGTTGATGTGCGGGCTCCACAGGCCGCAGGCCGTGACATAGCCGCGCTCACGCAGCGACTGCCGGTTGGCCTCGATACGGGGCCGCAGGATCTTTGCGGCCTCGGGAGCCTCGCGCTCCATGTCGTTGATGAAGGCATCGCCGATCTCGGGCGCCAGTGCCGCGGTGTAGGCAGCGCCTGCGGCCGTGGACGCCATCGAGATGCGGCTGCCGGTGCCCTCGTGCAGGCCGAGGGCGGTGGCCGAGCGCGCGAACTGGAGATAGACGAGATGGAAGCGATCGGGCACGACGAAGCCGACTGTGCCCGGCAATTGCTCGGCGACTTCCTGGAGCCGCTGGCGGATCATGCTGCGCAGCTGCGCGCCCTTCATCATCGAGGCGCTCATCGCCACCGCGCTCGGACCGATGCGATATTTCTGGTCGCGCGGCAGATAGACGAGCTGGCCCATGCGCGTCAGCGTGTGCGTGAGCCGCGACACCGTCGAGCGCGGCAGACCGCAGCGATTTGAAATCTCGAGATTGCCGAGCCTCGCCTCGTGGCCCTCGAAGCATCGCAACACGTCGAACGCGCGCGACACCACCTGGATGACATCACCCTCACCGGCTTCGCCAGCGAGCGCACCTTGCCTACTTAACCGCTCCGAACGTCGTCCCATGTTCCCTACCGCTTGTTCCGCTCTGCGGAATTAAATTCCACTTGCAGACGACGCTACCTCAGGCATTTTGCGACGACAACAAAAAGGCGATGGCATGCCAGAAATAAAGATCGTCACGGAAGTCGCGGGACGCATCTGCGCAACGCCCGTGCAAGTTGGAGGAACCGTTGCGGATGGTGACGACGTTGTAGTGGTCGAAGCGATGAAGATGGAGATACCGGTCGCCTCGCCTGCGAGCGGCACGATCACATCGCTGCTGGTCAAGCTCGACGACATCGTTGCCGAAGGACAGGCAATCGCGATCGTTGCGAACTGATTGCATGGACCGCGGCATCCGCGACAATCTGTCTGCTTCATTCCTGCCTGCACGGTACGGCGTTGCCATCGCATGATCGCGATGACATGATCTGCTTCAAACAAACTGCGTTTCAAACAAAGAACGAAAATCTTCGCGGCAAAAGCGAGGATATCAGGAGGGAAACATGTTTCGTGGGCTGCTGATGCTCGCGCCTGCCTTGGTTGCGGGCATTTCTTTTGCGTCTACACGCTACGCATGCGCCGAGGACATCAAGCTGCCGGCGACGTTGACGTTCACCGCCTATGACACCGGCACCGCCGGCTTCAACATCGCGGTCGGCGTCGGCAAGATGATGAAGGACAAATACTCAACCGACGTGCGCGTGCTGCCCGCGGGCAACGACGTCGCGCGGCTCGCGCCGCTGCGCGCCAAGCGCGCGGCCTCCGCTGCGATGGGATCGGGCACCTATTTCGCGCAGGAAGGCGTGTTCGAGTTCGGCTCCCGGGAATGGGGGCCGCAGCCGCTCCAGATCCTGCTCTCGACGGTCGATTGCAATTGCGGTTCGCTTGGCGTCGCCGCCGATAGCGGCGTGAAAGATCTGAAAGACCTGAAAGGCAAGCGCGTCGGCTTCGTGGTCGGCTCGCCGGCGCTGAACCAGAACTCGCTCGCGGTGCTCGCCTTCGCCGGCCTGACGCAGAAGGACGTCAAGGTGGTCGAGTTCGCAAGCTACGGCGCGATGTGGAAGGGCCTGATCAACAACGACACCGATGCCGCCTTCGGCACCACGATCACCGGCCCCGCCAAGGAAGCCGAGACCTCGCCGCGCGGCCTGGTCTGGCCGCCGTTGCCGGCGAACGACAAGAAGGGCTGGGCGCGGATGCAGAAGGTCGGCTCGTTCTTCTTCCCGCAGACGGCGACCTGCGGCGCCGGCATCACGCCGGAGAAGCCGATCGAACTCGGCAACTATCCCTACCCGATCTTCGTCGCCTATGCCTCGCAACCGGTCGACCAGATCTATGCGATCACCAAGGCGATGATCGTGAACTACGATGCCTACAAGGACTCCGCACCCGGCGCGGGCGGCCTCGCCGCCGACCGGCAGACCAAGAACTGGGTGGTGCCGGTGCATCCCGGCGCGGTGAAGGCGCTGAAGGAAGCCGGACAATGGAGCGACGCGCAGGACGCGCACAACGCCAAGCTGATCAAGCGGCAGGAGGTGCTCGGCGCCGCGTGGGCCGATTACGGCAAATCGAATCCGCCGGCGGATGACAAGGCGTTCCTCGAGGGATGGATGAAGGCACGCGCCGCGGCGCTCGCGAAGGCCGACATGCCGAACGGATTCGAGGATTAGTCTTGTGATGGGCTGGATGGTTGCCGGGACAGCAGTGCGCCCCCTCTCCCGCTTGCGGGAGAGGGTTGGGGAGAGGGTGTCTCCACGGTGGGGCTCCCCCAGAGGCGCGAGCCCTCACCCGCGCCTTCGGCGCGACCTCTCCCGCAAGCGGGAGAGGTTGAGGAGCCCGCGGCCCCGTTCTCCTCAACCAACAACGGTCATTCGTCTTAGACAGTAATTACCAGCCCACGCGCGGGGTCGATCATGTCTGCTTCCATCTCCACCACCGCCGAGGGCGAGGCCAAGCGGGTCGTGTTCGACGATCCGCATGGTGCTGCCGCCAACATGCAGGAGGCGGAAGTTACGCGCGTGCGTACGCTGCGCGGCGCTTGGCGCTGGACGCTGGTCGCTGCGACCGCGGCGACCATCCTGCTCTGCATCAACCAGCAATTCTCGCTGCGCTTCTTCATCGGCTACACCCAGCTCAACACGGAGTATTTTTACCTTCTCATCGCCCTGATGCTGCCGTTCACCTTCCTGATCTTTCCGGGCACCGAGCGCGCGCCGCTCGATCGCATTCCCTGGTACGACCTGCTGTTCTTCGTCGTGACCTTCGCCGCGGCATTGTTGCTCATGTCGAACGTGCGCAAGGCGGCCGAGGCCGGCTGGGAGTTCGGCGGCGCGCCCAACTCCGTGATCGCCGCAGGCCTCGTGATGTGGGTGATGCTGATGGAGGCGCTGCGGCGCACCGGCGGCTGGAGCCTCTTGTTGAGCGTGCTCCCCTTCACCGTCTATCCGTTGTTCGCGGAATCCGGCTGGCTCGGGCCGTTCCGCGGCACGCAGTCGACGCTGGAACAGGCCACCGCCTATCACGTGCTGTCGGGCGAAAGCCTGCTCGGCATTCCCATCCAGGCGTTTGCCGACACCGTGATCGGCTTCCTGGTGTTCGGCACCGCGCTGATGATGACGGGGGCGGGAAAATTCTTCATCAACCTTGCGTTTGCGCTGTGCGGCACGTTTCGTGGGGGTGCAGCAAAAGTCTGCATCTTCGCCAGCGGCCTGCTCGGCATGATGTCGGGCTCGATCATCTCCAACGTCCTCACCGCCGGCACCATGACCATTCCCGTCATGAAGAAGAGCGGCTTTCGCGCCTCCTATGCCGGCGCGATCGAGGCCTGCGCCTCCACAGGCGCGGTGCTGGCGCCGCCGGTGATGGGGGCGACCGCCTTCGTGATCGCGCAATTCCTCAATGTCAGCTATGCCGACGTCGCGATCGCCGCGATCATTCCGGCCGCGCTCTATTATATCGGCCTGTTCATGCAGGTCGATTCCTATGCGGCGCGCCACGGGCTCAAGGGCATTCCGCGCGCCGAGCTGCCGCGGGTGATGGATACGATCAAGGACGGCTGGTACTACGTCTTCGTCATCGCGCTCCTGATCGTGATGCTGCTCTACTTCAAGCGCGAGAGCCACGCGCCGTTCTACGCCACCGCACTGCTGCTGGTGCTCAACCAGTTGTTCTCCAGGGACACGCGCTGGACACTTTCGACCATCGGTAAATTCCTGGAAGTGAACGGGCGCACCTTCGTCGAGCTGGTCGGCATCCTCGCCGGCTGCGGTCTCCTGATCGGCGCATTCTCGATGACCGGCGTGGTGTCGAGCCTTGCCAATGACCTCCTGCACATCGCCGGCGACAATCCGTTCCTGCTGCTCGGCATGTGCGCCCTCACCAGCCTGATTCTCGGCCTCGGGCTGACGACCACGGCCTGCTACATCTTCCTCGCCATCCTGGTCGCGCCCGCGCTGGAGAAGCTCGGGCTGAACAAGATGGCGGTGCACATGTTCATCTTCTATTGGGGCATGCTGTCGTCGATCACGCCGCCGGTCGCGATCGCTTCGTTCGCAGCGGCCGGGATCGCCGGCTCGCCGGCGATGAAGACGGGTTGGGAATCGATGTGGGTCGGCAGCATCATCTATTTCATCCCGTTCTTCTTCGTGCTCAACCCGGCGCTGGTGCTGCAAGGGCCGAGCCCGTATCTGGCCGGATTCGGCCTGATGGCGCTCGCCGCGTTCGGCACGCTGTTCATCTGCGGCGGCATCCAGGGCTACCAGCCCTTCGTCGGCGACCTGCGCGGCACAGGCAGCCTGGAATGGCCGATCCGCGTGCTGCTGGTGATCGGCGGCTTCGTGGTGGCGACCCCGGGTGGCGGCATCATGCAGCTGTCGCAGATGCAGGTCACGCTGCTCGGCCTTGCCATCCTCGTGCCGACAGTCCTGATCGCCCTGCTGCTGGTGCGGCGGCAGCCGCCGATGCCGGACGGGTTGCGCGTCCCCTGATTGCGTTGCACAAGGGAGGCGATGACCCAATCGCCGCCCGCCTCCGCCTGGATCCGCTCGAAGCCGCCTCTGCTGCGGTTTCTGAACTCGTGCCTCAACGAATTCTCCGCCGAGACGTCCGGCCATGTCGCCGACTACATTCCCGAGCTCGGCAAGGCCGACCCTGCCTATTTTGGCATCAGCCTCGCGACGCTGGACGGTCACGTCTATGAGGTCGGCGACTCCAGGGTCCCCTTCACCATCCAGTCGATGTCGAAACCGTTCGTGTTCGCGCTGGCGCTGGACCTGCTCGGCGCGAGCAAGGTCGAGAGCGCGATCGGCGTCGAACCCTCGGGCGATCCCTTCAATTCGATCCGGCTCAACGCGGAGAACCATCCGTTCAACCCGATGGTCAACGCCGGCGCGATCGCCTGCACCGGGCTGATCTATGACAGCAAGGGCGCGGACGCTTTCGAGCAGATCCGGCTCGCGCTCAGCCGTTTTGCCGGGCGTGACCTCGCCCTGGACGAAGCCGTCTATGCGTCCGAAAGCCAGACCGGCGACCGCAACCGCGCCATCGGCTATCTGCTCAAGACCAATGCGGTGATCTCGGACAATGTCGCGGGCGTCCTCGACGTCTATTTCCGGCAATGCGCGGTGCTGGTGACGGCGCGCGACATCGCGGTGATGGCGGCAACCCTCGCCAATCGCGGCATCAATCCGGTCACCGGCGAGCAGGTGCTGACGCCGTATGCGATCTCGCGCACGCTGTCGGTGATGACGTCGTCGGGCATGTACGACTATGCCGGCGAATGGATCTACCGGATCGGCATCCCCGCCAAGAGCGGCGTCGGCGGCGGCATTCTGGCGGCGCTCCCTGCCCGCCTCGGGCTCGGCAGCTATTCGCCGAAGCTCGACAAGCACGGCAACAGCGTGCGCGGCATCAAGGTCTGCGAAGCGCTGTCCTCGCACTACGACCTGCACATGCTCAACCGCAGCGACGACGCGCGCAACGCCGTCATCGCCGACTACGACATCGGCAGGAGCCCGTCGCGACGCGTCCGCCGGCCGCAGGAGCGCGAGATTCTGGCCGCGCACGAACAGGAGGTGCGGATCATCGAGCTGGTGGGCACGCTGTCGCTGTCGGCGGTCGACTATATCTCGCGCAGGCTCGCCGGGCGGCCGCGACCGCAATTCGTGATCTTCGACCTGCATCGCGTGACCTCGACCACGCGTGCCGGGGCGCGGCTCGTGGCCGAAGCGTTCGAGGAACTGGCGGCGCTGAACGTCACTGTCGTGCTGTCAGGCGTGCGGCGCGCCTCGAAGGAATGGAATACGCTGCGGGAGTGGACCGCCGAGCTGAAGAACGTCCGCGACTTCTATCTGCTCGACACCGCGATCGAATGGGCCGAAGACCAGATCGTCTACCGCTATGGCGGCTCGATCGATTTCCACGAGACCACCGAGCTTGCCGAACAGCCGCTGCTCGAGGGCCTCAGCGCGGAGGAAATCACCGAGCTCGGCGCGATCGGCAGCATCAGGACCTATCAGTCCGGCGCGAAGATCATCACCACGGGCGATGCCGCCTCGTCCCTGTTCTTCCTGCGCAGCGGCGCGGTGCACGTCACCCTGCCCGACGGCGTCCGCCTGGCAACGCTCACCGCCGGCATGGCGTTCGGCGAGATGGCGCTGCTGGAGCAGACTCGTTCGGCCGACGTCTTTGCGGACATGGCCGCGACCGCCGTCGAGGTCCCCCTGAAGGATTTCGAGCGCTTCCGCGAGCAGCACCCGCGCGCCAGCGAGCGGATCATGCGCAATCTAGCGCAGTTGCTGGCTGACCGGCTGATCGTCGCCAACGCCAAGGTCGATATCCTGACGTCGACGTGAGCTAGCGGCTTGCCGCCTCGCTGATGCGCCGATTGATCTTGGCCGCGCTCGCCTCGAGCAATTCGGATGGCTGCCGGCCGGTCGCGGCGCACAGGCAGGCCCAATAGTAGATGACGTCACCGAGCTCTTCGACCAGACCGGCCTTGTCGAGCCAGTCGTCGCGCAAGAGCTTCTTGATGTGCTCGGCGACCTCGCCGGCTTCACCGGCAAGGCCGAGCCCGAGATAGGACAGCCGTTCGTTGGAGGGATGCTCGTCGACTTTCGCGACGCCCGCAGCCCAGGCTGCATATTCATCGATCGTCATCGGCATCCCTCGCCGCAGCCTTGGTTCAGCCCACCACTTCCGTGACCGGCTGGAGATCGATCTCGAAGGTCTCCAGAAATTTCGACGTCATGATGTAGAAGCCGACCGAGAGCTGGAGCTCGACCAGTGCTGCCGGCGTCAGCTTCGCGGCGATCGCCTTGAAGGTCGCATCGGTCGGCTTGTTCGATTTCACGATCTCGTCGGTGAAGGCGAGCGCGGCGCGCTGCACCTCGTTGAAGCAGCTCGCGCCTTGCCAGTTCTCGAGCGCCTCGTTCTGCTCGTCGGTGACGCCGACATTCTTGCCGATGCGCTTGTGCGCGACGATCTCGTACGGCGCCTCGCACAAGATGCCGGTGCGCGTGATCGCGAGCTCGCGCACGACAGGATCGAGCTCGCCCTTGTGGCGGATGGCGCCGCCGAGACGGCAATATTGCTCGAAATAGCTCGGCGAATGCGCCATCATGCGAAAAATGTTGGCGTGGCGGTTCTTGTCGAGGATTTCGCGGGTGCGGTCGGACGCGTTGAGCGGGTCGCTGTAGGGGATACGGGCCATCAGTCACCTTGGGTCTTGGTCTTGTTGTTCGTTTTGGTCGTTCCCAAGGTTATTCTTGCCCCGGCGCAAGCGCAACATCACGCCGGGGACTTCACGCCGAGGACATCATGCTGAGGACTTGGGCTCCGGGAACGGCGTCGTGTCGGCGAAACGCTTGACAATGTTGGTGATCAGCAGCGCGGCGACATTGTCGTAGCCATCGACCGGCAGCGCCCCGATGAAATTCATCGAGCCGACCGAAAACACCGCGCCGCCATTCGGCGTCTCGAAAAAGGTCAGGTCGGAGCGGATGATGTCTTCGCGCGCGGCCGGCCAGGTGTGGTCGTAGCGCTCCTCGTTGACGGGCTGATAGGTCGGATCGGTGAGAACCGCGCGGCCGATGATGATCGCATGATGCGGCGTGCCGAGGCGCGTGTCGGCACGGTCGAGTTCGTGGCCGGCGGCGCCCCCGCCCATGAAGCCGCGCTCGCCAAGCTTGGCGCCCGGCCTTGCCAGATCCTCGATGCCTTCGCGCATGAAGGCGACGCGGGGATCGAGAATGCCGTCGAGGAAGGTGTAGGGGAAGCCCATATACTCCCCTTGCGTGCTGAAGCCGACGCCGACCAGCGCCTGCGGCGGCCGGCCGAGCCGTCGCCAGAGGCCGCCATAGGATCCGTCGAACGCATGATAGCTCTCGCCGGGCAGAGTCTCCCACAAACGAATGCCGCCTTCCGCGCGCCGCAGCTCGAACGCCCAGGTGCCCGTCGCGTGCGGCACCACTTTCCAGTAGAAGCCGTTGCCGCCGAGATACATGAAGCGGCCGCCTTGGCCGAGATAGGCACTGAGTGCATCGAGCGTCTCGTGCGTGTGATATTCCGGGTGCTGGCCGGTGAGGACCACCGAATATTTCGACAGCAGGTCGACGCCCTCGGCATGGACGTCGTGATCGGTGATGACCTCGAAGTCGATGCCCTTGCGGGTCAGAAGGTCGGTGATGGCGCTGTCGGCGGAGATCCAGTAGAGGCCGGACCCGTCCTCGCTGGGATCGACGAGATGGATCTGGTTGACGCGCTTGTCGATCAGCGGCCGGCGCATGGTCGACATCACCACGCCGCTGCCGTCGGAATGGAAATTGTAGGGCGAGACGCCGTACTCGGGATGGCCGTCCGGCGCCTGCGCCAGCGCGCCCCAGGCCAGCGAGCGCTCGGTGATCAGGGCCTGCCGGCCCTTCTTCTGAAACTGGCTGTAGACCGTGTAACTGAAGGTCGGCGCGAGGAACGCCACCCTGGCCTGCGACCCCGGTATCTTGGCGCGGACATAGAAGACGATGTTGTCGCGCGCGCCGTCCTTGTCGAGATGCAGCGCATAGACGCCGCTGTTCCAGTCGTCCGGCACGGTGAAGCTCAGCGACGGCTGCCAGCCGGAATCACCGATATCGTCGTCGTGGAAATGGATCGCGCCCCAAAGCTTCGGCTCCTCCGTCCAGCGATGCGTCACCCCGCCGGTCCAGCGCGAACCCGTCATCGCACGCGTCGGCAAATTGATGCAGGTGCCGTGCGCCTTGGAGGGGCCGATATCGGTCGCGGTGTCCGAAGGAATACCGATGGAGAAATCCCATTCGGCGATGGCCGGAGCCGCGGCGCTGGAGGCCTGCGCGGCGATAACGCCGTCAAGCCCAGCGTGGCCATCGGTGATGCGCGGTCGCTCGATCTTGCCGTTGAAGTGGTGGACCGCGCCTTGCCCTGCACGCTCAGCGGCAATCGCGACGGCGCCCGTGCCGGCCAGGACGGCCTTTGCCGTGCTCAATGATTTCGTCGCGCGCTCGTCGCGATCGAGCCTGATCTTGCGCGGTGCCTGTGTGATCGCCAGCGATCCTGTGATCGGATCGAACAGGCAGGCAATGTCGTGCCAGGCGCGCTCGGTCAGCGCGATGCCGGTCTCAATCTCGAAAGTGCCCTCGCCGGTCACGAGCCGGGCGAACGCGCCCTTCTCACCGAGGCCAAGCGTCAGGGCGCCGCCGGCGCTTGCAAAATTCAGCACGGCCTGCTTGCCCGTGGCGAGCAAGGTCGGCCAGACGGTCGCGGCGAAGACGACCGGGCCTGCCGGCAAAGCCAGCGCCGGCACATCGACCCATGAGCCCTTGGCGATGGTCTGCTCGATGCCGTCGTGCTGGCCTTCGAGATCCCACTTCACGGGAATCTCGCGATAGCCGGGTCCCCGCGGGTTCGGGTCGCCACAGATGACGCGCGCGATCCGCGCCGAGTAGCGCCCGCCGCCCTTGACCGCGATCATGAACTTGATCTCGTCGCCGGAGCGCACGCTCCAGCGGTCCGCATAGCCGGTGATCGGAAGCATCGAAAATCCTTCTTCAGGCGCCGCGCACGTTCCAGAACAATGGCAGGCCCTTGAGCATGCCGGTCAGGCTCTTCTTGTACGCGGTCGGCTGATAGAAGACACCCAGCGGGACGTAGGGGACATCGATAAAGCACTGCTTCTGCATCTCGATGCCGATCTTCGTCTGCGCGGCCGCATCGGGCGCGGCGAACCAGGCATCGCGCAGTTGCTCCAGCTTCTCGCTCTTGGCCCAGCCGAAGGTCGCCTTGTCACCGCTGCCGCGGATGAAGTTATGCGCTGACGGGTTCAATTGCGTGACGCCAGCGGAGTACGTGCAGAAGGCGCTGTAACCGCCCTTGTCCGGCGTCTCCCGGTTGCCCATGCGCCGCAGCATCGAACCCCAATCCATCATGACGTAATCGAGATTGAAGCCGAGCTTGCGGAACAAATCGGCGGTAACCTCGCTCATCTGTCCGATCACGGGGAAATCGCCCGGCGCCATCAGCAGCACCTTCTCGCCCTTGTAGCCGGCGTCCTTGATGGCCTTGGCAGCGGCGGCGATATCCCGTGGGCCGGTCAGCGCCTCCATGCCGGTATCGTTCGCCATGATGCCGCCGGGCGCGAAGAAGCCGACCTTGTCGCGCCAGAGACTGGTGTCCTCTCCCGCGATCGCGGACATGAATTCCTTCTGGCTGATGGCGGAGAGCACGGCGCGGCGGATCGCCGGGTTATCGAACGGCGGCTGCGTATGGTTGAAGCGCAGCACGCCGACATTGCCGATGGGGTCGAGCAGCTCGACAGTGAGCGCCTTGTTGGCCTTCAGCTTCGGCAGCAGATCGACGATGGGCTGATCCCACCAGTCGATCTCACCCTGCTGAAGCGCAGCCGCTGCCGTCGCGGGGTCCGGAAGCACCTGCCACTCGACCCGATCGAAATAGGCGACCTTGGGACCCGCCAGCAGGCTCGGCGTCCCCTCGGGGCGCGGCACGTAGCCATCGAATCGTGTGTAGACCAGACGTGCGCCCGGGACATGCTGATCGGCTTGGAACTTGAATGGACCGGAGCCGATCAACTCCTTGACCGGCGTGACGCTGTCGGTCTGCGCCAGGCGCTCCGGCATGATGAAGGCGATGATAGCGCCGACCTTGCCGAGAGCTTCGGGCAGCAGCGGAAATGGCGACTTCAGACGCCAGCGCACGGTCTTGTCATCGGGTGCCGACAGTTCGTCGACCAGATTGAAGAGCGAATTGCCGAATGCATCGCGCGAGGCCCAGCGCTTCAGGCTTGCCACCACGTCGCGGCCGCGCACGGGCTCGCCGTCGTGGAATTTCAAGCCATCGCGCAAGGTCATGGTCCAGAGCTTGCCGTCGTTCTCGATCGCGTGGCCGGCGACCATCTGCGGCTGAACCTGAAACTTTTCGTCGACGCCGTAGAGCGTGTCCCAGATCAGGAAGCCGTGGTTGCGGTTGACGAGACCAGTCGTGATCATCGGATCAAGAATGGCCGCATCGGCCTGCGGCACGAAGCGCAGCACGCGCGAGCCTTGCGCGCGGGCGATGCGCGGCATCGGAAGGGTCGCGCTCAAGGCGACGCCGAGACCGGCGCCCAGGGTGGATCGGAGCAGGTCGCGACGGCGCATGTGATGGTCTCCTCAACGGGTTACGCAGATGGACGTGTCTCAAGCCTGGCTTCGGTGCTGGACAAGGTTTTCGCGAACAGGTCGAGCGCTTCGTCGACCCCGGCGTCGTCGATGATCAGCGGCGGGCAGAACCCGATCGTGTCGCCCATCGCGCGGATGATCAGACCGTTCTCGATCGCGAGCGCATCGAACATCGCACCGACCTTCAGCGCGGGATCAAATGCCCGGCGCGTCTCAGGGTCGGCGACCAGTTCGACGCCAATCATCAGCCCCTCACCCCTGACCTGGCCGACGACCCGCGAATCCCGCGCGATCTGATCCAAGCCGGCGCGGAGCCGGCCGCCGATGCGGCGGACATGCGACACCACGTCCATCTCGTGATAGATTTTCAGTGTCTCGAGTGCGATGGCCGCGCCGACCGGATGTCCGGAATTGGTAAAACCGTGTCCGAACAGCTCGCCGCCCTTGTTCATCGCGGCGAGCGCATCGCGGATCGGACGGCCCAGCAGCACCGCCGACATCGGGAAATAGGACGAGGTGATGCCCTTGGCGAGCGCGACCATGTCCGGCGTCATGCCGACCGTCTGGCAGCCGAACCAGTTGCCGGTGCGGCCGAAGCCGCACACCACCTCGTCGCCGAGCACCAGGATGTCGTAACGGCGCAGCACCGCCTCGATCTTCGCGAAGTAACCCTTCGGCGGCACGACGATGCCCCCGCCCGCGTTGATCGGCTCGGCGATGAAGGCGGCGATCGTATCAGGTCCCTCGGCCATGATCAGCGCCTCGAGATCGCCTGCGAGGCGATCGACGAAGGCCGCCTCGTTCTCGCCGGGCCGCGTGCCGTGATAGGCGTCCGGGCAATGCGTGTGCAGGAAACCGTCCAGCGGCAGACCGAACTCGCGATGCATGCGCGGCAGGCCGCACATCGAGGCGGCGACGATCGTCGAGCCATGGAAGCCGCGGTCGCGTGCGATGATCTTGCGCTTGCCGGGCTTACCATGGACCGCGTGATAGACCCAGGCGAGCTTCACCATCGTCTCGGTCGCTTCCGAGCCTGACGTGGCGAAATAAGCCTGCGCATCCGGGATCGGCGAGATCTCGACCAGCTTCTCGGCAAGGTCGATCGTGTTGTCAGGCGTCTTGTGATTGAAGCTGTGATAGAATCCGAACTTGTCGTAGGCGGCAGCTGCGGCCGCCTTGAGCCGCGTCTCGGAAAAGCCGAGCGAGGTGCACCAGAGCCCGGCCATCGCTTCCAGGTAACGCTTGCCGCTTGCGTCATAGACATGGACGCCCTCGCCGCGCGCCATGATCAGCGGTCCGATTTCTGCATGCCGCTGCGGATTGGTCTGCGAGTGCAGATGGAACGCGATGTCGCGCGCCTCGGCTGAGTTCAGTCGTCTGTCGGACACGCGTGGACGCTCCGTCTTCTTGCACCCGGCGCTCTTGGGATGGCGCCAGCGACCAAATTGGTCAGGCCAAATTGGTCTGGCCAGCTTGGCTTTCGTGCGCCAGCTTGTCAAACTCAAAAAAACGGCTGATGAGCACGAAGATGTTGCACGACCCTCCATCCGGGCCCGAACGCAGCTTCGAGATCGTCGCCCGGCGCATTGCTGCGATGATCCAGGCAAGTTACCGGATCGGCCAGCGCCTGCCGGCCGAACGCGATCTCGCCAAGACCTTTGGTGTGTCACGGCCGACGGTGCGCGAGGCCATCCTGTCGCTGGCGATGGCCGGGATGCTGAAGGTACGCAGCAACAGCGGCGTCTACGTGATCAGTCGTCAGGAAGCGCCTGACGTGCATGCGCTCGAAGGCTTCGGGCCGTTCGAGAATCTGGAAGCGCGTCAGCTCATCGAGCCGCAGATCGCTGCGATCGCCGCGCAGCGCGGCACCGAGGCCACTTTCGCGCAGCTCGCCGAAGCACTCGCCATGATGCGCTGGGAGCATGCGCAGGGACGCGAGGCCGACACGTCGGACCACCGCTTCCACGTGGTGCTGGCCGAGGCGACCGGGAACGGCGCACTGGTGTCGATCAGCGACTCGCTGTGGCGCGCACAGACCGAGTCCGGCATCTGGCAGGAGATTCACAACCACATGCAGATGGAGGATTATCGTCCCATGTGGCGCAGGGATCACGAGGCGATCTTCGACGCCGTGCAAGCGCGGAATCCCCGCAAGGCGAGTGGTGCCATGACGCGTCATCTCAACAATATCAGGGATGCGCTGATGGAGGCTTCGAAGGCCAAATCGATGGCCACGACCAAGCCCGCGAATTCTCGTGGAAAAATCCGGTGATTTGTCGCGGTTGAAAAAAGTTTCTGCACACCCTGTGCGACGCGACCGCAAGAGCAACAACATCGAGTCAAAATGCCGCCGCATTGCTGATCGACCTTGGCACAGTCGATATTCGCCGCGTGGGGACAAATCGCGGTGAATACTCGCAAGGGGTGTTCCGAGTAAAAACAATTGGCCGTCTTTGCGCTTCAAACGCGCATCGATGAGTCACGCCCAAGTCTAGGGAGAAAAAGGCATGAAGGAAGCCACCAAGGGGGCGGCCTCGGAAGCGTTCGCGCATATGCTGGCGGTGATGGCCATGCTCGTCATCGCCAGCATCTTGTTCTACGGGCGTTGAGTTCAGAGTTGTAAGCGTTTTCGTCATTCCGGGGTGGCTCTCGCACAGGCCAGGCCCAGAATTCCCGTTCCAGGCTCGGTCTCTCAGGACCGCCCCCGAATGACGAAATCCCATCGCTGCTCTTGGCGGTAGCCCGGATGGAGCGCAGCGCAATCCGGGAAGGTGCATCCGCGAGGTGAGAACCCCGGATTACGCTTCGCTCCATCCGGGCTACAGCGTCCCGATCCTGCTATTTCTCTTTGATGAAGAACGGCACCAGCTTTCCGGTGAACGACCTGAAGCTCGCGGTGACCGAATCGCCGATGGCTAGGTCATTCTCGCCGTGTGCCATCATGCGGAAACCCTCGGCGCAATCGACCAGCAAAATATTGTAGGGCACGTGCGCGCGCGTCTCGGGCGTGGCGGCGCGGCAGACCAGCGAGGTCGCGTAGACCCTGCCCTTGCCGCTGGCGCGATGCTCGCGCGGATCGGACACGCCGCAGGCTGCGCAGAAGGCGCGATGGAAATACTGCACATGGCCGCATGCGCCGCAGGTCTGGTAGATGATGGCCTGCTCGCCTTTGGTCCAGTCCGCCAGCCGCTCGCTCATCGCACCCGCTCCAGAAACATGCTCACATGCGACGACAACACACCGCCGTCGCCGTGCAAGAGCGCGATCGAGGCATCGCGCACCTGACGATTCGCAGCGCGCCCCGTCATCTGCAAATGCGCCTCGGCCAGATGGGCCATGGCGCCGCCGACGCCGCAATGGCCGTAGCTGAGCAGGCCGCCATGGGTGTTGAGCGGCATCGCGCCGTCCCGGCCGAAATGGCCTGACTGCACGCGGGCCGCAGCCTCACCGCGGCCGGCGAGGCCGAGGTCTTCCAGCAGCATCGCGAGCGTGATCGTAAAACTGTCGTAGATTGCGGCGTAGCGCACGTCGGAGATCGCAATGCCCGTGGCCTGCCGCGCGCGGGCGATGGAGATTTCGGCACCGAGCTCGCTCAGCGCCGGCGCGGCCGTGACGTGCTGGTGGGTATGGGCCTGGGCGCAGCCGCGGATGCGCACGCCGGCCTCGCCGGTCCGCTCGCGGCTGATGACGAAGGCCGCGCCGCCATCGGAGACCGGGCAACAGTCGAGCAGTTTCAGCGGCATCGCCACCGGCTTCGATGCCATGACGTCCGCGACGCTGATGGGATCGTGGAATTGCGCGCCGGGATGGGTGCAGGCGTGGGCGCGCATCAGCACCGCGAATGCGGCGAGATCCTCTTCGGTCACGCCGTATTCGTGCATGTAGCGCGTGGCGACGAGGCCGTAATAGGCGGGAATGGTCGGGCCGAGCGGCACTTCGTAATCGGGATGGCCGACCTGCGCCAGGGCCTGGATCGAGGCATCGCGGCTCTGGCCAGTGAGACGGTTCTCGCCGGCGACGACCAGCACATTGCGGCAGACGCCTGCTTCGACGAGATGATGTGCGAGCATGGTCATCGCGAGCCCGGTGGCGCCGCCGACCTGGACGGCGTGGGCGTAGGACGGGCGGATGCCAAAATGCTCGGCGAAGACGGTCGCGAGCATGATATGCGGTGACACCGTGGAGTAACCGCAGAGGATGCCGTCGATCTCCGCGCGCTTGAGGCCGGCGTCGTCGAGGGCGAGTTGGGCGGCCCTGCTCATCAGGTCGAGCGAGGATGACCCCTCGTGCCTGCCGAAAGAGGTGAGGCCTGTGCCGGTGATGAAGCTCATGCCCTCTCCTCCTCGTCATTCCCCGGCGCGCGCAGCGCGAGCCCGGAATCCATACACCCGATCGTGGTTATGGATTCCGGGCTCGCGACTTCGTCGCGCCCCGGAATGACGGAGGAAAGAGTTTGCGCCATCACTTCTCTCCCACTTCCGGCGCCGTGCACGTGACGCCATTGCGGACCATGGCTGCGATCTCGTCGGTGGAGTACCCCACTTCGCGAAGAATCTCAGCGCCGTGCTCGTTGAGACGCGGCGCGAGCCTGACGGGCTCGGCTTCCGTCTCCGACCAGGTCGCCGTCACCTTCATGCTGCGGATCGGGCCTTCGGTCGGATGATTGACAATCGGGAAGAAGCCGGTCGCCTCCAGATGCTCGTCATGCAGGATCGAGGCGAGATCGTGCATCGGCATCACGGGCACGTCGGCCTTGGTCAAAAGATCGATCCATTCGGCGGTCGTGCGCGTCTCGAAAATGCGGGCGAGCTCGGCGTAGACGACGTCGATATTGGCGGCGCGGCCGGCAAAGGTCGCGAATTTGGGATCGGCGCGCAGATCGTCGCGTCCCGTGGCCTTGAAGAAATTCTCCCACTGCTTGTCATTGTAGACGATGACGCTGAGATAGCCGTCCGAGGTCTTGTATGGCCTGCGATCGCGCGAGAGGTGGCGGGCATAGCCGCCCTTGTCGAGCGGCGGCTCGTAGGTGAGCCCGCCCATGTGATCGCCCATGACGAAGCCGGCCATGGTCTCGAACATCGGGATGTCGACGCGCTGGCCGCGGCCGGTGCGATCGCGGTGCACGAGGCTGGCGCAGATCGCGCCGACCGCGGTGAGACCGACGATGCGGTCGACCAGCGCATTCGGCACATAGCGCGGCACGCCGTCGCCGGTCTGCGCCATCAAGGCAGGGAGCGCGGTGGCGCCCTGGATCAGATCGTCATAAGCGGGCTTTGCAGCATAGGGCCCGTCCTGGCCGAAACCGAACACGCCGGCATAAACCAGGCGCGGGTTGATCTTGGAGACGACGTCATAGCCGAGCTGAAGCCGCGCCATCGCCTGCGGGCGGACGTTGTAGACGAGCACATCGGCGTCCTTCAGCAGCCGCAGGACCGCATCGCGGCCAGCGGGCTTCTTCAGGTCGAGGCAGATCGAGCGCTTGCTGCGGTTGGTGTTGAGAAATACCGGGCCCATGCCGGCATGGCGCATCGGACCGATCAGGCGGGTGACGTCGCCATCGAGCGATTCCACCTTGATCACGTCGGCACCGTAATCGCCGAGCATCTGGGTCGCATAGGGCCCCATCAGCACGGTGGTCATGTCGACGACCTTGATGCCCTTCAGCGGCCCCATGCGTTCGCTCCCGATTGCGCGGGCTCAGTCGGGCCCCGCGATTTCGGTCCAGCTAACGGCAGGGACGCCGCGCACGCAAGGGCGGCCGGCGTATGGCCGCATGCGCGGCAACGCCGCCGCTATTTCTTCTGGCGGGATTCGCGGATCTTGATGAGACGGTCGAGCTCGTCGTTCTGCTGGCTGATGCGGTCGGCAATGCGCGACTCGTTCTGCTCGCCGGAGGCGGCCGCGGCCTGCTCGATCAGCTGGCGGATATTGTCCTCGAGGATCGCGATGCGATCGTTGAGTGCGTCCATCGACAGCGAGTCTTCGTAGTCATTGCTCATGATGTATTCCCTGCAAATCGATCAAGAGCTTTAGGGGGCCCGGGCGGGTCCACCATGATCTAGCGCAAGAATGAAGGTGGGCACGGCGCTTTCGCGCCTTTGCCCACCCTGCGAGAGCTCACTTCAGCGGCTCCAGCACGGAGACGTAGTTGGCAACGGCAGCGCCGCCCATGTTGAAGATGCCGCCGAGCTTGGCGTTCTTCAACTGCATGCCCTCGGGCGCCTGGCCGGCGAGCTGCATCGCGGTCATCACATGCATGGAGACGCCGGTGGCGCCGATCGGATGGCCCTTGGCCTTCAGGCCGCCGGACGGATTGACCGGCAGCTTGCCGTCCTTCAGCGTCCAGCCTTCCTTGATGGCGCGGGCGCCCTGCCCCTTCGGCGTCAGACCCATCGCTTCGTACTCGATCAGCTCGGCGACGGTGAAGCAGTCATGGGTCTCGACGAAGGAGAGATCGGACAGCGTCACGCCGGCCTGCTCCAGCGCGCGCTGCCAGGCGACCGTGCAGCCCTCGAACGCGAGGATGTCGCGCTTGGACATCGGCAGGAAATCCTGGGCATGCGCGGTGGCGCGGAAGCCGATCGACTTGCTCATGGCCTTGGCGGTCTCGGCGTCGGCCAGAACCAGCGCGGCGGCGCCGTCGGAGACGAGCGAGCAATCGGTGCGCTTCAGGGGGCCGGCGACGTAGGGATTCTTCTCGCTCTCGGCGCGGCAGAAATCGAAGCCGAAATCCTTGCGCATCTGGGCGAAGGGGTTGGCGACGCCGTTCTTGTGGTTCTTGGCCGCGATCAGCGCCAGCGCATCGGACTGGTCGCCGTATTTCTGGAAGTAGGAGCTGGCGATCTTGCCGAACACACCTGCGAAGCCACCGACGGTGTCGCCGTCCTCGGGCAGGTAGGAGGCCTTCAGCAGGTTCTTGCCGATCTCAGGCCCCGGGGTGCGCGTCATCTGCTCGACGCCCACGACCAGCACGATCTTGGCGGCGCCCGCGGCGATCGCGCGCAGGCCCTGGTGAACCGCGGCCGAGCCGGTGGCGCAGGCGTTCTCGACGCGGGTGGCCGGCTTGAAGCGCAGTTTCGGGTCGGCCTGGAGCACCAGCGAGGCGGTAAAATCCTGCGCCGAGAAACCGGCGTTGAAATGACCCAGCACGATCTCGTCGACATCGGATGCCGAGATGCCGGCATCGGCCATCGCCTCGTTGGCGACGCGGGTGACGAGGCTTTCGACGGTTTCGGTGTCGAACTTGCCGAACGGCGTATGCGCCCATCCGACGATGCTGGCGGTCATGGTCTTTTCTCCCTGGGGTCTCTCTCCTGAGCTAAGTCTTAGCGCAGGGATGGCAAGACTTCACGCGGGTTTAAGGGCCTGGAGGGTGCGCTGGCAGATGGCAGTTATGCCGGCCCAGTTCCCGGCCCTGATCTCCGCCGTCGGGCACAGCCAGGAACCGCCGACCGCGACCACATTGGGTTCGGCAAGCCAGGTCGCCGCATTGGCCTCGCCGACGCCTCCGGTCGGGCAGAACCGCACATTCGGGAACGGGCCGCCAAGCGCGCGCAGGCCCTTGATGCCGCCGGCCTGCTCTGCGGGGAAGAATTTTGCAACGTCGAAGCCGTAGGACAGCGCCGTCATCAGCTCGGACGCCGTGGCAATGCCCGGCGCGAACGGCAGGGAGCTGTCGGCGGCGACCTTGAGGAGGTCGGGGGTCAGGCCCGGACTGATGCCGAAGGCGACGCCGAGCTTCTCGACGCGGACGAAGTCGGCAGGATTGAGAATCGTGCCGATGCCGACGACGGCCTCCGGCACCTCGGCCATCATCGCCCGCGCCGCCTCGATCGCAACGGGGGTGCGCATGGTCACCTCCAGCGTGCGGACGCCGCCGGCGACCAGCGCCTTCGCCAGCGGCACGGCATCCTGGATCCGCTCGATGGTGAGGACGGGAATGACGGTCGCGGCCTTGAACAGCGCGACGAGGTGGTTCTGTTGGGCAGCAGTGGTCATGTTGGCTTTCGTTTCACTTGGTCGCGAGTCACTTGGTCGCTTGACGCGTGGTCGCCGGCCGGTGCCGCTTCTTCGGCGGCATGGCATAGCCCGGAATGATGGCGCCGGGATAGCAGATCACGAGGCTGGCGAGGCGATGCCCGGCCTGGGCCGCCTCGACCGGATCGGAACCACCGAGCCGGGCGGCGATATAGGCCGCGGCAAAGCTGTCGCCGGCCGCGGTGGTGTCAACCACCGGCTTGGTCATGGGTTCGGCGCGGACCTCGTGGGTCCCCCCGGGGAAGCGCAGCAGGCTGACGGGCTCGGCGAGCCGGAAGACCAACTCGGGCGTGGGGATGCGCGCCATCAGCTGGTCGTGGCTCTCGCCGGGATAGAGCGCGAGCAGATCCTCGGTCGAGGTCAGCACGATGTCGGCGGCCGCGAAGGCGGCTGCGAACACCTCGCGCGCGACGTCGCGATCGGGCCAGCCGCGTGCGCGAAAGTTGGTGTCGAACACGAAGCGGGTGCCGAGCAGGCGCGCGCGCTTGATCGCCGCGAACAGGCGCTCGCGGCCCGGTGCGTCGTAGATCGAGAGCGTGATCGCGGAGAGATAGACGATGTCGTAGCTCATCAGCGAGTTGAGCAGCTCGTCGGTCTCGGGCAGGCTCATCAGCTGACGCGCCGCCGCGCTGTCGCGCCAGTGGAAGAACTGGCGCTCGCCCTTGGCGTCCGTCTGGATCATGTAGAGGCCGGGCAGCTTGCCCGGCAGCCGCACGACGCGCCTTGTGCCGACGCTCTCGGCATTCCAGGCCGCGATCATCTCATCGCTCAGGACGTCGTCGCCGAGCGCGGTGAGATAGTCGACCTTGACCTCGAGCCGCGCCAGATACACCGCCGTGTTGAGGGTGTCGCCGCCGAAGCCGCGCGAGTACAGGCCGCCGCCCTGCCCGGAGGAATGTCCCGCGGAGTGTCCCCCTTGGGCCTGCCGGAGCTCGACCATGCATTCGCCGATGCAAGCCACGCTCGCCATCGTCATATCCACTCTGTTCATCTGTAACGTCAGGCGACGAAATTGCCGCCGAGCTCGTCGTCGATGTGAATGCGGATGATGTCGTCGAAGGATTTTTCTTCGGTGGTGAAACCGAGCTCGCGGGCCCGCTTCGCCTCGAAATTGCGCGGCCAGCCGCCGACGATGCCGACGATGAAGGGATCGGGCTCCCACTTGATGCGGGCGGCGACCTTGTCGCCCGCAACGCGCTTCAACGCCGCGATCTGCTCGCCGACCGTTGCCGACAGGCCGGGCATGGTCAGATTGCGGCGCGGACCGACGGCCGCGAGATCCATGGTGCCGGCGTGCAGCAGGAAGCCGACGGCCGAACGCGGCGTGGCGTGCCAGTGGCGGACGTCCTCGGAGACCGGGAGCACCGCTTCCTTGCCGGCCAGCGGCTCGCGCAGGATGTTGGAGAAGAAGCCCGATGCTGCCTTGTTGGGCAGGCCGGGCCGGATGCAAATGGTCGGCAGGCGGATGCCGATGCCGTCGAGGAAGCCGCGGCGCGAGTAATCCGCCAACAGCAATTCGCCGATCGCCTTCTGGGTGCCGTAGCTGAGCAGCGGGGTGTGGAAGAACTCGTCGCCGATCGCGTCCGGGAACGGGGCGCCGAACACCGCAATCGACGAGGTGAACACCACGCGCGGCTTGTAGCCGCCGCCGACGAGGCGGATGGCGTCGAGCAGCATCCGCGTGCCGTCGAGATTGATGCGGTAGCCCTTGTCGAAATCGAGCTCGGCCTCGCCCGAGACGATCGCGGCGAGATGGAAGATCGCGTCGGGGCGGCCGGCGATCAGCTTCTCGGCCGCGCCCGGCACGGCGAAATCGCCGGAGACGGTCTCGACGGCAAACGGGGCCTTCTCCGGCGTCTTCGGCTCGACCACGTCATGCATGGTCAATTTCGTGATCTCGCTCTTGCCGAGCCGGCCGTCGCGCAGCAGCCGCTCACAGAATTTACGGCCGACCATGCCGGCGGCGCCCAGAACCAGAATGTGCAAGAGCCTACTCCTTCTTATTGGCCGGAACGCGCCGCCCTTGGTCCGTCCTTGGTCATCTGGCGCGTTTTGAGGCAGGCCCCGCGATCATTCCTTCACGGCGCCGGTCATCGCCGAGACATAGTACTCTACGAAGAAGGAATAAAGGATAACTACGGGGACCGAGCCGGTCAGGGCCGCCGCCATCAGCGCGCCCCAATGATAGACGTCGCCGTTGACGAGCTCGGTGATGGCGCCGACCGGAATGGTCTTGTTCTCCGACGAGGAGATGAAGGTCAGCGCGTAGATGAACTCGTTCCACGACAACGTGAAGGCGAAGATGCCCGCCGAGATCACCCCCGGCAGCGACAGCGGCAGCGTGATCTTGATCAGGATCTGGAGTCGCGTCGCCCCGTCGATCAGCGCGCATTCCTCGAGCTCGTAGGGAATGGTGCGGAAATAGCCCATCAGGAGCCAGGTGCAGAACGGGATCAGGAAGGTCGGATAGGTCAGGATCAGCGCCAGATTGCCGTCGAACAGGCCGAGCTGGAACACGATCGCCGCCAGCGGGATGAACAGGATCGACGGCGGCACGAGATAGCCGAGGAAGATCGCCAGGCCCACATAGCGCGAGCCCTTGTAGCGCAGGCGCTCGATCGCATAGGCGGCGCAGACGCTGGCGAACAGCGAGATGAAGGTGGAGGACACCGAGACGATCACGGTGTTCCACATCCAGAGCGGATAGTCGGTGTCGAAGAACAGCTTCTTGATGTGCTCCAGCGTCGGATTCAGGATCCAGAACGGATTGTACTTCTCGTAATCGTACATCTCCGCGTCCGGCTTGAACGTCGCCACCGCCATCCAGTAGAACGGGAACAGCAGGAAGAAGATGATCAGCAGAAGCGGAAGGTAGACCCGGAGAAACTTCCTCGGGAAGCTCTCCAGATAGTCCATTCCGACGCTTTGGTCGTCTGCGGTGCTCATGGTCAGTCCCTCCCGCCCTGCTGCCAGCGGGAGCGCTGAAGCCCGAAGAAGCTGAGCAGGATCGCCGCGACCAGGAACGGGATCATGGCATTCGAGATCGCCGCGCCCTCCCCCAGATTGCCGCCGGTGATGGCGCGCTGGAACGACAGCGTCGCCATCAGATGCGTGGCATTGATCGGACCGCCCCGCGTGATGGTGTAGATCAGCTGGAAGTCGGTGAAGGTCATCAGCACCGAGAACGTCATCACGACCGCGATGATCGGCGACAGCATCGGCAGGGTGATGTGGCGGAAGCGCTGCATGTTGGTGGCGCCGTCGAGATTGGCGGCCTCGTAGAGCGAGGGCGAAATCGTCTGCAATCCCGCCAGCAGCGTGATCGCCACGAACGGCACGCCGCGCCAGATGTTGGCGGCGACGACCGACCAGCGCGCGTTCCAGGGATCGCCGAGGAAGTCGATGTAGCGCGTGATCAGGCCGGCCTTGATCAGCACCCAGGAGATGATCGAGAACTGGCTGTCGTAGATCCACCAAAATGCGATCGCGGACAGCACCGTCGGCACCACGAAGGGCAGCAGCACGATGGCCCGGACCATCGACTTGAACGGCAGCCGCTCGTTGAGCAGCAGCGCGAGGTAAAGGCCGATGGCGAACTTCACGATGCTCGCGGTGACCGTGTAGAAGATGGTGTTGAAGACCGAGAGCCAGAACACCGAGTCCTTGGCCAGCGAAACGAAGTTCGCAAAACCGATGTAGCGCCCGGCCCCGCCGATCTTGGTGTCGGTCATGCCGAGCCAGAAGCCCAGCGCCAGCGGATAGGCCAGAAACAGGATGAGAATCGTGATCGCCGGCACCATGAACATCGCGCCGAGAAAATTCCGGCTCTCGAATGCCCTGGTCCACAGGCTGGCGCGCTTGACCTGCGCGACACCGGACTCAGCCATAACTGCCATGTCGGATTCTCCAGGAAAGAAGAGTCACGGCGTCCGGCGAACCGGACGCCGTGCGGATTGGAGCTGATCAGACCTGGTAGTAGCGCTTGGCGCGCTCGGCGGCGCGCGCGGCCGCCTGCTTCGGCGTCGCCGAGCCCGAGGCGGCTTCCGCGAACATGTCGACGACGACGAAGTCGCCCATCACGGCGGCGGACGCATAGCCGAGATCGCCGGCAAAGCCGTTGTCGCGGCAGCGCTTGAGGCAGTCGCGATACGGCGTGATCTTCGGGTCCGACGTCCAGACCGGGTTGTCGTTGTAGGCCGGCAGCGGCGGCGACACGTAGCCGTTGGAGGCGACCTCCCAGGCGTCGTAGTTCTCCTTGTCCATCATGAACTTGATGAACTCCTTGACCGCCTTCGGATACTTCGAGTGCTTGTAGCCGTAATAGACCAGCACGTTCTGCTGCTCGGTCGGCACGCCCACGGGCCCGATCGGCATCGGCGCGTGGTTCATGTCCTTGGCGATCTCCTGCTGCTTCGAATCGGTGGAGGTCTTGCCGACGGTCCAGATCGAGATGCCATTCAGGGTCAGGCTGAGCTCGCCGTTGAGGAACGCCTTGTTGTTGTTCGAGTCGTTCCACGACAGCACGCCGGGGATGAAGGTCTCGTAGAGCTGCTTGACGTATTCGAGCGCGGCGATGGTCTCGGGCGAGTCGATCACGACCTCGTTCTTGTCGTTGACGACCTTGCCGCCGAACGCCCACAGCGCCCACTGGCACCAGCCATTGGCGTCGCCCGTGGCGTGGCCGAGCGCGAAGCCGGCCGGCGTGTTGTTCTTCTTCAGCCCCTGGCACAGCTTGAGGAAGCCGGCGGTGTCCTTCGGGAATTCATCGAAGCCGGCGGCCTTCACGTGGCTGATGCGGTAGTTGAGGCAGCCGCCGGTCGCGCCCTGCGGAATCGCGATCCAGCCATTGCCCTTCTTGCCGTACTTCTCGGCGACCGGATACCAGCCGCCATACTGCTTGCCGAGATAGTCGGCGACGTCGGTGACGTCGATCAGCTTCTCGGGGAATTTGTGGGGGTCATCGAGCGTGCCGATGATGAGATCGGGACCGGCGCCGACATTGGCGGCGACCGCCGCCTTCGGGCGAATGTCTTCCCAGCTCTCGGCCTCGAGCTTGACCTTGACGCCGGTCTTCTCGGAGAACTTCTTGGTCTGCTCGGCGAACTTGTCGAACTCGGCCTGGATGAACTGCTTCCAGCGCAGCACGCGGATGGAGGCATTCGGCTCCGGCGTGTTGGTCCATTCCGCCGCACGCACCGGGACGATGCCCGGGCCGGCCAGCAACGCTGCGCCGCCCAGGCCCGCTTTAAGCACACTTCGCCTGTCGAAATCGCTCATCGTTCTCTCCCTGAATTTTATATTTGTATTTATTTGGTCGTTCGGCAGTCTTTCGACGTCGCTACAGGCGTTTGCCCGTCGCGTCGTCGAACAGATGAACCAGCGACGGGTCAGGCTTCAGCTTGACCTTGTCGCCCGGATTGAACTGGTGACGCTCGCGGAAGACCGCGACGACCTGCTCGCCGCCGACCTTCGCGAACACCTGGGTCTCCGAGCCGGTCGGCTCGACCACGATGATCTCGGCATCCGCGCCGTCGTCCGCAATGGTGAAATGCTCGGGCCGCACGCCATAGACCGCGGGACGGCCGTCGGACCCCGCCGGTGCGTTCTTGAGCGGGAGCTTGACGCCGTTCGGCCCCTCGAAGGTCGCAACGCCATTGACGCGCACGTGGCCCTTCAGGAAGTTCATGGCGGGCGAGCCGATGAAGCCGGCGACGAACTGGTTTTCCGGCTTGTCGTAGAGCTCGAGCGGCGTGCCCATCTGCTCGACGATGCCGTCATGCATGACGACGATCTTGTCGGCCATGGTCATGGCCTCGATCTGGTCATGGGTGACGTAGACGGTGGTCGTCTTGAGCCGCTGGTGCAGCTCCTTGATCTCGGTGCGCATGGCGACACGCAGCTTGGCGTCGAGGTTCGACAGCGGTTCGTCGAACAGGAAGACCTGCGGATCGCGCACGATGGCGCGGCCCATGGCGACGCGCTGGCGCTGGCCGCCGGAGAGCTGGCGCGGGTAACGTTCGAGCAGCGGCGACAGCGCCAGGATCTCGGCGGCACGCTTGACGCGCTTGTTGATCTCGTCGGAGCTGGCATTCCGCAGCTTCAGCGAGAAGCCCATGTTCTCGCCGACAGTCATGTGCGGATAGAGCGCGTAGTTCTGGAACACCATCGCAATGTCCCGCTCCTTGGGCTGGACATTGTTGACGACGCGGTCGCCGATCGAGATCGTGCCGGAGGTGATGTTCTCGAGACCGGCGAGCATGCGCAGAAGCGTCGACTTGCCGCAGCC
>Ga0065165_1000230_pt1 | contig 97470 bp, 71 predicted proteins | sample AraplaMF_Cvi_mMF_FD_63813 | JGI IMG/M metagenome (GOLD analysis project Ga0065165, IMG submission 63813) | Arabidopsis root microbial communities from the University of North Carolina, USA - plate scrape MF_Cvi_mMF (version 2) (version 3) | ecosystem: Host-associated > Plants > Roots >... | reverse complement strand
GGCAAGCGACTGCTGATCACGGGCGTGCTGTCCAACCGTTCCATTGCCTACGGCATCGCCAAGGCTTGCCACCGCGAAGGTGCGGAGCTTGCTTTCAGTTATGTTGGCGAGCGCTTCAAGGACCGCATCACCGAATTCGCGGCTGAGTTCGGTTCGTCCCTGGTGTTTGACTGCGACGTGGGTGATGACGCCCAGATCGACCGCATGTTCGCTGAGTTGGGTGAGCACTGGCCGGAGTTTGACGGTTTCGTTCACTCCATCGGCTTCGCTCCTCGCGAAGCCATTGCAGGTGACTTCCTCGACGGTCTCTCGCGCGAAAACTTCCGCATTGCGCACGACATCTCCGCCTACAGCTTCCCGGCCATGGCCAAGGCGGCGCAGGCGCGGCTGCGTCCGGGCTCTGCGCTGCTGACCTTGTCGTATCTGGGGGCGGAGCGTTTCGTTCCCAACTACAACACCATGGGTCTGGCCAAGGCCTCGCTGGAAGCCAGCGTCCGTTATCTGGCCTATAACCTTGGCGCCAAGAACATCCGGGTCAACGGCATTTCTGCCGGCCCCATCAAGACGTTGGCGGCCTCAGGCATCAAGGACTTTGGCAAATTGCTCAACCAGTTTGCTGCCACCACGGCCATCCGCCGCAATGTCACGATTGAGGATGTGGGCAACACTGCCGCCTTCCTCCTCTCGAACCTCTCCGCCGGCATCAGCTCGGAGATCATCTACGTCGACGGCGGCTTCAGCCACAGCGCCCTGGCAGGCACGGAATAAACCCAGGGCCCAAGCGCCCACCCTGCCCCTTCACCACGCCCGGCCCAGCCCCGCGCTTCTCCGCAGTCCTCAATGTCTCGAGGACGGCAAGGCGCGGGGTTTTTGCGAAGGCAAGGGCCCCGCGCCTTGGCGGCCTAGCGCTCCAAGCCAGGCAGGCCGCCCAGAGGCACCATCCCTCGGTCCCACCACCCGAGACAAGCCCCCGCACCCCACTGCAACGCACGCATCACCGTCCCGAGGACGGCAAGGCGCGGGGTTTTTGTGAAAAAGAAAAAGCGGCCTCCCCCAAAAGAAGAGACCGCCTCGCCAAAACCAAAACAGCAGAGAAGCCGCTTACCGATCCACCACGCAATCCACGTAGTAGCGCGTGTGCCCATCGTCGCCCTTCTCGGCCACCAGCCCGTGGACATCTGTCGCAAACCCTGGGAACTTCGCATTGAAGTCCCGCGTGAACTTCAGATATTCCACGATTTTGCGATTGAACCGCTCCCCCGGGATCAGCAGCGGGATGCCGGGAGGGTAAGGCGTCAGCAGCGCCGTTGTCACACGCCCTTCCAGCAGGTCGATCTCCACCCGTTCCGTCTTGCGATGAGCGATATGCGCGTAAGCGTCACTCGGCTTCATCGCCGGTTCCAGGTCAGACAGATACACCTCGGTCGTCAGGCGCGCGATGTCCCCGGAAGCGTAGGCTTCGTGCACGCTCTGGCACAGGTCCCGCAGTCCCATGCGCTCGTACCGCGGGAAGGCCGCCACAAACTCCGGAAGGATCCGCCAGATCGGGGCATTGCGGTCGTAGTCGTCCTTGAACTGCTGAAGCGCGGTCAGCAGCGTATTCCAGCGGCCCTTTGTGATGCCGATGGTGAACATGATGAAGAACGAGTAGAGCCCGGTCTTCTCCACCACCACGCCATGTTCCGCCAGGAATTTGGTCACGATGCTCGCAGGAATGCCAGTCTTGGCAAACTTCCCGCTCATGTCGAGCCCCGGCGTGATGATGGTGGACTTGATCGGGTCCAGCATGTTGAAGCCCTCTTCGATCGGGCCGAAACCGTGCCACTTCTCGTTGGTCTTCAACATCCAGTCGGTGGGCTTGCCCACGCCTTCCGCGGCCAGCTTCTCAGGGCCCCAGACCTTGAACCACCAGTCCTTGCCGTAGTCCTTCTCCACCTTGCGCATCGCCCGGCGGAAGTCCAGCGCCTCCAGGATGGATTCTTCCACCAGGGCCGTGCCCCCGGGCGGCTCCATCATCGCCGCCGCCACGTCGCAACTCGCAATGATCGAGTATTGCGGGCTCGTCGAGGTGTGCATCAGGTAGGCCTCGTTGAACAGATGCCGGTCCAGCTTCACATTCTGTGAGTCTTGCACCAGCACCTGCGACGCCTGCGAAATGCCCGCCAGCAACTTGTGCGTGGACTGCGTGGCATAGACCATGGCGGTCTTGGGCCGCGCGCGGTGCTTGCCCATTGCGTGGTAAGAGCCATAGAAGCTATGGAACGCCGCGTGCGGCAGCCAGGCTTCGTCAAAGTGCAGCGTGTCGATCCAGCCGTCCAGCGTGCTCTTGATGGTTTCGGTGTTGTAGAGCACGCCGTCATAGGTGCTCTGCGTCAGCGTCATGATGCGCGGCTTGACCGAAGCCGGGTCCACGCCGGCCAGCAGCGGGTTGCGGGCAATCTTCTTGCGGATGGTCTCGGCTTCGAATTCCTTCTCGGGAATCGGGCCGATGATGCCGTAGTGGTTGCGCGTGGGCGTCATGAACACCGGCACCGCACCCGTCATGATGATGCTGTGCAGGATGCTCTTGTGGCAGTTGCGATCCACCACCACCACGTCGCCGGGGGCCACCGTGTGGTGCCACACCATCTTGTTGGACGTCGAGGTACCGTTGGTCACGAAGAAGCAGTGATCCGCATTGAAGATGCGGGCAGCGTTCTTTTCGCTCTCGGCCACCGGGCCGGTGTGGTCCAGCAACTGGCCCAGCTCTTCCACCGCATTGCACACGTCAGCGCGCAGCATGTTCTCACCGAAGAACTGGTGGAACATCTGGCCCACCGGGCTCTTCAGGAACGCAACACCGCCCGAGTGGCCCGGGCAGTGCCAGGAATAGGAGCCGTCCTGCGCATAGTCCATCAGCGCCTTGAAGAAGGGGGGCGCCAACCCGTCCAGGTAGCTCTTGGCTTCCCGGATGATGTGGCGCGCCACGAACTCCGGCGTGTCCTCGAACATGTGGATGAAGCCGTGCAGCTCGCGCAGCACGTCGTTGGGCAGGTGCTGCGAGGTGCGCGTTTCGCCGTAGACGTAAATGGGGATGTCCGCATTCTTGAAGCGGATTTCCTGGATGAACTTGCGCAGGTTCAGCACGGCCGGGTCCAGCTCCGGCCCGGCGCTGAATTCCTCATCGTCGATCGACAGGATGAAGGCGCTCGCGCGGCTCTGCTGCTGCGCGAACTGACTCAGATCGCCATAGCTGGTGACGCCCAGCACTTCGAAGCCTTCCTTCTGGATGGCGTCGGCCAGGGCGCGGATGCCCAGACCCGAGGTGTTCTCGGAGCGGTAGTCCTCGTCGATGATGACGATGGGAAAGCGGAAACGCGGCGTCATGGGGCCTCCGGCGAAGCGGGGTCAAACAGGAAAGGCGCGAAGTGTAGGGCCAAGGCCCCGTCACGCAAGTGTCCAGCCGGCATTAACCTGAAATCAGACGTTGAACGTCGCGCAAACAGGACGATCCCGGCCTCATCCAGCCGTGGCAAGGGGCTTGCCGCGCCGGCCGCGCCAAGCCGCCATCCGCCCTTGTGCGCTCTCGTGCGCCCTCGTGCGCCCTTCTCCGCTCCTGTGCGCCGGCTTCCGACCTGTCCCCGCAATGCCCCCGCCCGGCACACCCGCTCGCCTGCCCATCACCCCAAGGAAGGATATGCGCTGGGCCCCACGGCGGCACCCCCGGGCGTACACTTTCTCCACTAAGAAAAATCAGGGACGGTCAACGCATCCGGAGGCTGACATGGATTGGAGCCTGTCCACCTGGTGGTGGGTAGTGTGTGGGGGATTGGTCGCGGCCGAACTGGCCAGTGGCACGACGTTCTATCTGCTGATGCTCGGCCTGGGTGCCGCCGCGGCGGCGCTGGCGGCTCACGCTGGCCTTGGCATCAGCGTGCAGATGGTGGTGGCCGCCTTGGTAGGCGGCATTGCGGTGACGGGATGGCACCGGCGGCAGTCGCGGCGCCCCCGCCTGCCCGCCTCCTCCAACCCGAACGTCAACCTGGATGTAGGCCAGAGCCTGGAGGTGCCGCTGTGGCGCGCCGATGGCACGGCAGAGGTGCGTTACCGCGGCGCTGCCTGGCAAGCCCGCTTCATCGGCACGGGCGCTCCCCACACCGGCCGCCACGTCATCCGCGCGGTGGAAGGCTCTTGCCTGCTGCTGGAAGCGGCTTGATGCCAGGCCGTCCAACGTCAGGCCGCCGCGCCGCGCGGGGGAACCGAGGGTAGCCAGATCCCCGGCGCAGCGCAGCACACACCAGCATCAGCCAGCCCTGCAAGATCTCGGTCAGATCAAGCTGGCCCACCCGGCGCCCATCGGGCGCTCCCACGGCGTCTGTCCGGCGCTGTATTCCCTCACTCGACAGGAGTCTGTCTTTCATGGAAATCGTTGCATTGGTCCTCTTGATCGTCGTGGTGGTGTTTGTCATCCAGTCGGTCAAGGTCGTCCCCCAGCAAAACGCCTGGGTGGTGGAGCGGCTGGGCCGTTACCACGGCACGCTCACGCCCGGCCTGAACATCCTGGTGCCCTTCGTGGACCGGCTGGCCTACAAGCATTCGCTCAAGGAAATTCCGCTGGACGTGCCCAGCCAGATCTGCATCACCAAGGACAACACCCAGCTCACGGTGGACGGCATCCTGTACTTCCAGGTCACGGACGCCATGCGGGCCAGCTATGGCTCCAGCAACTACATCGTGGCCATCACGCAGTTGGCGCAGACCACGCTTCGCTCGGTGATCGGCCGTATGGAGCTGGACCGCACCTTCGAGGAGCGCGACATCATCAACAGCGCAGTCGTGCAGGCGCTGGACGAAGCCGCCCTGAACTGGGGTGTGAAGGTGCTGCGCTATGAAATCAAGGACCTGACCCCGCCGACCGAGATCCTTCGCTCCATGCAGGCGCAGATCACTGCGGAGCGTGAAAAGCGCGCTCTGATCGCCGCGTCCGAAGGCCGCCGGCAGGAGCAGATCAACATTGCCACCGGCGAGCGCGAAGCAGCCATTGCCCGCTCCGAAGGCGAAAAGCAGGCCGAGATCAACAAGGCATTGGGCGAAGCGGCGGCCATCACCGCAGTGGCCGAGGCCAGTGCGGACGCCATCCGCAAGATCGCTGCCGCCATCCAGCAGCCGGGCGGCGAGGACGCCGTGCAGTTGAAGGTGGCGGAGAAGGCAGTCGAGGCCTTCTCGCAACTCGCGCAGAAGAACAACACCATGATCGTGCCCGGCAACATGAGCGAGGTCTCGGGCCTCATTGGCACCGCGATGGCACTGTTCAAGAACGGCAACAAGAAATTGTGATCACAACTTTCTTTTCGCTCTCAAAAACTGCGCTATGATGGCGGGCTTCGGAGAGATGGATGAGTGGTTTAAGTCGCACGCCTGGAAAGCGTGTGTGGGTTAATAGCCCACCGCGGGTTCGAATCCCGCTCTCTCCGCCAAGAATTACTTAAGCAACACCACAGCAAACGGGCCCTCGCGGCCCGTTTTGCATTGGTGCTGAGCCTCGCGCCCAAAGACAACGGGACGCTGCCTTGCGGCTCTGGTACCCACCTTCTATGCTGAACCCTGCGCCGCAGGGACCGGCCTCGCATGTGCAGCTCCGGACATCAGCCGCCTTCCAGGCATGAGCACTGCCCTGGCGACGCGTCACTGTTGACTCAAGAGGAGATCCGCATGAAGCAACGCCACTGGCTGGCCACTTCCCTGCTTGCACTCTGTCCCTTCGTGGGCGCCTGGGCCGCCGAGACCACGGTCACGCTCAAGATCGCCACGCCTCAAGGCGAAGGCCAGTCGATCGGCACGGTGCGCATCGTCGAGACCCGCTATGGGCTGGTGTTTTATCCGCAGCTGACCAACCTCCCAGCCGGACTGCATGGCTTTCACGTCCATGCCAATGCCTCCTGCGCTCCAGGCATGAAGGACGGCAACCCGGTGCCCGCGGACGCTGCCGGCGGGCACCTCGACCCCGACAAGAGCGGCCGCCACGGCGAGCCCTGGGGCGAAGGCCACCTTGGCGACCTCCCCGCCCTCTATGTCGATCCGCTAGGCACCGCCAACAACCCGGTGCTCGCGCCCCGGCTCATGCGCCTGCTGGACATCAAGAAGCATGCGCTGATGGTGCATGCAGGTGGGGACAACCACGCCGACCACCCCGCGCCGCTGGGCGGCGGCGGCGCTCGCATCGCCTGTGGCGTGATCGACTGAAGGTCAAACGCCGCCCGCACGGCGCAGCTCGCGCGGCATTTTGGTGCACAGCAACATGGCGCTTTGATAGCCGTCGCCGCACTGCAGCAATTGCTTCCACAAAACCGGCCAAGCGCCGGTTTTTTCCATTCGAAACAACGATGTAGTCTGACCTATTGCTTTTCCGCCGCGCCCTGCGGGAAAGTTTGCCTGGGCATGTGAATTGCCTCCTGAAACGGCTCGTTGCACAAGTTGAAATAAGGAACAAATCATGAGTCGCCCAGCAGTCACCGTGTCCTTGCCGGTCAATGACCAGGCCAAGGCGCTGCAGCGCCATTTGCTGCAGTGCGCAAAAGCACGGGGCCGATGGTTCGGCTTGTCGGTCTGGGCCGAGCGGGTGCACGGCATGGTGCTGCCTCGGCTCGCCACCACCGCGGCGCTGGGCGGCGTGACCCTGGCGATGCTGGCCCATTGGCTATGAACGCCGAGGCGACGGCGTCGGAACGGGCGCCTGCCTCGCCCACCCCTGCAGAGATCAACGAAGAACTGGCCTTGCTGGACCCGACGCTGGGTCCGCTGGAAGCGCCAGTGCGGGCCGTGCTGTTTGGCGCTGCCCGCTTCGAGCAACACGGTCGAAGCCTGGCCCGAGCCCAGGCAGTGCAAGGCACCGCCGGCGCGAGCCAGTTCTTCCCCCGGCTCGACGACAACCTGGCGATGCTGCAGCAGGCCCGGCGCCTGATCGAAAAACGCTCCCGGGACTTTCGCCACCTGGGCGCCGCCGGCAACTGGCTGCTGGACAACGCAACACTTATCGACGAGCAGACCCACCAGGTCCGCCGCGGCCTGCCGCGGGGCTTCTTCAGGCTCCTGCCCCGCCTGCGCGATGAACCCCTGGCCGGCCTGCCGCGGATCTACGGCATCGCGTGGGCCTGGGTGGCCCATACCGACGGCGGCTTCGACAACGACCTCCTGACGCGCTATTTGCGCGCCTACCAGGAGGAGCGGCCACTGTCGCTGGCGGAGCTGTGGGCGCTGCCCACCACCTTGCGGGTGGTGCTGGTGGAAAACCTGCGCCGCCTGGCGGAGCGCTTTGCCACGCTGCAAGCAGCCCGCGATGTGGTGCACCACTGGTACGACGGCAACCCCGTCAAGAGCGGCCTGGCGACCGTCACTGACCTTGAGCCACGCATGCGCGAGCGGGGCGTGCTGGAGGCCTTCTGGCTGCAGCTCGACCACCGGCTCGAAGAATTGCCTACCGAGCTGGGCGGTGAACTGCGCGCCTGGCTGAGCACACGGCTGCCCACCCCGTCCCAGGCCCTGGCCCATCAGCAGGACGAGTCGATCAAGGACCTGCAAAGCATCCGCAACGCCATCACCGCCTTGCGCCGCATCGACCAGACGGACTGGCGGCGCCTGATCCAGGCCGTCAGCCCGGTGATGCAGACGCTGATGGAGTCGCCCGTCTACGCGGCCGAAGCCAGCGACACGCAGGACCTGACCCTGCATGAGATTGAACTGCTGGCCCGCAAGTCCGGCCGCGCCGAGCTGGATGTGGCGCGCCAACTGCTGGCGCTGACCCGGACGGCCACGCTGCCCTCCGGCGAGCTGCCTCCATCGCCAGGCGGCGCAGCGGCGACCGGCGCAGCTCCGGCCCACCCGGATGCGCCACTGACGGCCACGACCGCGGCAGCGTCTCCGGCCGAGCCCGACCGGCGCAGTGCCCCTATCTACTGGTGGCGAGGTGCCGGGCGTCCCGAGCTGCTGGCGAGCCTGGGCATCAAGCCGGGCGCGGTCTGGCCGGTGGAGCCCGCGCGCCAGGAACGCTGGGCCGCCACGGCGTATCTGTGTGGCCTGCTGCTGCTCAGCGCCGTCGTGCTGATGTGGCTGCTGGGGCAGTTGCGTCCGGACCTGTCCCTGGGCTGGCAGATCGTCATTGCGCTGCTGGCCATGGGCCCGATCAGCGAGGCGGTGGTGGCGCTGACCAACCGCTGGATCAGCGAGCTGGCCCGCCCGGCCCGCCTTCCGCGCCTGGACCTCTCCGCCGGTATTCCCGCGAGCGAGGGCACCTTGGTCGTGATGCCGGTGATGCTGCCCAGTGAAGCCGCGGCCGTGCCACTGTGCGCCCAGCTTGAACAGCATTTCCTCGCCAACCGGGAGCCGCATGCGCGCTTTGCCCTGCTGAGCGATTTCCCCGACGCGTACGAGGAGCACCTGGAGGGCGATGAGCGCATTCTCATCGCCGCGGCGGATGCCGTATCCACCCTCAATGAGCGCCACGGTGCCCTGCCTGACGGCCGCCCGCGCTTCCTGCTGCTGCATCGCCCGCGCCGCTGGTCCGCCACCGAGCGCAAGTGGATCGGCTGGGAGCGCAAGCGTGGCAAGCTGGAGCAGTTGCTGGCCCTGCTCCAACAGCCGGACAGTACTTCGCCCTTCATGGACCTGGGCCCGATGTCGGTGCCGGGGCCCGACGTTCGCCACCTCGTGACGCTGGACAGCGACACCGACATGCCGCCCGGCCGCCTGCGCACGCTGGTCGGCACCGCCGCCCATCCGCTGAACCGGCCGCGGCTGTCCGCGGATGGCCGGCGCGTGGTGGAAGGCTATGCGATTCTCCAGCCGCGGGTGCTCGCTCCCATGCCGGAAGACCGCCACGGCACGCCCTACCACCGGCTGTTTGGCGGACAGTTTGGCATCGACCCCTACAGCGCCGTCAGCTCCGAAATCTTCCAGGATCTGTTTGGCGAAGGCAGCTTCACCGGCAAGGGCCTGATCGACGTCCATGCGGCCCACGCCGTACTCCACGGCCGCCTGCCCGAAGGCCAGGTGCTCAGCCACGACCTGCTGGAGGGCAGCATTGCCCGCTGTGCCGGCGTCTCCGACATCACGCTGGTGGAAGACTCCCCAATGCATGCCGACGCCGCGCATGCCCGGCTGCATCGATGGACGCGTGGCGACTGGCAGCTGCTGCCCTTCCTGCTGCGCCCGGGGCGTTATCGGCTCGGGGCCATCAACCGATGGAAACTCTTTGACAATCTGCGGCGCTCGCTGGTGACGCCCTTGTCGCTGGGTCTGGTGCTGGCCGTGCTGGCGACCGACGCACTGCCTCTAGGGCTGACCCTGGCGCTGGTGGCCGCTGCTTTCGGCATCGGCCCGCTGGTGGGTGCACTGGCCGGCCTGGTGCCAAGCCGCGACGGGCTGGCGCTGCGCCATTTCTACCGCGAAACCGGGGCCGACCTGGGCCGCGCGGTCGCCCTGGCGGCCTGGCACGTGGCCATGCTGCTGCACCTGGGCCTGCTGTATCTGGATGCGATCGGCCGGGCGCTGTGGCGCCAGACGGTGAGCCATCGTCACCTGCTGGAGTGGACCACTGCCGCTGCCGCCCAGGCCGCAGCCCGGCGCGAACTGCCGGCCCTGGTGGCTCAGCACTTGCGCGTGCCGGTGGCGGCCGTCGCGCTCGGCGGGTTGCTCATCTGCGCCCACATGCTGGGCGCTCCCGTGGACGGCACCGGGGCCTTCTGGCTGTTGCTGATCTGGGGCCTGTCGCCGGTCTGGATCTGGTGGGCGAGCCGGCCACGTCCCGCCGTCCATGATCCCCAGCCCATGCTGGACCCGCAAGGCCGGGATTACCTCTGGCAAGTTGCTCGTGACACCTGGCGCTTCTATGACCGCTATGTCGGCGCCGACGACAACCATCTACCGCCCGACAACGTGCAGCTCACGCCTCACCTGCTGGTGGCGCACCGCACCTCGCCCACCAACATCGGCATTTACCTGCTGACCGTTGCCTGCGCGCGGGAGCTGGGCTTCATTGGCCTGGTCACCATGACCGAGCGGCTCGGCGCCACGCTGGACACGCTGGAACGACTGCCGCGCTGGCAGGGGCATTTCTACAACTGGTACGACACACAGAGCCTGGTCGTGCTGCCACCTGGATATGTCTCCGCGGTGGACAGCGGCAACTGTTCCGGGCATCTGCTCGCCGTGGCGCGGGCCTGCGAGGTGCTGCTCGATGCCACGCCGGGCATGATCGCCAGCAATACCCGGCGGGCCTTGAAGCAGACGCTCCACCGCCTGCGCATCCATCAGCCGCCGCTGGCTACTGGCGGCCTGATGCCGGCCAGCACGGCGCTGGTCGAGGCACTGGCGAAGCAGGATGTGCTGGATGCGGAGGCCGAAGAGCAGCAGGCGCTGCTGGCGGGCCACGTGCAGGCCGCGCGCCTGGAGATCGGCGATGCCACGCCCGCCGGTACGACGACCGACGGCACGCCGCTGCCGGACGACACGCCCGCAGCACGACGCGACACCCCGCTGCACTGGTTGGTGAGAGACCTCATCGGCCAGTTGGAATCCTCCTGGCGAGACCAGGGCGCCGCGCTCGCGCAGGCCCGCCTGCAGCTGCGCACACTGGCCGACCGCGCGCGCCGCCTGGCCCTGGAGGCCAATTACCGCCCATTGTTCGATCCCGAGCGACGCCTGCTGCGCATTGGGTGGCGCGCCGATGCCCAGCAGCTTGACGACAACCATTACGACCTGCTGGCCAGTGAGGCCCGCCTCACCAGCCTGGTGGCCATCGCCAAGGGTGACTTGCCGCCCGAACACTGGCGGTCGCTGGGGCGGCCCTTTTTCGCCCGCAACACGCCCGACGCCTCGCTGGGCCTGAAATCCTGGTCGGGCTCGATGTTCGAGTACCTCATGCCGTCACTGGTGCTGCGAGAACCCGCCGCGAGTGCCCTCGGCCGTGCAATCCGCACCGCCGTGGCCGAGCAGCGGGCCGAGGCACTCGGACGCGGCACGCCGTGGGGCATCTCCGAGTCGGCCATCGCCGGTCAGGACCACACCCTGGCCTACCAGTACGGCCCGCAAGGGGTGCAGACCCTGGCGCTGGCCCGCCTGTCAGCCGATGAACGCGTGCTTGCGCCTTATGCGGCGGTGATGGCCAGCATGGTGGCCCCTTCCGCCGTGGTGCGCAACCTGCAGGCCTTTGAACGCCTGGGCGCGCGCGGCAACTTTGGCTTCATCGAATCGCTGGACTACACGCCGCAACGCCAGACCGCTGGCACGCCGTTCACGCTCGTGCAGACCTATATGGCGCACCACCAGGCCATGGGCTTCGTGGCCCTGACCAACGTGCTGGCGGACGAGGCGCCGCGCCGCTGGCTGATGAGCGACCCGCACATCAAGGCCGTGGCCACGCTGCTGCATGAGCGTTCGCCGCGCGAGGTGGCTCCTCTGGCGCTGCCGCCGGTCGACACCCTGCCCCGCCAGCGCCAGGTGCGCAAGACGCGCATGGTGCGTGAGACGGAGCCGCTGGCCGAGACCCTGCCGCTCACCCACATGCTGACCAACGGCCGCTATGCGGTGGTGCTGCGCAGCCATGGCGGCGGCTACAGCAACTGGGAAGGCACGGGCGTCACGCGCTGGCGTGACGACCTGCTGCGCGACCAGCATGGCCAGTTCCTTTTCCTGCGCCGCAGCGGAGAGCCGGACTGGTTCAGCGCCACCGCCCGCCCTGCCCCGGACCCGCGCGCCACCTACCAATGCCGCATGCAGGCCGAACGCGTGCTGTATGAGGCGCGCTGGCCCGATCTGCGCGCCAGCACCACCGTGTGGGTGAGCCCCGAGGACGACTGCGAGCTTCGCCAGGTGGAGCTGTGCAACACCGGGGGCGCGCCCATCAGCCTCGACCTGGCCTCCTGCTTCGAGGCGACGCTCGCCCCGCAACGAGGCGACGAGGCGCATCCGGCCTTTTCCAACCTCTTCATCCAGGCACGCTGGGATGCCGCCGAGCAGGCCTTGCATTTGCGCCGTCGCCCCCGGCTGTTCGACGAAGCCGCGCTGCGCGCCGTGTTCTTCCTCGTGCCGGGGGACTACCGCTCCAGCACTGCGGGCGGCGCGTCAGTGTCGGGCCCTGCCGGCGCGATGCCCGCTGCCATTGTGGACGTGGCGCCGATGGCCGACCGCGCCCGCTGGCTCGGCCGCTATGGCAGCAGCACGCGGCCGGCCGGTGATGCGGGCGTGACGGTGGTGGAGGATGAAGCGGACGTCAGTGCCGCCGGTGAACCCGGCCGGCTGCTCGACACCGGACTGGACCCGGTGGCCGGCATCCGGGTGCGGATAGAGCTGCCGGCGGGCAGCACCTTGAAGATGACGTTCTGCACCGCGGCCTCGCGCGACCTGGACCAGCTCGCGGCGCTGGTGGACAAGTACCGCCAGGTCGCTCACCTGGAACGCAGCGCCGCCATGTCTCACACCATGGGCGGCATCCGGCTGCGCGAGCTGCAGTTCGACACGGCCACCTGGGGGTCGCTGCTGCAGCTCAACACCCTCATCACCGGCCAGGCCGCCCGTGAGCCCGTGCATGCCCGCGAACCGCTGGGCCGCTGCGACCGGCGCCTGCTCTGGCGATTCGGGATCTCGGGGGACCGCCCGATCATCGTGGTGCAGATCAGCGGCGAGGAAGGCCTGGACCTGGTGCGCGCGCTGAAGAAGGCGCTGCGCATGTGGAGCGCCCATGCCATCGGCGTGGACCTGGTGGTGCTGAATGAGGAGCCAGCGTCCTACCTGGCGCCCGTGCAGCAGGCACTGCAGCAGCTGCAGACCCGGCTGGAGGGCCAGCATCACGGACGGCCGGCGCACCTGCGCTCGGCGCTGCATGTGCTGCGCGAGAACGACCTGTCCCCGGACGAACGCTTCACGCTGCAGACGCTCACCCGCATTCGACTGCAGGCAGACGGGCGCAACCTCAGCCAGCAGGTGGAACGCTGGCTGGACGACATGCGCCCGGCCGACGGTGTGCAGCGCCTGACGGTGCCGCACACCCTGCCCCTGCGGCTCGACCCGGCCCTGGTCGTGCGCCCGCCCGATGGCCAGTTCGACCCCGAGCACGGCGGTTTCAGCTTCGACGTCTCGCCGCAGCGCCATCCGTCGCGCCCCTGGGTCAATGTGCTGGCCAATCCGGACTTCGGCTGCCAGGTGACCGATATCGGCGCCGGCTACACCTGGGCGGGCAACAGCCGCATGCATCAGGTCACGCCCTGGTCCAACGACCCGCTGCTGGACCCGCCCGGCGAGTGGCTGCTCCTGCATGACCTGGACCAGCAGCGCTTGTGGTGCCTGGGCCGGCATGTGCTGGAAGGCGCGCCGCTGGCCGTGTCTCACGGCATCGGCTACAGCCGCATCCGCCAGCAGCTGGAGGACCTGGACATCGAGCTGTGCTGGTGCGTCGACCGGGACGCGCCGGTCAAGCAACTGCAGGTGCAGATCCGCACCACGGCCGCGCAGCGTCGCCGCCTGAGGCTGGTGACGCTGGCCGAGTGGCAGATGGGCAGTGCCCGCAGTGAGCGCCTGTCGGTCACCACGCGCAGCGACTGGCTCACCGTCGGGCCGCTCGGCGCCGGGCTGCCGCAACCGGAACGCGCGCTCATCCTGTGCGCCACGCAGCTGGACCAGCTGGGCGGCTTTGGAAATGCCACGGCCGCGCTGAGCCTGCGCCCATCGCAGCCCTCCGACCGCGATGGCGCCAGCGGCCCGTCAGCGGCGCGGGTGCGGCTGGATGCACAGGACTGGACCTGCGACCGCCGCGAGTTCTTCGACCCCGCCGGCCGGCTGGTGGTGCCTGGCGCGATGGGACGCCGCTGCGGCGGCGGCCTGGACGCCTGCGCGGCACTCGCGGCACGGGTGGACATCGACCCCGGCCAGACTGCAGGCTTCACCGTGCTGCTGGGCCACGCCGAATCGCCGGCAGCCACGCACAGCCTGATGGAGGCCGCCTGGTCGCAGGACCCGGCGGACCGGCTCGCCCGGCAGCAGGCCCAGTGGCCGGAGCTGCTCGGCGGCCGGCAGGTCCGCACGCCCGATGCCCGCTTCGATGCGCTGACCAACTTCTGGCTGCCCTACCAGACGCTGGTGTGCCGCATGTGGGCCCGGGCTGGCTTCTATCAGGCCGGCGGCGCCTTCGGCTACCGCGACCAGTTGCAGGACGCCATGGCCCTGACCGACGTGGCGCCCCGCCTGCTGGCCGAGCAACTGCGCCGCAGCGCTGCCAGGCAGTTCCCCGAGGGCGACGTGCAGCACTGGTGGCACGAACCCGGCGGCGCGGGCGTGCGCACGCATTTCTCGGACGATCGACTCTGGTTGCCCTACGCCCTGGCGCACTATGTCGGCCGCACGGGCGATCTGGCGCTGATGGACGACCAGGTGCCGTTCCTGATGGGCCAGCAGGTCCCGGAAGGCGCAGAGGACATCTACGAGACCCCGCGCACCGATGGACCGCTCGCGTCGCTGTACGAGCATGCCGCGCGGGCCATCGACCGCAGCCTGGCGAGTGGCGAGCACGGCCTGCCGCTGTTCGGCACCGGCGACTGGAACGACGGCATGAACCGCGTGGGGCATGAAGGCCGCGGCGAGTCGGTATGGATGGCCTGGTTCCTCTGCCAGGTGATCGAGGACTTTGCGCCGCTGGCGATGGCACGCGGCGACGCCGAGCGGGCGCAGCGCTGGACCCAGGCGCGCGACGGCTGGGTGCGCGCGCTGGACGGCCCCGGCTGGGATGGCCGCTGGTACCGGCGCGGGTTCTTCGACGATGGGTCGCCGCTGGGCTCCGCCGTCAATTCCGAATGCAAGATCGACCTGATCGCGCAAAGCTGGGCCGTGCTCACCGAGGCGGCCGACGAAGACCATGCCCGCCAGGCCATGGCCAGCGCCTGCGCCTACCTGCTGGATCCGGTGGCACGGCTGGCCCGCCTGCTGCATCCACCCCTGGCGGTGGCCGAACCCAGCGCGGGCTACATCCAGTCCTATGCGCCCGGCGTGCGGGAGAACGGCGGCCAGTACAACCATGCGGCGGTCTGGGCCCTGATGGCACTGGCGCGGCTGGGCCAGCGCGAGACGATGTGGCAGGTCTATACGGGTTTGAGTCCGGCCCATCGCTGGGCGGACCCGCGCCTGGGCCCGACCTACGCCATCGAGCCCTATGTGATGGCCGGCGACATCTACTCGCATGCGCCTTGGGTCGGTCGTGGCGGATGGAGCTGGTACAGCGGCTCCGCCGGCTGGCTGCTGCGCGCGTCGCTTGAATCGATCTGCGGCGTGGTGGTGGAACAGGGCCGGCTGCGCGTGCAGGCCTGCCTGCCCGTGCACTGGGACTGGGCCGAGGTGCGGGTGCGTCATGACGGTCGCTGGCACCGCATCGTCGTGTGCGCCCATGACACAGCCGCCCGGGCGGTCATGACCCAGGAACCGGGCGCCCGTCGCATTGACAGCCGCGAACGGATCGACCTGGCCACCCTGGACGGCGATGCCCCGCTCGTGGTGGTGAGCCAGGTCGAGCGGGTGGCGTTGCCCACGATCGAGGCCAGCGATGCGGACGCCAGGTCCTGAGCGTTGACTCGGCGTTCCTGATGGGCAGCGCCCGCGAAGCATCGCGGGCGCTGCCTCGGTCAACGGGATGCGCACAGATGCCCGCAGTTGGTGCGGGTTGATCGATTCACTTCGCAGGAACTTTCACGGTCGCGACATTTTCGGTCTCTACAGTCCGGCGGTTTTGCAACCTCCCGGTCCCTTTCATGCGCGTCCACGCCTTCCTGCCTGCCTCTGCGTCCTCGATCCCTCGCTTTGCACTGCGCCCTCTGGCGCTGGCCTTGCTGACCGGCTTTTTGATGTCCGGCTGCGGTGGTGATGGCGATGACGACCATGCCGTCGCCACGTTGCCCGAGGCCCCTGTCGGCACTGGCACGACCGACACCGCTGCGGTGCAGGATGCTGCAACCGTGCCGCCCTATGTGGACAACGCCGCCACCAATCAGCGTGGCGACGCGCGCTATGCCACGCTGGAGACCAATGCCGGTGTCCGCGCCGTGTCTTCGTTCCTGAAGGTCTGGAAGCCGAGCACCATGCTGGTGGACGCCGGCGTGACCGCCGCGGCCAACGGCACCTTCCCGGCCGTGTCAGCTTCCACCTGGAGCGGCATCCCTGGCGATGCGACCGACGGAACGGTGCTGGACAGCGTGCAGCACAACGCCAACATCCAGTACGTGGTGACCGCCACGGCCGCCCGCACCGACGCACAGGCACTGGCCGCCTACCTGGACGACCGCCGTGGCAAGGGCTACAGCATCAGCGACGGCATGGGCCCCCTGACCACTGCATGGCGCACGGCTGCGGGCCAGACCACCACCATCACCTCGATGCCGGCCGACGCCACGACGGTGCTCTACAACGATGGCGGCGCGGATGTGGGCGTGAGCAGCACGGGTGGCAACACCACCCTGGGCCTGGCCGTGGACTTCATCAACAACGTGGGTGAGAACGCGTCCACGGAACCCGCCAAGCGCTTCTACAAGTACGCCCGTCCCTGGCGCTGGAGCAGCAGCGTGATCGTGGTGCCCCAGTTGGTGCCGGCCAAGAGCAGCACGCCGACCACCGACGGCGGCTACATCAGCGGCCACAGTGCCGAAGCCGTGCGCAAGGCGCTGGCCATGGCCTACCTGGTGCCGCAGCGCTACCAGGAAATGATGGCCCGTGCGCTGGAACTCTGCGAGAACCGCATCCTGGCCGGCATGCACTCGCCCATGGACGTGATCGGTGGCCGCATCCTCGGTCAGGCCTCCGCCGCCGCGGCCATCGCGACCGGGTCGGACGTGGCGCTGAAGGCCTCGGCCTACCAGCAGGCCCAGGCCGTGCTGCAGTCCTCTGCCGGCGTCACCTCGCCCGCTGCGCTGTTCAGCTACGCCCATTCCGCCGGCACCGGCAGCGACCGGTTCAATGACTGGGTCTCCCTGCGCAGCGAAGCGATGCGCCGCATGACCTTCGGCCTGCCCCAGACCGGCGACAAGACCAAGGCCGCCACCGTGCCCAAGGGCGCCGAGGTGCTGCTGGAAACGCGCCTGCCCTACCTCAGCGCCGACCAGCGCCGCGTCGTCCTCAAGACCACTGCCATGCCGTCGGGCTATCCGGTGATGGATGATGCCGAAGGCTGGGGCCGCCTGAACTACGTGGCGGCCGCTGACGGCTACGGCGCTTTCAATGGCGACGTGGCGCTCACCATGGACGCCGCCCTGGGCGGCTTCCATGCGAGCGACAGCTGGCGCAATGACATCAGCGGCGCGGGCAAGCTGACCAAGGACGGCAGCGGCACGCTGCACCTCACCGGCGCCAACACCTTCAGCGGCGGCGTGGTGCTGAAGGCGGGCGTCCTGTCCGCAGACAGCGCTTCGGCCCTCGGCAAGGGCGATGTGTATCTCTCCGGCGGCACGCTGGTCAGCAACGCCCCGGCGGCCCCGGTGGCCATTGGTGGCCGCTTCAGCCAGCGCACCTCGGCGGCCCTGCAAGTGATGCTGGGTAACGCCGGCGCTGGCCGCCTGGTGGCTGCAGGTCCAGTCGCCATCGAAGACGGGGCCACCCTGAACGTCAAGTTCGCGCCCGGCTATACCGTCAAGGCGGGCGACACGCTTCAGGTGCTCACCAGCAGCACGTCGCTGGCGGGCCGTTACGGCACGGTCACGGTGGACGGCTTCAGCAAGATCAGCGCCAGCTACAGCGGCACCACACTCACCATCAAGATCGAAGGCTGATCACCCTGGCGCGCGCCTCACACGGCGTCTGCGCCCGCGCCCAACCGTGCCCCACCCGTTTGACCCAGCGGACTCTGGGGATCCGGCTTTGCCGGGCCCCGAGGCGCCCCCTGGGGGGCCGGCGAAGCCGGTAGGGGGGGGGCCAACTCCACCGACCAGACGATGGGTTGGCCACCCCACTGGCCAGCCAGCCGCTGGTCGAGTGCGCGCCACAGGCTGGCTCCATGCCCGGTGCCACCAGGCAGTGGATCGCTCGCCATGACGCAGCGCCCCTCGTGCAGCACCGCCACGGGCCGGGGCTGCATGTGGCCACGACCGTCTCCCGGCGGCAGGTCGGCATGGTTACCGGCATTGGACTGCCCCAGCGCCATCACCACCACGGGCGTCCGGCCCGCGAGCCAGCCCTCACAGCCACTGCTGTGGGGAGGAATGGGCTGCACGGCGGCCAGTCGGCGACGCAGCGAGGCGTCCGCCCGCCACTCGTCGATCCACGCCTTCAGCCCCACCGCGCTGGCCGCCAGGGCGACCGCTACGCCGCCGGCCATCCACAGGCGCGCTCGCCGGGGCCGGGCAAGCTCACCCACCCGACACCACCGCGTCGCCGCGAGCGCGGCGCTGCTGGTAGCGCGCACGGATCCAGCGCATGGCGGGCTGCTCCACCAGGCGTGTGAGGGCGTGCGCCAGCCCCAGCGACACCGTCAGCACCACCAGGATCGATGCGGTGGCCGGCATGCCCAGCGCCTGCAGGCGCAGCAGCAAGGCCCAGCCGATGTTTTCATGCAGCAGGTACAGCGTGTAGGAGATGCTGCCCAGCCACAACCAGCATCGATGCTCCAGCCAAGTCCAGCGCCCCTGCGCCGCGCCCATCAGCACCATGAAGCAGCCGCAAGCCAGTAGCGCCACGCCAGCGCCCTGCCCCACGCCGATCACCAGCACGGCCGCAGCCGCCAGCCACCGATCCGCAACCGGGGCGGCGGAGGCAGGCGACCCGGTGGCGGCCAGGGCCGGCAGGCCGTGCCGCTGCGTGAGCCGGTACACCGCCACGCCGAGCGCGAACCAGGCAATGAAGGGCAGCAGCAGCCAGCGCTGCAGCACCCAGGGCAGATCGACCGACCAGACCGCTGCCACCACCACGTACAGCAGGCGCAGGCCCAGACAGGCGAAGAGCACCTGGCGCAGCCGCACGCCGCCACCATTCAGATAACTGAGCAGCGCCAGCGCATAGAACAGCAGCTCCACGGTCAACGTCCAGTAGACGCCATCCACATGCGCCACGCCCATGAGTTCCTGCAGCATGGTCAGGTTGATCACCAGCGTCTGCCAGCCCACCGTCTTGCCGGGCAGGCCCAGCAGGTGGGTCAGCGCGAAGGTCAGCAGCAAGGCGCCCCAATAGGCGGGATAGAGACGGCTGAAGCGCGACACCACGAAATCAGTGGCCCGTTGCGTGCGCTCCAGCGTCATGAAGATTACGAAGCCGCTGATCATGAAGAACAGGTTGACCCCGTAATGGCCCCAGGGCAGCGACAGCAGCGGCTCGCCGGCATGGCCGTAGAGCTGGTCGAAGCGGGTCGTGTAGTGAAAGCCCACCACCAGCAGCGCCGCCACACCGCGCAGCGCGTCGAGCTGCGCCAGGCGCGGGCCCGGGCTGCTCATGCCGGCTCCAGGCTCACACCAGCACCTCGGCGGCAGCCGGATGGCTCAGGAAGTGCTGCGGGCTGGCCGTCATGCCATACGCCCCGGACTGGAACACGACGACCAGGTCGCCGGGCTGCGCCTGCGGCAGCGCCATGCGCTCGCCCAGCAGGTCCAGCGGCGTACACAGTGGCCCCACCACCGACACGCCGGGCTCCATCTGCGCGCCCATGCGATTGCCGATGGCCACGGGATAGTTCTTGCGAATCACCTGACCGAAGTTGCCCGAAGCGGCCAGGTGGTGATGCAGTCCACCGTCCGTGACCAGGTAGACCTGGCCGCGCGACACCTTGCGGTCCACCACGCGGCACACGTAGACGCCAGCCTCGCCCACCAGGTAGCGGCCCAGCTCGATCACGAGCCGCGCTTCGGGCATTTCCCGGGCGGCACGCGCCTGCAGCGCCGCCAGGTGCTGGCCTATGGGCGTCAGGTCCAGGCGCTGCTCCCCAGGGAAATACGGAATGCCGAAGCCCCCGCCGAGGTTGAGGACCCGCACGGGCGCCGGTGCGTCAGCCGCGAGCCGCAACGCCAGCTCGTAACTCTTGTGCTGCGCCTCGATGATGGCCTCCGGCCGCAGGTTCTGCGATCCGGCGAAAAGATGGAAGCCCTCAAAAGCCAATTTGGCCTGGCCGATCGCCTTCAGCAGTTCGGGCACCTGCTCGGCATCCACGCCGAACTGCTTGGGGCCTCCGCCCATCTTCATGCCCGAGGACTTGAGCTCGAAATCGGGATTCACGCGCACCGCCACGCGGGCGGCATAGCCGGTCTCGCCGCTCAGGCGTGCCAGCAGGGCGACTTCACGGAAGGACTCGATGTTGATGAGAATGCCTGCGGCCAGTGCCTGGCGCAGTTCTCCTTCGCCCTTGCCCGGGCCGGCGAAGCTGATCTCTTGCGGGTTGGCGCCCGCATCCAGCGCCACTTGCAGCTCGCCGGCAGACGCCACGTCGATGCCGTCGACCAGGCCAGCCATATGCGCCACCAGCGCCGGCATCGGGTTGGCCTTCATCGCATAGTGCAGTTCGATGCCGGCCGGCAATGCAGCGCGCAGCGCTTGCACCCGCGCGCTCAGCTGGCGCCGGTCATAGGCGTAGAACGGGGTGCGGCCCACGCGGTCGGCCAGCCGGGACAGCGGCTGGCCGCCGATCTGCAGTTCGCTGCCCACGATGGGGAACTGCGCCAGGGGCGCATGCTGCGGCGGCGGCTTGAGCGCCGCATTCTCAGGACTTTGCATCGGTTTCCAGTTGCGCGATCCACTCGGTGCTGAGCAGCTTGCGATCGATCTTGCCGTTGGGGTTGCGCGGCAGCGGGCCGCTCTTGGCATGTACGCCCGCGGGGATCATGTAGGCAGGCATGCGCGCACGGCAGGCGGCAAGCACCGCCGCGGTGTCCAGTGCATCGGCGCCTACCGGCGCGGTGGCGATCACCTGGATGGCCTGCCCCAGCGAGGGGTGGTCCACGCCAAAGGCCACGCACTCCCCCACCAGTTGCGTGGCATACAGCAGTTCCTCGACCTCGGTGGGGCTGACCCGGTAGCCCGAGGTCTTGATCATCTCGTCCCGGCGCCCGATGAAATACAGGAAGCCCTCGGCATCCATGCGCACCGTGTCGCCAGAGAACACGGCGTATTCCGGCAGCTGCAGGCCCGCTTCGCGCCCCGGCGCGCCGGCTGGCAGCAACTTGTAGCGCTCGGCGGTCTTCTCCGCATCGTTCCAGTAGCCCAGCCCCACGAGCGGGCCGCGGTGCACCAGTTCGCCGGGCTCGTCCGGGGCGCAGGGGCTGCCGTCCTCCCGCAGCACCAGGATCTCCGCATTGGGGATGGCCTTGCCGATGGAGTCGGGGCGGCGGTCCACCTCCTCCGGCGGCAAGTAGGTCGATCGGAAGGCCTCGGTCAGTCCGTACATCAGGAAGGGACGCGCCGCCGGCACGCGCTGCCTGAGCAGACCCAGCGTCTCGCGTGGCATGCGCCCCCCCGTATTGGCGAAATAGCGCAGGTGCTCGTTGATGGACGCCGGCCACTCCAGTGGCGCGAGCTGGATATACAGCGGCGGCACGGCCGTGAGGCCGGTAATCCGGTCGCGCTCCAGGGCCTTGAGCACATCGCGCGGCAGCAGGTAGTTCAGCAGCGTGACGCAGGCGCCACTGTGAAAGGCGGTGGTCAGCTGGCTGAAGCCGGCATCGAAGGACAGCGGCAGCGCCGCGAGCAGGCGGTCACCCGGCCGGTTATCCAGGTAGCTGGCCACGCTGCGCGCGCCGGCCACCATGTTGCGGTGGGACAGCACCACGCCCTTGGGGCGTCCGGTAGAGCCGGAGGTGTAGAGGATGGCCGCCATGTCGGTGTCGATGACACGATGCGGCGCCAGGGCGGGGGCATCCAGCAGGTCGGCATACCGCAGCCAGCCTGGGTCGGACGAATCGGCCAAAGCGGCCAAAGCGGCCGCCGGGTCCACCAGCACCACGTGGCGCAGCGAGGGGCATTGCGCCAGCGCCGGCTGCAACGCCAGCCACCGCTCGCGTGAGGTGATGAGCACGCGCACGTCGCAGTCGCGCACGATGAAGCCCACCTGCTCTGCCTTGAGGATGGGATTGATCGGCACGAACACCGCTCCGGCCGCCGGCGCGGCGAAGCTGGCCACCACGGTCTCCAGCCGCTTGTCCAGATAGATGCCCACCCGTTCCGCACGGCCGAGGCCCAGTGACAGCAGGCCGCTCGCCAGTGCCCGCACCTGGGCATCGAGCTCGCCGTAGTTCAGGAGGCGGGCGCCGTCGCGCAGCGCGGGCGCCGCAGGGTCACGTTCGGCGCTCGTGCGGATGAGGTGCGCAAGCAGATGGCTGTCGAAGGCGGGCATGGAAAAAAGTATCGCATGCAGGCTCCGGGAAAGACTGCACGGTCCCGGGGGGTTCCCCTTGGGATGGGGGGGCGTTTGGCGGGCGGTGGCCAGGGGCCCCACGGTTAAGATTCCGCCCGACATGAACACCCAAGACCATCTGCTGGCCATCCTGGACGACGTCCTGAGCCTGGAAGGCCGCGCCAAGGCTTTCACGCCGGACACCGCCCTGCTGGGCGCCGTTCCGGAGCTCGATTCCATGGCCGTCGTCAGCCTGCTCACCGCACTGGAGGAACAGTTCGGCATCGTCGTGGACGATGACGAGATCGACGGTTCCACCTTTGCCACGGTGGGCGCCCTGACCGACTTCGTGAACGGCAAGCTCGCCGCCTGAGCGGCGTCCCGACCGGCCATGACCGCCGCGTGCCGCAGCTTCTTCCTGGATGCCGGCCCACGCGGCCAGCGACTGTGCGTCCACCATGCCGCGCAGGGCGTTGTCACGCCCCGGGCGCAGCTGCTGCTGTTGCCGCCGTTCGCCGAGGAGCTGAACAAGTCCCGCCGCATGATCGCCCTGGCGGCCCGGGCCTTCGCCGCTGCCGGCTTCGAAGTGCTGGTGATGGACCTGCTGGGCTGCGGCGACAGCAGCGGGGACTTTGGTGACGCCACCTGGGTGGATTGGCAGGACGACATGCAACTGGCCGCGGCCTGGCTGACCGGCCGGGCCCAGCAACCGGACCTGCCGCTGTGGCTGTGGGGCGTGAGGGCCGGTGCCTTGTTGGCCTCGCCGCTTCTGGCAAGCCAGACGCTGGCCGCAAGGCCTCTGCATCTGCTGCTGTGGCAGCCGGTCACGGCGGGCAAGCTGCAGCTGCAGCAGTTCCTGCGCCTGAAAGTCGCGGCCGATCTGGTCGGCGGTCAGGCCAAGGGCGCGATGCAGGCACTGCGGGCGCAACTCGACGGCGGAGAAGCCGTGGAAGTGGCGGGCTACCAGCTCGCTGCCTCGCTGGCGCTGGGGTTGGAACAGGCCCAGCTCAAGCCGGAACGTCGTGTGGGCCGTGTGGCCTGGCTCGAAACCAGCACACGGGCCGAGCCTGCATTGAGCCCTGCCGCCGCTACGGCTGCCCAGGGATGGACGGATCTGGGCTGCGATGTCCAGGCCGTGGCCGTCCCAGGCCCGTCCTTCTGGGCCGCTACCGAGATTGAAGTGGCCCCGGCCCTGATCGAGGCCAGCGTGTCGGCGCTGCTGCAGGCGTCCCGGGCGCTGCCCAATGTGTCGGCCGCGCCGTCGCAAGGCAGGGCTTCGGGCATGGACGCCTCGCTCAACAAGGCCAGCGTATGACCCCCGCCCCGCGCATGTCGTCAGCACTGCCCTATCGCGACACCGTGCTGATGGTGCCTTGCGAGGGCGACCTGCTGATGGGCATCCTCACGGAACCGGCGGCGCGGCGCGCGGCCGGCGAGCAGGCCGAGCCGACGCAGGGCGACCCGCTCGGGTCGGCCGGGCTTGCAGGGAACGCTACCGCCGCGGCCACGGCGCTCCAGCCGGAGGCAGACCTCGGCGTCCTGCTCATCGTGGGCGGCCCGCAGTACCGGGTGGGCTGCCATCGACAGTTCACCCTGCTCGGCCGCGCACTGGCGACGGGCGGCATCCCTTGCCTGCGGATCGACTACCGCGGCATGGGCGACGCGACCGGCCAGGCGCGCGACTTCGAGCAGATCGATGACGACATCGCGGCGGCCATCGACCACTGGCAGCAGGCCCGGCCCGCGCTGCGCCGTGTGCTGATCTGGGGCCTGTGCGACGCCGCTTCCGCGGCGCTGATGTATGTGCAGTGCCGCCAGGATGCCCGCGTGGCGGGCCTGTGCCTGGCCAACCCGTGGGTACGCACCGAAGAGAGCCTGGCCCGCGCCCAGGTCAAGCATTACTACTGGGACCGCCTGCGCCAACGCTCGTTCTGGACCAAGCTGCTGAGCGGCCGGGTGGGTCTTGCAGCCGTCCGCGAACTGCTGGGCAAGTTTGCACAGGGGCGCGGCGATTCGGCCGGCGACGACCGCTCGATGCATTACACGGCCCGCATGGCCGAAGGTTGGCGGCAGTTCCCAGGCCCCATGCTGCTGATGCTGGCGGGCGACGACCTGGTGGCCAAGGAGTTCCTGGACCGCTGCCGCACAGGCGGCCCGGTGTGGCAGCGCCTGCTGTCGCATCCGCTGCTGCGCCGCGAAGACCTGCCCGAGGCGGATCACACCTTCGCCAGTGCCGCCTGGCGCGGCCAGGTGGAGCGCTGGACGCTGTCCTTTGCCCGATCCGTCCTGGCGGGCGGCGACGGGTGGCCCTCCCCCGGCCACCAAGCAAGCGCCGAGCCACGGCGTCTCGCGCCCCAGGCCGTGGACTGACTGGAGACCCGCATGCATGTACTGACCCGCTCCGTGCGCCCCTTGCTCATCGCCCTGGCCGGCGTGGTGCTGGCCGCCCCCCTCGGCGCCCAGACGCTGGCGGGCTGCGGCGGGCTGGCCAACAACTACGGCCCGCACGACTACCGGGACTGGAAGGACCTGCCCCCGATCGACCCGGTGACCAAGGAGATGTCACCCTTGCAGCTGGTCGAAGGCGCCCACTTCATCGACACCTGTGAGGCGCTGTACAAGTGCAAGCGCGGCAGCATAGGCACCGACATCGACTACACGCTGCGCGCTTTCCCCAACCACCACCGCGCGCTGGTGGCGATGATGCGCTACGGCGAGCTGACCCGGAAGGCGCAGCCGCCGGAAGCACGCTTCACCGTGGACTGCTATTTCCGGCGAGCGCTGGTGTGGCGCCCCGATGACGCCATTGCACGCCTGCTCTACGTCACCTTCCTGAACGAGAACAAGCGCGGCGCCGAAGCGCGCGTGCAGTTGCAGGAGGCGGCCAAGCATGTGGGCGACAACGCCTTCACGATCTACAACCTCGGCATGGTGGCGCTGGACCTCAGCGAGGTGGACATGGCCGTGGACGCCGCACGCCGCAGCTATGCCGCGGGCATGAAGCACCCCGCGCTGCGCCAGCGGCTGCAGGCCATGAACCGCTGGCCGGCCGACCTGGTGCTGCCGGAGGACGCCGCCTCGGCGCCCGCCGGCGGCCCTGCCCCCCGCGCGGCCACCGATGCCGCCAGCGCCGCCGCACCGCTGTGAGCCACCCGGCACCGCCCCTGGCCCCTCGCCTGCCCGTCATGGGCTGGCAGACCTTTCGTGGCGGCCGCGACGCGGCGCTGCCCAGCCTGCTGGATCACCCCCGGCACCAGTTCACCACGAGCGGCCGCGCCGCCATCCTGCTGGCGCTCGAATGCGTGGGCGTGGGCCCGGACGATGTGGTGCTGCTGCCCACCTACCACTGCCCCACCATGGTGGCACCGGTGCTGACGCTGGGCGCGCGGGCGGTCTTCTATCCCATCGATGCGCAGGGCGCGCCCTGCCTGGACTGGTTGAATGAGCACGCCCCCGCCCGCGCCAAGGCCATGCTGGCGACGCATTACTTCGGCTTGCCTCAACCGATGGATGCCAATCGCGCCTGGTGCACCGGCCGCGGCATCGCCCTGATCGAGGATTGCGCCCATGCCATGTTCGGTCGCAGCGGCGAGCGCGCCGTTGGCCAGTGGGGCGATGTCGCCATTGCCAGCCTGACCAAGTTCTTCCCGGCGCCTGAAGGCGGCATCCTGGCCTTGAATCGCCCGGATCTGGCCCTGCCGATGCTGACACCGGTGCCGCCCCTTCAAGAGGTGAAAGCCGCGGCCGACATCCTGCACATGGGCGCCAGCCATGACCGCCTGACCGGCCTGAACGGCCTCATCCGCGGTGTGTTTGCGCTGCGCGGCCTGATGCGACGCGGCGCGGCCACCCCCGCGCCCGTGGAAGGCAACGCAGGCTCGGCGCCCGAAGAGGCGGTGGACGCCAACATGGCGCTGATCGACTTGCCTTTGTCGCACCGGGCACTGACGCGCGCAAGCGCCTGGGTCTCCGCGGGCGTGCCTCGCCAGCGCATCGTCCAGGCCCGGCGGCGTCACTACGACTACCTGCTGCAGGCGCTGCAGGGCAACGATGAATTCCGCCCGCTGGTGCCGCAGTTGCCAGCCCACAGTGCGCCCTATGTGTTCCCGCTGTGGGTGCGCACGCCGGACCCCGGCTACCTGGAGATGCGCCGCAAAGGGGTGCCGGTGTCCCGCTGGGACCGGCTGTGGCCGGGCGTGCCGTCCCTTCAGGGGGACAGCGGCGTGGCCTGGTCGCACCATGTGCTGCAGCTGGCCTGCCATCAGGACCTGAGCGAGGCGGAACTGGCCGCCATCGTGACGCAGGTGCGCCGCCTGTTCGGGCGGCCGTCGCCGGAGGCCGGCAGCCCATGAAGCGCGTGCTGATGATCAGCTTCCAGTTTCCGCCGCTGGCTGGCACCAGCGGCGTGCAGCGCGCCCTGCGTTTCGCGCAGCAGCTGCCCGACGAAGGCTGGACGCCCAGCATCCTCACGGTGCACCCTCGCGCGTACGAGCATGCCGGCACCGACCTGCTGGACGAAGTGCCCCGCGGCCTGACGGTGCGTCGCGCCTTCGGGCTGGATGCTGCGCGGCACCTGTCGCTGGCCGGGCGCTACCCCGGCGCGCTGGCGCGGCCCGACCGGTGGACCAGCTGGCTGCTGGGGGCCGTACCGGCGGGCCTGGCCATGATCCGCGCCGAGCGCCCGGACGTGTTGTGGAGCACCTACCCCATCCCGACCGCGCATCTCATCGGCCATGCGCTGGCGCGCCTGAGCGGCCTGCCCTGGGTGGCCGACTTCCGGGACCCGATGGCCCACGACGGCTATCCGGCCGACCCGGTGCTCTGGCGCAGCTTCGAGGCGGTCGAGCGGCTGGTGTTCCAGCGGGCCAGCCGCATGAGCTTCACCACGCCTGGCGCTGCACGCCTGTATGCAGGGCGCTACCCCGCTTCGGCCGACCGCCTGCGCGTGATCGAAAACGGCTACAGCGAAGAAGCCTTCGAGGCCGCGGAACGCCTCGCTGCGACCCGGCCGCGCCCAGAACTGCCCCGGGTGCTGCTGCACAGCGGCGTGGTCTATCCGGACTGGCGCAGCCCCGCCGGATTGTTCCGGGCGCTGGCCGCCGCCAAGGCCGCCGGGCGGGTCTGTGCCGCCACGTTCCAGCTGCGCCTGCGCGCCACCGCCCACGACGCTTTTGTCCGGGATCTGGCGGCGGCGCACGGTGTCTCCGACCTGGTGCAGGTGCTGCCCTCCTTGCCTTATGTCGAAGCGCTGGCCGAGATGCTTGCAGCCGATGGGCTGCTGTTGCTGCAATCGCGCGACTGCAACGACCAGATCCCGGCCAAGGCTTATGAATACCTGCGCGCCCGCCGGCCCGTGCTGACGCTGGCCGATCCAGCTGGCGATACGGCTCGCCTGCTGCAGCGCGCCGGCCTGCACCATCTGGCGCCACTGGAAGACGCCGAGGCGATCGGTTCGGCCCTGCACCGCTTCCTGGACGACTGGGCCACGCCAAGCCCCGTGCTTCCCGACCTGCACAGCCTGCAGGCCTGCTCACGCCGGGCGCGCACGGCGGAACTGGCCCGCGTGCTCGATGAAGCCCGCCTGGACCGCACCGCCGCGCCCAGGCCGCTCCCGGAAGGTTCATCGGCCACCCCACCGCCTTCTTCCTCGCAGGCGGCATCGCGCCCGCCCGAGGTCCCGTATCAACAAGTGCGCCCATGACCTGGACGATCATTCCTCTCACCACCGCCGACGCCTTCGCCGCCCATGCGCCCGCCTGGGACGGCTTGCAGGCGCGCGTCGCCGGCCTGCCCTTCCTGGAAAGCGGCTTCCTGCATCCGCTGCTGGCCGCCTTCGGCACCAGGCGGGAGCTGCTGGCCCTGCGCGGCGATCCATCGGCCCCGTCGGCCGCCGCCATCCTGGTGCAGGGACGGCGCGGCCAGTGGACCACCTTCCAACCCTCGCAGTTGCCCCTGGGCGCCTGGCTCAGCGAGGCCGGCGCGGCGCTGGAGCCGCTGGCAGCCGAGCTGGTGCGTGCGCTGCCGCCCCTGACGTTGGCCGTGGGCCTGACCCAGCTCGACAGCCTCTTCCATCCCCGCCCGGCGGACACACCTCGGTGGCGTGGCCAGGACTACATCGACACCGCGTGGGTGGACATCGACGGCAGCTGGGATGCCTATTGGGAGGGGCGGGGCAAGAACCTGCGCCAGAACCTGCGCAAGCAGCAAAAGAAACTGGAGGCAGCCGGCATCCAGACCCGGCTCGACTGCCTCACCACCGCCGAGGACGTGGCCGGCGCGCTCAGCCACTATGGCCGCCTGGAAGCCAGCGGCTGGAAAGGCAGCGAAGGCACCGCCATCGCGCCGGGCCATCCGCAATACGCCTTTTACCTCGCCATGCTGCAGCACTTCTGCCAGCAAGGGCGTGCACGGCTCTACCAGTACCGCTTCAATGACGAAGTGGTCGCCATGGACCTGTGCATCCTCTCGGGTGACCGCATCGTGATCCTGAAGACGGCCTACGACGAAGCCCACAAGGCGGTCTCGCCGTCCACGCTGATGCGCGAGCAGCAGTTCGCGCAGCTGTTTGCCGACGCCGCTGGTGGCGCTCCCGTGCGACGCATCGAGTTCTACGGCAAGGTGATGGAGTGGCACACGCGCTGGACGGCGCAGTCACGCCCGCTCTACCACGGCACCTGCTACCGCTGGGGCTGGGTGCGCTCGCTGCATCAGGCCGTGGCCGGCCGGCAGGCCTCCCGTGCCCCGGCAGAGGCGTCATGAGCCGGGCCCCCTCCGTGCGCGGCGCGCTGGCCTGGTCTTTCGCCGAGCGCTATCTCAGCCTGCTGATCACCGTCCCCGCGACGATGATCCTGGCGCGCCTGCTCACGCCCACGCAGGTCGGCGTCTATTCGCTGTGCGCCGTGGTGACCAACCTGGCCTCGATCCTGCGGGACTTCGGCGTCTCCGAATACCTCATCCAGGAGCGCGAGCTCGACCGCAACAAGCTGCGCAGCGCCTTCACCATCACGCTGATGATGGCCTGGAGCCTGGCGCTGCTGATCGGGCTGGGCCGTCATTGGCTGGCAAGTTATTACCACGAGCCGCTGCTGGCGGAACTGCTGCTGGTGCTGAGCCTGAATTTCGTGATGCTGCCGCTGGCCTCGCCGTCCTTTGCGCTGCTGAACCGGGAGATGGCGTTCCACACCGTGTGCGTGGTGCAGGTCAGCGCCAACCTGGCCAACGCCGCCACCAGCATCTGGCTGGCCTGGCACGGCCATGGCGCCTTGAGCCTGGCCTGGGGACCGGTGGCCGGCATCGCCACGCAGGTTGTCATCCTGGTGTGGCTGCGCCCGCGCGAGGCCCTGCTGTGGCCGCGCCTGCGCGGGGCGGGGCGTCAGCTGCGCTACGGCGCCATGTTCACCGCCTCCCGGCTGGTCGAGTCCGGCTCACGCAACGGCCATGAACTGATCATCGGCAAGCAATTCGGCTTCACCTCGCTGGGCTTGTTCAGCCGCGCCACCGGGCTGATCGACCTGCTGGCCACCACCGTGAGCTCCGCCGTGCTGCGCGTGGCCACGCCCGCCTTCGCGGCCGACCATCGCGCCGGCCATAGCCTGGTGGCGCCCTATGCCAAGGGCACGGCCATCTACAGCGGCGTGGCCTGGCCGTTCTTTGGCGGCGTGGCCCTGCTGTCCCGGGATGTGCTGGCGCTGCTGTTCGGCCCTCAATGGGTGGATGCCGCGCCGCTGGCCACGCTGCTCGCCGTGGCCGCCCTGCCCCATGCGCTCACCGTGCTGGCCCCGAATGCGCTGGCCGCCACCGGCCACGTCAAGCGCCGGCTCACCGTGGCCCTGTGGTACGGGCCGCTGCACCTGGCCTGCGTGCTGGCCGCTTCCTTCTGGAGCCTGAAGGCCGTCGCCGCCGTCTTCCTGGTGGGCAACCTGGTGCAGATGGGCCTGTACACCCATCACCTCACTCAGGTGCTTCACGCCAGGCCGCGCGACCTGTTCGCCCCGAGCTGGACGAGTGCCAAGCTGGCGCTGGGCTGCTGCGCGGGCCTGGCCCTGGCGGAGCTGGCCTGCGCCGAACTGCAACTGCCGCTGCTTCCCCGGCTGGTGGCCTGCATGGCTGCCGGCGCCTTGTCCTGGGTCGCCTGCGCGCAGTGGCTGCAGCATCCGGTGATGGGGGAAGTGCGCCGAGCCATCAGCCATCTGCGGAGCCGCCATGCCTGAAGCCCTGACCGAGACGGCCGTCCGCTCCCCTTCTTCCGCGCCGCCCGGGCGGCGCCGTGCGGGCGCTGGCGAAGCGCTGCGCTGGGCCGCTTTCCGGGCGCTGGAGCGCTTGAGCGACTGGCGCGGGAACAACACGCAGGGCGTGTTCGCCCTGTCCGACCCTTCGGCCCAAGGGCCGGCGCTGTGGCTCTACATCACGACCATCGGCGAGCTCAACGCGGTGGCGCCCATGCTGGAATGGCTGGTGGCGCAGCGGCCGGACCTGCGCCCGGTGCTCATCACGGAGCATGCCCATTACCAGGAAGCCTACCGGGCACGCCTGCCCGGCGCGGTGGTGTGCCTGACGCGCGGGCACAGCCAGGACGCGCGGCGCCTGGCCGCGCAACTGCCGCCGCAGGTGCTCGCGCTAGCGGAGATCCCCTGCCTGCCATCGGACGCGCCCTGCCGTTTTTCCTACGCCTTCCTGCGCGAGGCACGGCAGCGTGGCGCCTCGACGCTGCTGCTCAATGGCTGGCTTTATCACTATGCGCCGCCGGCACGGCTGGACCAGATGGAGCGCCGGCTGCTGGAGCGGGACTATCTGCAGGCCCTGGACGTGCTGTGCGTGCAGGATGAGGAGACCGCCGCGACGCTGGCCCGCCGCGGGGCGCCTCGCGAGCGCCTGCACGTCACCGGCAACATGAAGTTCGACGCCATGCAGCGCCCGCATTGGCAGGTGGCGCAGGCGCGCAGCCCGGTCCTGCTGGGGGCCTTGTTGCTGCAGCGCCGGCCGACCGTCGTTGGAGGCTGCGTCACGGAACTGCCGGAGCAGCAGGCGGTGCTGGGCGCTTTCCAGCGCCTGCGCCAGCACCATGCCGATGCCCTCCTCATCCTGGCGCCTCGCCATCCCGAGAACCAGGAACGGCTGCAGGCGCTGCTGGCGCAGGTGCAGGCCCAGGGCTTGCACTGGGTCAGGCGTTCGCAGATCCCGGATGCGCCGTTGCCGCCCGATGTGCAGTGCCTGGTGCTGGACACGGTGGGCGAGCTGCGGGATTTCTATGCGGCCGCAAGCGTGGCGCATGTGGGTGTGGACCACAACGTGCTCGAGCCCCTGGGACTGGGCAAGGCCCTCACCATCCAGGAGGGCTGGAACAGCACCTATCCCTCCTACCCGGTCTACCGGCTGCTGCGCGATCAGGGCGTGCTGCACACCTGCGCGGATGAGGCGAGCTTGCAGGCCTACTGGCAGGCCGCCATCGAGCAGGCAGCCTCCGTGCGCGAAGACCTGCGCCGCACGGAAGCAGTGCTGGCCGCCATGCGCGGGTCCGTCAGCCGCCATCAGCAGGCCTGCGGGCCGTGGTTGCAGCGCGCATGAGCCCTGCGGCGCCAGCCGCGCTGCCAGCGCGGCGGCTCAGCCGCGCACCTTGAGCAGCGCCGCCTGGGTGGCCTCCAGGTAGGCCGTGCCGTGACGCGTGTCGGGCTCCAGGTGGTTGCCCTCGGCCCATTCATTCCATGCATTGATGAAGACGACCTGCCGGCCGGGGGGCTGATGCTCCCGTGTCCAGGCCAGGGCAGCTTCCAGCCAGTGCTGGTAGGCGCGCGGTGAGCTGTTCATCAGCACGGTCGCGCCTTGCGGGCGGCGCGCGCTGTTGTCGAAGCCGGGGCTCACGCAGCGGAGCATGGGGTAAGCCGGGGTGGGTTTGGCCAGCACCCGCGCCACCATGCGCTCATAGTCATAGAAATGGTGTTGGCCATAGGCCTTGGGCAGGAGCCCCAAGGCCATCGCCAGCCGCGATTTCCAGCCGGTGAAGTGCCGGCCGCCCAGTTGCCGCCAATCGGGCGCGAACTCGACGGACAGGTCCAGGCCCACATGGCGGATGTCACTGCCCGAGCCGGCGCCGCTCCATTCGAACTGCGCCAGCGTCAGCTCGCCCACGCCCTCGCGCCGTGCGATCTCGCGCCAGCGGCCGAAGGTGGCCTGCGGGTCCGGCAGGTGGTCGGCCTTGTAGACGATGAACAGCGGTTTGCCGTCGATGCGGATGTAGCGCGGGTCGCGGAAATGCGGCAGCAGCACCCGCAGGTGCGCCTCGTCGTCCTCCGCGCTGTAGCGCTGTGCCATCAGCACCTCACGGTCACGGCCATTCCAGGCGCGGGTCCAGTTTTCGTTCGCCCAGGCCAGGCAATAGGGAAAGTCTGGCTCGCCACTGGCCCGCACGGCTTCCACCGGTTGCTCCAGCAAGCGATGGCCATTGAACCAGTAGTGGTAGTAGCAAAAGCCGCCGACGCCGTAGTGACGCGCCATCTCCGCCTGCGCGGCGCGCGCCTGCGGCAGCCGAAGGTCATAAAACCCCAGGTCGCTGGGCAGGTGCGGCTGATGGTGCCCCTTGTACAGGGGCCGCGCCTTCACCACGTTGTGCCACTCGGTGAAGCCCTTGCCCCACCAGGCGTCGTTTTCCGGGATGGGGTGGAACTGCGGCAGCACGATGGAGATGAGCAGCGGCTGCTGCGGCGAAGACGGCGGCCGGGTGTTGTCGGCTTGTCCGCCGGGCTGTCCGTGCGCGGGCGCAGGCGCCGTCGGGGTCAGGAGCTCGGGGGTCGCGGTCATTCTCGGGCTACCTCCAGCAGCGTGTCGTGCCACTGGCGCGCAATGGCAGCGGCGGAATAGTCGCGGGCAATGGCGGGCATCGCGGCACCGGCGCGGATGGCCAGCTCGCTCGGGTCCTGCACATGGGCGGCCAGCCGGTCCCAGTCGTCGATGGCGCAGAAGTCGCGCCAGGGCAGATAGTCCGGCAAAGGGTCGGTCATGACCGGCACGCCCTGGGCCAGCGCCAGCAGCATGCGGTTGTTGCTCTTGGCCACCGTGAAGGCGGTGAGCCTGGCGGGCAGCAGCACCAGGTCCTGCTCGCCGAGCAGGCGCAGGAAGTGCAGCCGGTCCCAGGGGCGGTAGCGGTGCTCGAAGCCCGCGCCGCCGAGCAGTTCCCGGTAGCGCTGCTCCGAGTTGCTGACGACGGTGAGCCGCAGCGGCTGCACCTGAGCCGCCGCCTCCAGCAGGGGGAGGATGCGTTCCAGCTCGGTCATGCCGCCGGCCGCATAGGCGCTGCCATGGTTGCCAAACCACAGCAGTTGCCGGGCGCCGCGCCGGGCCTGGCGATGCTCGCGCAGTTCGCGCCAGGCATGCCAGTGGCCGGCCCAGCGCCCTGGATGCACCCGCCGAGGCCAGGATTCATAGGAGCGCAGCGCAGCCGGCGTTTCCACCGGGTCGCCCACCACATACACCGGCGTCCTGGGGGGCAACTGGGCCTGCAGCAGCGGCTGCAGGCCGGGCGAGGAGACGGTGAAGCTGGAGAACAGCGGCAGCGCCTCCCGGTAGGCCTCCAGCAGCCTGGCACGCGCCGGATCGCCCGACTCGTTCAGGAAGTAGTTGTCGAAGCTGTCCAGCAACAAGGAGGCGCCCGCCGTTCGAGCTTGCTTGAGTTCGCGCGTGCGCGAACGCAGGGCGTCGGGGCTGCCCGCATCCAGCAGCCACTTGGCCTGCACCACCACCACGCCCTGGCGCGGCAAGGCCTGGCCCGCCCGCAGCAGCCGCGAAGCGACACCCTGACGGGCCAGTTCACCGTGGGGAATCAGGCAGCGCAGCCTCACCCCGGCATAGGCCGGGTTGTAGGCGTGAGGCAACCAATGGACCAGCAACATGCACTCCTCGCGCTCTACCTGGGCGCGAAAGCCGCGATTGTGATCCGTGACCCGCCCGGTTTCGGGGGAAGCACACGCCCGCAACGCCCCCAAGATGGGTGGAACGCCCCCGTTTGCGGGACGCCCCCGCCGGGGCCCCGCCGATAATCCGCCGCGCACTTCGGGATGCCCATGACTGTTCGCGAAACGTTCTTCTGCTCCGGCCAACCTCGTTTCCCCGCCGCCGTGACGGCGGCTGAAACAGCAGGGCGCGACGCGTCGGCCGGGGCCGCAACGGTCGATGCCGCGACTGCGCAGTGGCAGGCACTGCTGGCGCAGGCCGATCCGTCACCGGACCTCGCGAAGGTGGGGGGCCGCTTCTCGGTCGGCTGGCGCCAGGCGAGCGGCCGGACCGTGCTGGCCACGGACCGCTTCGGCATCGAGCCGCTGTGCTATCGGATCGTGGGCGACCAACTTCATTTCGGTCCCCGGGCCGACGCGCTGGCAGACCTGAAGGACGCCCATGGGCACCACAGCCGGGCCGACCTCGACCCGCAGGCCCTGTTCGATTACCTCTACTTCCACGTCATTCCGGCACCCCGCACCATCTTCCGGGAGGTCAAGCGGCTGCCGCCCGGGCATATCGCCGTCTTTGAAGGTGGTCAGCTGCGGGTGAAGCCCTATTGGGTACCCAGCTTCCATCCGGCGCCGGTGGCGAACCTGAACGACCTGAAGCAGGAATTCATGTCCCTGCTCGAATCGGCGGTGTCCCGGCAGCTTGATGGTGTGGATGCCGCCTGCTTCCTCAGCGGCGGCACCGACAGTTCCACCGTGGCCGGCATGATCGGCCGCGTGGCTGGACGGCCGGCTGACACCTACTCCATCGGCTTCGAGGCGCAGGGGTATGACGAGATGGCGTTTGCCCGCATTGCGGCCAAGCACTTCGGCTGCCGGCATCACGAGTACTACGTAACCCCGCGGGACCTGGTCAACGGCATCACCAAGGTCGCCACCCATTACGACCAGCCTTTTGGCAACAGCTCCGCCCTGCCCGCGTTCTACTGCGCGCAGATGGCGCATGGCGACGGCGTCCGCCGCCTGCTGGCCGGGGATGGCGGTGATGAGCTGTTCGGTGGCAATACCCGCTATGCCAAGCAGACGGTGTTCTCCTGGTATGACCGGGTGCCGGGCCCGCTGCGCGGCGGGCTGCTGGAGCCTGTACTGGGCTCACCACTGGGCCGTCTGCCGCTGCTCAGGAAAGGGGCCAGCTACATCCAGCAGGCGCGCGTGCCGATGCCGGACCGGCTGCAGAGCTACAACCTGCTGCATCGGCTGGGGCTGGCCAACGTGCTGGAGGAGGAGTTCCTGCACCGGGTGGATGCGCTGGCGCCGCAGAAGCAGCAGCGTGAGGTGTGGGCGGCGGCGCAGGCTGACCATCTGGTGGACCGCATGCTCGCCTTTGATTGGCGCTACACGCTGGCCGACACCGACCTGCCCAAGGTGGTGGGCACCACCGGCCTGGCGGGCATGACGGTCGGCTTTCCCATGCTCGACGACGATTTGCTCGCCTTTTCGCAGCGCCTGCCGCCGCACTACAAGCTCAAGGGGCTGCAGTTGCGCTGGTTCTTTAAGGAGGCGCTGCGCGGCTTCCTGCCGGACGAGATCATCACCAAGAAAAAGCAGGGCTTCGGCCTGCCCTTCGGTGTCTGGGCCACGCAAGACCAGGGCTTGGCGGCGCTTGCCGCCGATTCGCTGGGGAGCCTCTCCACCCGAGGCATTGTGCGGCCGGCATTCCTCAAGAGCCTGCTGCGCGACCGGCTGCCCGAGCACCCCGGCTACTACGGCGAAATGGTCTGGATTTTGATCATGCTCGAACAGTGGATGAGGGCATGAGGCCCCCAGGAAATAGGCCCCCCAGTCGCTGCGCTCCTGCCCCCAAGGGGCGCCCCCCAGTGGCCTGGCGAAGCCAGATCCACGGGGGTGGCTTGAGGGGCGCGGGCTGCGCCGCTAGTGAATGGCGCCCCTCAGTCGCTTCGCTCCTGCAACAAGAAGGGCGCTCGCCAACGGCTTGACGTCCCACTTCTGCATGACTGTCTGGTCCAGCGGCGCAGCCCGCGCTCCTCAAGCAACAGCCGTGGAACTGGCTCTGCCAGGCCACTGGCTGGCGCCCCTTGGGGGCAGGAGCGAAGCGACTGGGGGGCCTAAAGTTTTAGGCCTTTTTCGGCGGCGAAGGCTTCTAGGGCGGGCATGAGGTGGGCCAGCTTTTCTGCGACCGCGTCGCGGACGGTGTCAACGAGGACCTGGGTCTGGCGCTCGATTTCGATGTGCACCGGAGCGCCCACACCTTTTTCGGCAAAGGTGGTCATGCGCAGGGTCTCGGGGATGAGCCAGACCTCGAACCAGCCTGAGCCGTCAGGCTCCCGATGCGCCTGCGCCACCGTCAGGCTCGCCCCATTCACCGCCACGTATCCCTTGGCGAAGATGTAGCGCATCCACGGCGCCGGCACCGCCACCCGAATGACATGGTTGTTGGCCGGCTGGCGGATCTCCGCGACAGTCGCCATGAAGTCCACATGGCCAGACAACGGATGCCCGCCAATCTCGGCACCCTCCTTCGCCGCCCGCTCGACATTCAGGCGGCTGCCCGAGCCCAGTTGCCCCAGCGTGGTCAGGTTCAGACTCTGCTGCATGACGTCAAAGTTGGCGCGGGTGCTTCCCTGCAGCTCAGTGACAGTCAGGCACACGCCATCACAGGCGACGCTGGCGCCAATCTCCAGGCCCTCACAAAAGCCGGGTGGAAATTCAAGCGTGAAACTGCGCAGGCCTTCCTTGTCAGTGATGCGCTGGACCGAGGCAATGCCTTGCACGATGCCGGTAAACATGTCTATTCCTTGATCAACGATGGGAAGCAAACAGGTCGGCAGAAAAGCCAACGCTCAAACGGCCGTCCGGCCACTGCACCAGTGGCCGCTTGATGACGCTGGGCTGCGCCACCATGAGGGCCGCGGCACTGGCCGCATCGGTGACGCCCGCCTTGGCAGCGTCGTCCAGCTTTCGCCAGGTGGTGCCGGCACGGTTGAGCACCTTTTCCCAGCCCAGTGTCTGCAGCCAGCCAGCAAGGCGGTCCGCCGGGACACCCTGCTTCTTGTAGTCGTGGAACTGATAGGCCAGGCCGTGCTCGTCCAGCCAGGCGCGGGCCTTCTTGACGGTGTCGCAGTTCGGAATGCCGTAGACGGTGATCATGATGAAACAGAAGGCCGGAAGTCGGGAACAAAGACTGCCACGCTACCATGAAGACATGATCCCCTGGCTCGACGACGACACCCTGGACTTTCCGCCCACACGCCGTGCGCTGGGCCCGCGCAGCGACGCGCCGGGCCTGCTGGCGGCGGGGGGAGACCTGCGCCCGGCGCGCCTGCGGGCCGCCTATGCGCAGGGCATCTTTCCATGGTTCGGCGAGGGGCAGCCCATCCTGTGGTGGAGCACCGACCCCCGCATGGTGCTCAAGACGGACGACTTCAAGCTGTCGCGCTCCCTGCGCAAGACCATCGCCAGGTTTCGCCGCACGCCCGGTTGCGACATCCGCGTGGACTCAGCCACCGAGGCCGTGCTGCGCGCCTGCGCCAGCACGCCCCGCGACGGCCAGGACGGCACCTGGATCCTGCCGGACATGCAGCAGGCCTACCTGCAACTGGCCCGCGAAGGCACGGTCCACAGCGTGGAGACCTGGATCGACGGGGAACTCGTCGGCGGCCTGTACGGTGTCAACCTGGGGCGCATGTTCTATGGCGAATCCATGTTCATGCGCAAGACGGACGCGTCCAAGATCGCCCTGGCCGCGCTCATTTGCCTGTGCCGCGAACACGGCATCCCATGGATCGATTGCCAGCAGCAGACCAGCCATCTGGCGTCCATGGGCGCGGCACCCGTCACGCGGGCGGCGTTTGAAGCCCACTTGGCGCAATACGCGGGGCAGCCAGCGCCGCAGGATTGGTCCTATCATCCGCGGCTATGGGCCCATCTGGAGGCCGGCGTCACGGGAAACCGGGCGCCGGAGGATGGCCTGCCCATCCAGCCGTCCCCTTGAACCGCCACCGCACAACGCCTGCGCGCCACCATCGTGACCCACCCCAAAGAACTCCCGCTGGCTGAGCTGCAGTTCTATGCCACCGCGCCCTACCCCTGCAGTTATCTGTCGGACCGGCAGGCGCGGTCGCAGGTGGCCACGCCCAGCCATCTGATCCACGCGGACGCCTATTCCACGCTGGTCTCGGCCGGTTTCCGGCGTAGCGGCATGTTCACTTACCGGCCCTATTGCGACGGCTGCAAGGCCTGCATCCCGATGCGCATCCCGGTGGCCACCTTTGAGGCCAACCGCAGCCAGCGCCGCGCCTGGGCCCAGCACGCCGACCTGCAGGCGCGCGTCATGCGCCTTGGCTATAGCGACGAGCACTACCAGCTCTATCTGCGGTATCAGGCCGGTCGACACAGCGGCGGCGGCATGGATCACGACAGCGTGGACCAGTACACCCAGTTCCTGCTGCAAAGCCGCGTCAATTCGCGCCTGGTGGAGTTTCGCGCTCCGGATGGGGCGCTGAAGATGGTCTCCATCCTGGACATCCTCAGTGACGGCCTGTCCGCGGTCTATACGTTCTATGAGCCGGAGGCCAAGGCCAGCTACGGCACCTACAACGTGTTGTGGCAACTGCGGCAGACCCGCGAACTCGGCTTGCCTCACCTCTACCTTGGCTACTGGATCGCCCAGAGCGACAAGATGGCCTACAAGTCTCGCTTCCTGCCTCATGAATTGCTGCGGGATGGGCAGTGGCAGCAGGTGGACCGCTCCGATTGACGGGCGTCGGCTGCAGCGAGACCTCTTCGCCGTTCAGGCCTGCAGGTCCGTCAGCGCCTGCGGATGACACAAGCCCCACGCCGTCACGGCGGCCGCATCCACGCTGAACTCGTCCTTCAGCAGGCGCTGTGCAAGCGTCTCCAGGTCCAGGGCCAGGAACTCGCTGACCTCGCCGTCCTGGTTGGCGGCGGTGAATCCGGCCGGCAGCAGCAGGCTGTAGACATGCAGCACCTCGTCATGCACCCCGTCAGGTGTCATGCGCGTGCTGCGGAGTTGACCCCGCTCCTGCACAGTCGCCCCCAGGGCGACGGGGACGCCCGCCTCTTCCCACAGCTCTCGCACCGCACAGTCACGAATATTCTCGCCAGACGGCAGACCGCCGGCAGCGAGGTTGTCCAGCCGCCCCGGATCGGTCGCCTTGTTCAGCGCGCGCCGGCCGCATACGAGCCGGCCGCCGGGCAGGAAGCCGTTGACATGCACAGCCCGGCTCATGAAGCCGAAGAAACGGAAAGCGGCGCGTTCGAGTTCAAACAGCCTGTCGCCTCTGGCCGTGCAGGGGTCCGCCAGGGGGATCTCCAAGGCGTAGGCTTCATCGCGCCAGCCGCTGATGGCGCCCCGGTCGCGCAGCGCCTGGGCCACCTCGCCGGCTCGTCTGGATCTCGCGGCGACATCCAGCGCGCCGGCCTCCCACACCACCTGGCCAGTGCCCCACCGCAATTCCGGCCAGCACGACTGCAGCAGCGGCGCACGCATGGGATGCAGATGGCCAACGGGCAGATCGCCCAGCATGAATCGAAGCAGGTGGCCTGGAAGGGGCTGCTCAGCCTGGCGCAGGCAGCGGCTGAGCACTGGCTCCAGCACGCTGGGCAGAAAGGCGCGTGATCGCTCAGGTCGCGCCTGCGCGTCAGCGGACGCAGTGCAGTCGGGCAGGCGTTGCAAAACGCCGTTGAGCGAGGGCGGAGAGCGCAGCGACATGCGGGGATTCTCGCCGCTGGTGCGAGTTGCCCAAGTGCCGCTCAGCGCCTTGCCCCATACCGGAGAGAAATGGCGGGGCAGCGGCGGCGCGCTGATGGCGCAATGGCGCAATGGCGCAATGGCGCAATGGCGCAATGGCGCTTGCTGGCGCTCTGCGGTAATCAACGCTGGTGAGAAGAGCTCCAGCAGGCAAGAAAAAAGCACCTGGCATCGCTGCCAAGTGCTTCTCTTTTGGTGGGCGGTGCAGGGTTCGAACCTGCGACCCCTGCCGTGTGAAGGCAGTGCTCTACCGCTGAGCTAACCGCCCGGTTATTCGTGGGCACCAGGTGCCCCCGGCGTATCCGGGTTGGTTTCGCGACGCTTGTTGCAGCACCATGTTGGCCGCGCTGCACTTCATCCGTGATGAAGCGATGCGCGCATCAAACTGGTGGGCGGTGCAGGGTTCGAACCTGCGACCCCTGCCGTGTGAAGGCAGTGCTCTACCACTGAGCTAACCGCCCGATTTGTTGCTTCGGACTCGCCGCGAAAGACCAAGAGTATGCCATGGATTTTCATGGCCACTCAAGAAGTTCCCCAAGTTTTTTTAGGCCGCCGCAGGCAGCGTCGCCGCTGCATCAGGCGCGCTCACCTGCCAGATGCGATTGCCGCCGCTAGCCTTGTCCAGGTCCGCCAACACCTTCTCGTGCAGGGCCAGTTCTTCCTCGGTGGGCAACAGCACGGGCAACTGGAAACTGCTCAGGTCAATGCTGGCGACTTCCAGCTCGCCGCCCTGCCCCGGCCGGGAGGCGTCGGCGTCGTCGATGACGAGCGAGTCCTGACCCCGCGTCAGGCGAATGTAGACCTCGGCCAGCAGCTCCGCGTCCTTGACGGCGCCGTGCAGTCCTCGATTGCTGTTGTCGACCTCCAGGCGGCGACACAGCGCATCCAGCGAGTTGGCCTTGCCGGGGAACATGTCGCGCGCCATGAGCAGCGTGTCCGTGACGCCGCCCACCACTTCATGCAGCAGTTCACGCCTGGCGCGCTTGAGCTCGGCATTCATAAAGCCCACGTCGAACGCAGCGTTGTGGATCACCAGTTCCGCGCCGCGCATGAACTCCAGCAGCTCGTCCACGATGTCGGCGAACTTCGGTTTGTCCGCCAGGAAATCACTGCTCAGGCCGTGCACGCGGAACGCCTCTTCCGGCATGTCCCGCTCAGGGTTCAAATAAAAGTGCAGATGGCGGCCGGTGAGCTGGCGGTTCACCATTTCCACGCAGCCGATATCCACCACGCGGTCGCCGGATTCAGGGTTCAGGCCCGTCGTTTCGGTATCGAAAAAGATCTGTCTCATGATGGAGCGGTGAGGTGGGGCGTCAAGGGTGTCGCGTCATGCGGCGTCAGGTGGGGTCAGGTCGGGTCAGGTGGCGTCAATGAGCGGGCCGCGCCCGCGCTCACGGGCGGACCACCGCCGGCGTGCCAGCGCTGCGGGCCCGGCGGTAGGCCCAGAGCATCATCAGGATGCCGGCCACCACCATGGGTGCGCTCAACCACTGGCCCTGGCTCCAGCCCAGCGTACGCAACCCCAGGAATTCATCCGGCTCGCGGAAGTACTCCGCCGCGAAGCGGAACGCGCCGTAGCCCGTGAGGAACAGCCCCGACACCGCCGCCATCGGGCGCGGCTTGCGGGCAAACACCCACAGGATGATGAACAGCAGCACGCCCTCCCCCAGGAACTGGTAGATCTGGGAGGGATGCCTCGGGATCTGGTCATGCGCCTGCGGGAAGATCATCGCCCAGGGCAGCGAGGGGTCCGCCGGGCGGCCCCACAGCTCGCCATTGATGAAGTTGCCCAGGCGGCCCATGGCCAGGCCGGTCGGCACACAAGGGGCCACCAGGTCGGCCACCTCGAAGAACTTGAAGCCGCGCCGCCAGGCAAAGAAGGCCATGGCCACCAGCACGCCGAGCAGGCCGCCGTGGAAGGACATGCCGCCTTGCCACACCGCAAAGATGTCCAGCGGATGATTCAGGAATTCCTTGGGCTTGTAGAACAGCACATAGCCGATCCGCCCGCCCAGCACGACGCCCAGCACGCCATAGAACAGCAGGTCATCCACCGCCTGGCGCGTCCAGCCGCGCGCGGTATGCCAGGGCCGTGCCACCTGCCGGTTGGCCAGCCACAGGAACAGGCCAAAGGCGGCGAGATAGGTCAGCCCGTACCAGTGAATGGGCCATCCAAACACGTGGAAGGCAACCGGGTCGAACTGCGGATGGATCAGCGGGTGGGTCATGCGGATAGGGAGAGGCCGGCGGCAAGGCACCGAATCATAGTGGCAGCGCGCCGCCTCTTTCAGGCGGCCGGGCCGAGTTCGGCGAGCCGACGCTTGCAATCCTCGATATTGCTGGCGCTTGCGCGGCGATTGACCAGGTAGCGCTCGAACGCGGCCCGGGCGCCCGCCTTGTCGCCCTTGTCCTGCAGGGAGATGCCGATGCGGTGATCCAGCGCCAGCTGTTCGGCGCCGGACAGCCCCCGGGCCTTCTCGAACGTGGCCACGGCGCCGTCGTAGTCGCCCATGGCGTGCAGCACACGTCCCAGGCCATACAGCGGCATGGCCTGCTGTGGCTGCTGCCGGGCCAGTTCTTCCAGCCAGGCCCTGGCCTTGGCATGCTGGCCGTCATGCATCCATTGGCGGCCCAGGTCACTGCCAAGCACCCGCTGCTCCAGCAGCAGTTCCGCGCGGCGGGTGCGCACGGCGCGCAGTTCACGCTCCATGCCCGCCCAATCCTTCTTCGCCGCGGCGGCGCGGGCGCGCATCAGGTGCAACTGGTCCTCGTCCCGCACGCCTTGCTCCAGCCCGCGCGCCTTGGACTCGCCGCCACCGATGAAGCTGGGCAAGGCGAGGTAATACTGCTGCAAGGCACTTCGCGGCTCCGGCGCCTCCGGCAGCAGCGCCATGGCTTTTTGCATCAGTTCGCTGACCCGGCCCAGGGAGCCAAGCGCCTTGAACTTGCTGCCGCCGCGTGCCTGCATCACCAGCGCCAGCGCCAGTGCATACGAGCAGCTGGCCTCCTGCGGCGTCTTCTGCACGCACGCCTCCAGGCGCTGGGTGTTCTGGCGCAGCGCCGCCGGGTCGGCCAGGTCCAGTTCCGACAGCGCCAGCGCCGCGGTGGCCTGGGGGTCGTCCGGATGGGCCTTGAGCCGCTGGCCCGCCAGCTTCTCAAGCTGGTCCGCCTGGCCCGCGTCAAGCAGGGCCTGCAGGGCGGCGTCCTTGAATACGGCGGCCTGGCCCGGCGTGGCCGCCAGCATCAGCACGGGCGCGAGCAGCAGCGCGCCCAGCGCGGTCTTGGCATGCATGGGTGTCACCATCGGTGCGTCTGTCCTTCTTCAAGCCGCAGCGTGGCAGGGCACCCGCGCGGCATGTCACGTTATAGCGCGCCCTTTGACCTCCAACGTGAGGCCAGGGTAAATCGAGGACACCGCCGTTGTCGCCAGGGCGATCCGTGGCCGTGCCGTGGCATGCGAAGGGGTCTGGCCCCGCCCGCTGCACCTCGGCAGGCCTTGACCAATGACAAAAGGGGACCTCCCGGTCCCCCTCTTTGGGCGATTACAGATGAAAAGCGCCGGCCCGGGCCGGCATGCTTGCTCAGCGGCGGCGGCGCTGCTTGTCGGCCGTGCCCAGCTTGGTCATGGCTTCCTGCCGGCGCGCCTCCTTGCGTTCGTCCAGGCGGTCCATGGCCTTGCGCTGGGTGTAGCCGGTCTTGTCGGCAAACTCCCACCAGACGAGCGACAGGGCAAAGGGCGACAGCACCCACCACCAGCTCAGCTCGGCCACCGGCCCGAATTCAGCCACCTTCATCAGCAGGAGCAACACCCCAACCACAATGAACCACATCACCACTCTCCTCGTCGCCGCCGCCCAATGGCGCGGCCGGCCCAACACTACAATCTTTTGAGCTCGGCACGCCCCAGCCCAGCCATTGTGCTTGTTTCAAATTCCCGCTTTGGCCGCATGCGTGGACGCGCAGCCAGCCGCGGCGGGCTGAAATGTAGCCAATCGGCACCGAAGCAGGGGCACCGAATGCCAACAGTTTCCAACCGTTTCCTTCCCGTTATGCTTCAGGCAGGAATTGAAAGGACGACATGAAAATTGCCTTGATCGCCAGTGCCACCCTGTCGGTGGCCTTCGTTGCCACCCCGGCCTTCGCCAACCAGGAACTGGCCCAGAAAAAGAACTGCATGGCTTGCCACTCGGTGGACAAGAAGCTGGTGGGCCCGGCCTACAAGGACGTCGCGGCCAAATATGCCGGCGACAAGGACGCTGTGAAGAAGCTGTCCGAGAAGATCGTCAAGGGCGGCTCCGGCGTCTGGGGCCCGGTGCCGATGCCGGCCAACACGCAAGTCAGCCCGGCCGAAGCCGAAACGCTGGCCAAGTGGGTGCTCTCGCTCAAGTGAGCGCCCGGCGGGCAGGTGCCAGCCGCCGCCCGCCTCCCTCTGCTGGCGCCGTGGCGCCATAAAAAATGGGGCTCGCGCCACCACACGCGAGCCCCTCGGAGCAACGACCGGGCATCCCTGGTCGTTCTTCTGTGCCAGACGGATCAGCCGATCCGCACTGGCACGAAGATCTTGTCGCCTCCCCGCTGCACCAGCAGGGCGACCGACTTTTCAGCGTTCTGCACCAGGCCACGTACCTGGTCCACCGACTGCACCGGGGTGCCGTTGACCGCCAGCAGCACATCGCCGGGCCGCACCTGGGCGCGCGCTGCCGGGCCCGACACCTCTTCGATCAGCAGGCCCTCGCGGATGCCAAGCTGACGGCGCTCCTCGGGCTGCAGCTGGCGCAGGGCCAGACCCAGCTTGCCCTGGGCGGCGGCCGGGCTGTCGTCGTCCTTGGCCTGGCGCGAAGCCTTGTCGTTGGCATCGCCCAGCACCGCGCTCAGCTGCTCACGCTTGCCGGAACGCCACACTTCCATGGGCACCTTGTCGCCCGGCAGGGACTGGTCCACCAGGGCCGGCAGGTCGCCGCTGGCCACGATGGGTTGCCCCTTGAAGCTCAGGATCACGTCCCCGGGCCGCAGGCCTGCCTTGGCGGCCGGGCTGCCCTCTTCCACATTGGCCACCAGCGCGCCTTCCGGGCGATCCAGCTTGAAGGAATCGGCAAAGCCCTGGTTCACTTCCTGCACCATCACGCCCAGGCGCGCATGCTGCACCTTGCCGCCGCTTTGGATCTGCTGGCGTACCTTGTTGGCCACCTCCACCGGGATGGCGAAGGACAGGCCCTGGTAGCCGCCCGAGGCGCTGTAGATCTGGGAGTTGATGCCCACGACCTCGCCGCGCGCATTGAACAGCGGGCCGCCTGAGTTGCCGGGGTTGATGGCCACGTCGGTCTGCAGGAAGGGCACGCGGCTCTCTTCAGGGCCCAGGGAACGGCCCTTGGCGCTGATCACGCCGGCGCTCACGCTGTTCTCGAAGCCGAAGGGCGAGCCGATGGCAAGCACCCATTCACCGACCCGCAGGTCCTTGGTGGCGCCCAGGCGGACAGTGGGCAGGTTCCTGGCCTCGATCTTGAGCACGGCCACGTCGGTGGACTTGTCGCTGCCCAGCACCTTGGCCCGGAACTCCCGGCGGTCGGTCAGCTTGACCACCACTTCCTGCGCGTCCTGCACGACGTGGGCATTGGTCAGGATGATGCCGTCGTTGCTGACGATGAAGCCGGAGCCCTGGCCCCGGATCTGGCGGCTGCCGCCCTCTCCGTTGCCGCCCTGCCCCGGCGCGCCGGGAATGCCGAAGCGACGGAAGAACTCGTAGAACGGATCATCCGGGTCGATCTGCGGCGCGCGGGTGCGGGTCTTGACCGTGCCGGAGACGCTGATGTTCACCACCGCCGGGCCCTGGGTGGCGGCGATCTGGGCAAAGTCCGGCAGGCCAGCCTGCGGCGCGGTGTAGCTGGACGGGGCGGCGGCGCCGGCCAGCGGCGTGGTCACGGCGGCCACCTGGGCGCCGTCCACCGGGGCACGGCTCTCTGCGGCGACGCCGGGGGCGGCCGCGCTGACAGGCGCCGTGGCGGCCGGATCGTTGGACACCTTGGCATTGCGCATGGCCAGCGCGCCACCCGTGGCGCCCAATACGCCGGCAGCGGCCAGCGCCCAGACCAGTTTCTTGGCCGAGATCATCTTTTCCACTTGTGCCATCTGGATCACCTCTTGGAGGTCAATCAATTCGATGGCGTGAGTGTGAAACCGCTGGCTTAGACCTCTCTTAAGGCTGGCAGATCAGGCCGCCGGCAGGGCCGGCTGGGCCGTCTGGGCGGACGGCACCGTCAGCGGGAAGGCCAGCTCGACCCGCAGGCCGCCCAGCCCGGTGCTGTGCCCCAGGGTCAGCGTCGCGCCGTGGTCCTGCGCAATGCTGCGGGCAATGGCCAGCCCCAGGCCGCTGCCGGGCGCCTGCTGCGCCTGCGCTTCGGAGCGGTAGAAACGGTCGAAGACCCGGGCGCGTTCGGTGTCCGGAATACCGGGGCCGTCGTCCTCCACCACCACCAGGGCGTGACGGGCGGTGCGCTCCAGGCTCAGGTCAACCCGGCTGCGGCCGTATTTCACGGCGTTGTCCAGCAGGTTGCGCAGCAGGATCTGCAAGGCGTCATGCTGGCCGCTCACCTGGGCAGCATCGCAGCGGCCCAGCCCCAGGTCCACACCCCGCGCCTGGGCCAGGGTGCTCACTTCCACCACCACATCGCGGCACAGCGCGTCCAGGGCGATGGGCTGGGGCGGCGGCGGTACCTTGGCGCTGTCCTGGCGGGCCAGCGTCAGCAACTGCTCGATCAGGCGGCCGGCCCGGTCGATGCCGGTCGCCAGCCGCTCGGTGGCCTGGCTGCGTCCACGCTCGTCCGGAGCGCGCCGCAAGGCCTGCAACTGCAGCTTCAGCGCCGCCAGCGGCGAGCGCAGCTCATGCGCGGCATCCGCCACGAACTGCTGCTGGGCCTCAAACGCCTGGCGCACGCGCTCCAGCAGCGCATTGAGCTCGGTGACCAGCGGCTGCACTTCACTGGGCAGGTCCGCCGCGTCCACCGGAGACAGGTCCTGCGCCGCCCGCCGCGAGATCTGCTGGCGCACGCGCTGCAGCGGGTCCAGCGAATAGCTCACCACCCACCAGACCACCATCGCCAGCAGCGGCAGCATCATGGCGGTGGGCAGGACCGTGCGCCAGGCCAGCTGGCCGGCCATGCGCTGGCGCACCGACATGTCCTGCGCCACCTGCACCACCTGGAAGCGGCCCTGGATGGCCAGCACCCGGTAGCGCTTGCCCCGCAGGTCCACATTGGAAAAGCCCAGCACGGCGCGCTGCGGCAGCCAGTCCGGGCCGGCCGACCGGTACAGCGGCGTGCCGTCCAGGCTCCAGACCTGCACGATCAGGTCGATGCTCTGCTCTTCCCCCAGCGGCAGCGGCAAGCCGGTGCCCATGCCGGCGCGCAGCGACAACGCCACCTGCTGCATCTGGTAGTCGAAGATCTCGTCGGCCTCCATCAGCGCGTTGCGATAGGCGCTGGAGCCCTGTACCAGCGCGCTGAGCAGCATCGCCACCAGCAGGAACAGGACCAGCCGATAACGCAGGGACCGCGGCAGCGCCCTCATTCCTTGGGCACCCGGTAACCGACGCCCCGCACGTTCTGGATCAGCTCCGCTCCCAGCTTCTTGCGCAGGCCGTGGATGTAGACCTCCACCGCATTGCTGCTGATCTCATCCTTCCAGCCGTACAACTTCTCTTCCAGCTGCTGGCGCGAGAGCACCATGCCGGGGCGTGCGATCAGCGGCTCCAGCACGGCCCATTCCCGCGCCGAAAGGGTCACCGGCTGGCCGTGGGCCGTGACCTCGCGGGTGGCCGGGTGGATGGTCACGCCCATGTGCTCGTAGACAGGCTCGGCGCGGCCCGCCGCGCGGCGCAGCAGGGCGCGGATGCGCGCCAGCAGCTCGTCCAGCTCGAAGGGCTTGAGCACGTAGTCATCCGCGCCGGCATCCAGGCCGGCGACCCGCTGCTGGATCGCGTCGCGGGCGGTGGCGATCAGCACGGGCATGGTCTGCTTGCGGCCGCGCAGGCCCTGCAGCACCTGCATGCCGTCGCGCTTGGGTAGGCCCAGGTCGAGCAGCACCAGGTCGTAATCCTGTGACTGGAGGGCGGTGTCGGCCATCTCGCCGTCCCGTACCCAGTCCACGGCATAGCCATCCGCGCGCAGCAGCTCAAGCAGCTGCTCGCCGATCATCGAGTCGTCTTCTACCAGCAGGAGTCGCATGGCGGCCATTGTGCACGCACCGATGCGCTCCTGCCGGCGCCTCGCGGCGGCGGGTGGTCAGCCGTCGGTCGGCCCTGCCGGCTGCCAGCCCGCCAGCCAGGTCCGTGGCCTCATAGCGCGGTGCTCTGCTCCGGGCGCGACCGATCAGCCACCTCGCGCATCAGCGTGAGGATGCTGCGCGGCACCTGCACGCCGTCCACCAGTTGGTGGAGGGCTGTCACGCCCTTGCGGCCGACGAAGACCGGGGGCGCCGCGCTGCCAGACGAAGGAGCCTCCCCCTTCAGCCGTGCGGGCAGGTCCAAGGCGTCCCGCTCAGCACGTGCCAGGTCTTCCCGGAATGCCCGGCTGCCCCCCTCGACACGGGAGCGCCAGCGGGCCTGCTGCGCCGGCGAGAGCGCATCGAAGCGTGCCTTCAGCACCGTGCGCAAGGCATGGTGGACCAGCGTTGCCCGCTCTCCCGAGCTCACCGTGACGCCGTGATCACGCTGGTATCGCTCGACCTGCTCATGCACCATGGCCGACACCTGGTTGCCCCAGGCCAGGTGCGGCGTCAGCGACCGCGCCTGGTCACCGACGACCTGACGACGCAGGCGCCCGACCAGGCCGGTGCGCTGGGTCATGCGCTCGACCAGGGAATCGAGCTCGGCGCTGAGCATCTGGACGCCGGGACGGTCAGCCGTCCAGCGACTTTGCAGTGCAAAGGTGTTGCCTCGGGAGACCGGCAACTGCCGGCCGGCGATCGCCTGCTCGAAGTCTTGGGCGTAGGAAGCGGCCACCTCGGGGCCGGGCGGCTTCGTGCGCGCGGCAACGGGCTCGGCAGCGGCGCCAGTGTTCCGATGCCCAGACGCAGGCGACTGCTTGAGGATGGAGGTCCGCGCCTTTTGTTGCGCCGGCTCCGCGACGAGCGGCGTGCGGACGGGACCCTGGACCAACGGGTTGGCGAAGGCGACTCTGCGCCCCCGGCCGACCGGCGCGCCGGAGCGCCGGTCCGGTGGTGTCTGCGGGCTCGCGGCAGGTGCCGCCGGGCGGGAAGCCGCGTCCGGCGACCTCGCCTCGGTGGCGCTCGGGTTCTGCGCATTCGCGGCGGAATGCTCAGTGCGAGCAGGCATCTGGCTGCGCGTCGGCGACGGCGACGGCATCGGCGACGGCATCGGCATCTGCGGCTCCATGTCCGGCGGCGATTCGTCCGAGGGCGAAATGAATCCGGAATCCCGGTTGTCGCCGATGGCGGCCTGCCCGCCATGAAGGGCACCGGCATCGAGTCGAGGCGCTGCAGGCAGCGCCAGCGGCTCCACGCCGGCCAGACCCGATTCGGACGTCATGGCAGCCAAAGCAGGGGCGGCGACCCGGGCACTGTCGGCCATTGCCTGTACGCCGTCGGGATCGCTTGCCGGGATGGCTGCTTGCCGGTCGCTCGCTTGATCGGCGTCCTCCTTGCCGCTGTCCACGGCTGGACGGAGGATCTGGGCCACTGCCGCGCTCTCGGGGGAAGACTGCAGCATCGTCCACTGCTTCCACAGCTCTGCCGCCAACTTGCCAATGTCCCGGGGTCCCGATTCAGGCTTGGCGAAGGAAGGGCCTCGCAGGCGCTCACCCTGCGCAACAAACGCTCGCATGTGGCGCGCAAGGTCTTCCGTGGAGTTCAGGGTCAGCTGATGCTGGTTGAAGGCCTCCAGGCACTGCATGCCATGCAAAACCGTCGCCACGACGCCCGAGTGGGAGACCCCGTCATGGCACATGACGGCCGGTCGCAGTGGCAGGCCGCCGTGGTTCTGCCAGCCCTCCACGCGAAGGACACCCACGAGGTGCCTGATCCAGTTCGGGTCGGTGGGATCCACCCAGCGCGTGCGGACCCCCTGCACCTGCTTGCGTCCGTCGTCGCCGAGCAGGGCCAGATCCAGCCGGCCCTCATGGATGGTGGGGTGCTTGGGCCGCCCTTTGGGCACGCTGGCGTGGATGTTCAGCAAGGGCTCCTGCGCGGGCCCCGGCCCGGAAGGGGCATAAGTGAACGTGTCCCTTCGCGCCACCGCGGCATTGTCGCCAGCATTCATGCCCCAGGTCAGTTGCCCGTTGTCCTTCCCTTGCACGCGCGGCGACACCACCAGCAGTTCATTGATGCGGGACTTGATCAACGCCCCGGCAAACAGGAACTGCGCGCGCGGGTCGTCCGGCAGCGGCGCCTGCAGTTGCAGCACCTGCGATTCGTCCAGAAGGTTGCCCCAGCTGAAGCCCGTCTCGCCGGGTGTCATGCCGGCCCGGGCCAGCGGCTGCTGCGCTCCGAGCGGCAGCACCGTGGCGTTGCCCCGGATCGTCAGCGGGCCATGCGGGTCGCGCCAGCCGCTGTCGCCCATGGCCTGGCCAGGCATTGACTTCACAGGCAGCACATCGTTGAGCACAACGAAGTGCTCCGGCACCAGCGCCAGGTCGCTGATGGCGTTCAAGGACGGATCCGCCAACCTTCGAGGCACGTGCCGGAACGGGCTGCTCGTCCAGGTCAAAGGCGCCTGGGCCGCGTCGCCCCCCGCCCCCGGCGCCGCATCGGGCGCGCCCGCTTCCGGCCCATGCGCCATCCACGAGCGCCACAAGGCGCCCGCCACCGCGTCAATGTCGGGTTCCTCGCCCCCCAAAGAGGCAAACGAGGGGCTGCGCAATTGCCTGCCCTTGTCGATGAACTCTCGCAGGTAGTCCGCGAGCCCTTCGAGGGTCTGGGGCAAGGCAATGCCGGGGCGCGCATTGTCGAGGCCGTGCAGCCCATGCAACACGGCGGCCACGATGCCGGATTGCGTGGCGCCGTCGTGGCACATCACCGCCGCGCGCCAGGGCAAGCCGTTGTCGTCCGCCCTGCCCGCCGCAAAGGCATGAACCAGTGCATCGAGCCAGTCGGGGCGGCTGGGGTCCACCCAGTGCGTACGAAGCGCATGGACCCTGCCCACTTCGTTGGAACCTGTCACCTTGAGTTCCATGCAGCCTTGCGGCAGTGCCGGGCCTTCCGGCGACCCTTGCAACGCATAAGCCAGGGCCTCCACACGGACCGGGTCGTCGTCGTTCGACGCCCATAGCACCAGATGGTTGAAGCTGCCCTGCAGCGCCGCGCAGGCATGGTCCCCCCGGTCCACACCGGGGAACCATTCGCTCTTGGGCGCACCCTTGACCGCCGGGACGCTGGGCGCCACGGCGACCAGGTCACTGACCTGGCCCGCCAGCAAGGCCGTGGCGAAGAACACCTGCGCCTGCGGATCCGCGAAACGTGGAGGCTGTACCTGCAGCAATTGCGGCGTGAGCGCGGTGGCGTTGGCCCGGGCGGTCAGGCGGCCTGCCGGATCGGTCCAGCCGGGCTCCTCCATCGGGGCGAACGGCAGGACGCTGTTGAGCACAACGAAGTTCTCAGGCTTCAGCGCCAGGCCCGGGATGGCGTTGAGGGAACGGTTGTGAAGCACGCGGGCCACGGACTCGCCGCTGGCTTCGCAGGGCACAAAGGGCACGATGCGCAGCATCGCTCCGTCAGCACCTCGCTTGAGCTGGGGGCGCACCAGGGTCACGGTCGTGGGCGTCCCTCCGGTCGTGACCTCACGCGCCACCTCACCGGCATGTCCGGCATCCCAGACCGCCAGCGCCAGCCGATCCACCTCGGCGGGTTCACTCAGCGGGCCCGCAAAGGACGGGCTTCGCAGCTGCTGTGCTTGCCTAACAAAGTCACGCAGGTGGCGGGCCAGATCCGACGGCCCGGCCAGCGGCAGCCGGCCCTCACGGCATGCCGCCATGCATTCAAGGCCGTGCAGGGCTGCGGCCACCAGGCCTGACGTGGAGGCGCCGTCCCGGCACATCACGGCCGGGCGCCAGGCCGCCTCGCCGTGCGGACCGGCCACGCGCGAGCGTACGACGTCGGCCAGATCCCTGACCCAGGTCGGCGAGTCGGGATTGACCCAGTGCGTGCGCACCTGGCGCTGGCGTGCCGGCTCCCGCTCCACCTTCATCTCCAGCGCCAGCCGCCCCGGCCGCGCGGGGCCGCCGGGCGCGTCCCGGTGAGGCCGGGTAGCCTGGACCGTGCCGAGGATGTCCTCCCCATTCACGCTCCAGGCATTCCAGCGACGATCGAAACTGTCTTCCAGGGCGAGCGTGACCGGGTCGCTCGGATCCATGTCCGACATTGTTTCCCCGGCCTCGTTCTGGACGCGCCGGCCGGGGGCGACCCCGAACAGGTCGCTCACCTGCGCCTTCAGCAGTGCAGCCATGACATAGAACGGCGCCGCCGGGTCCATCGCTGCCGGCGCCTGCAACTGCAGCAGGGGCACCTCCTGGGCGCCGGCCGCCGGCGGCAGCGGCCCCAGCGGCAGCAACGTGGCATTGGCGCGCGCCGTCACCGGGCCGAGCGGGTCCTTCCAGTGCCGTTCCTCGACAGGCCGCAGCGGCGCCACATCGCTCACCACCAGAAAATGCTCGGGCACGAACAGCAGTTGCCCCGCAGCGTTCCAGGTCCGGCTGGCCAGGGCACGCGGCCCGGCAGCGGGCATGCCGGTGCGAAGCTGCCCCTGAGGCTGGAGCGTTGTCACGTCGTCAGCATGGAGTGACGGCATCCGCTGGGCGAAGGTCTCGCGGGGGGCGGTGGGCAGGGAAATCATGAGAGGCCTCGACAGTTCACACTGGAGCTGACTTGGTGCCGCCATGGAACGCAGTGGTTCTAGGCAAGGCCTAGCAATGCTTGGGAATCTAAAACCACATCCGCACCCTGTTCACGCTACGGCCTGCCAAACCTTGTCTACAATCCCGCCGGTCAGGAGAGAGTTCCCATGGGAACCGCCGAAGGCGCAGTGGTCGAGCCGCACATCCAAAAGGTGTCAGGTGGGCGTTGAAGAACGTCAACTGCGAACGCTCAGGCAAAAGGACTGACAAGACGTCCGCCGGGCTGGCTGTGCTGGCACGGTGGGCGTTCCTCACTGGAGAGAGGCGGGGCGGACCCATGGTCGAGCCCGTCCACCGAAGGGGCAAGCCGCTGGTGTGCAAAGCATGGCCGGCAGCCAATCTCTCAGGTAAAGCGGACAGCGAGGGCATCCCCCATTTCAACCCGGGCGCGGCGTATGGCTGGCGTCATGGCAGGAATGGTCTCGCGAATGCCCCGGAGTCTCATCATGTCCGCTGACAACACTGCCGCCCTGCTTCAAACGCCCCTGCACGCCCTGCATATCGAACTGGGCGCCAAGATGGTCCCGTTCGCCGGCTACGACATGCCGGTGCAATATCCCACCGGCGTGATGACGGAGCACCGCCATACCCGCACGGCCGCAGGCCTGTTCGACGTCTCGCACATGGGCCAGGTGCTGCTGGTGGGCGACGACGCGGCGGCTGCGCTCGAAACGCTGGTGCCGGTGGACATCCTTGGCCTTGAGCTGTTCAAGCAGCGCTATGCGCTGTTCACCGACGAAAGCGGCGGCATCCTCGACGACCTGATGGTCGCTCGCCGCACCGATGGTCTGTTTGTCGTCGTCAACGCGGGCTGCCGCGACCAGGACATCGCCCACATGCGCAAGCACCTGGGCAGCCGCTGTGAGGTGCGTCCGCTGCCGGAGCAGGCCCTGCTGGCCCTGCAAGGCCCGCAGGCCGTGACCGCGCTGTCGCGCCTGAATGCGGACGTGGCCAAGCTGGTCTTCATGACCGGCGGCTTCTTCGAACTGGACGGCATCCCGACCTTCGTCACCCGCTCCGGCTATACCGGCGAGGACGGCTACGAGATTTCGGTGGCGGCGGACCGTTCGGTGGAACTGGCCCGCAAGCTGCTGGCCCAGCCGGAAGTCAAGCCCATTGGCCTGGGCGCGCGGGATTCGCTGCGCCTGGAAGCCGGCCTGTGCCTGTACGGCCACGACATCGACACCACCACCACGCCGGTGGAGGCCTCCCTCACCTGGGCGATCCAGAAAGTGCGCCGTGCTGGCGGCGAGCGCGCCGGTGGCTATCCGGGCGCGACCGTCATCGATCGCCAACTGTCCGAAGGCACGACGCGCAAGCGCGTGGGCCTGGTGGGCAGCGAGCGCATGCCGGTGCGCGAAGGCGCCAAGCTGATCAATGAGGCCGGTGAGGAGATCGGCGTGGTGACGAGCGGCACGCTCGGCCCCACGGTGAACAAGCCCGTGGCCCTGGCGTACGTCGCCAAGCCCTATGCCGCCCTGGGCACCCCCCTCTTTGCCGTGGTGCGCGACAAACGCACGCCCATGACGGTGGCTTCCACCCCCTTCACGCCCAACGGATACTTCCGGGGCTGACCTTCGGGCCGGCGCTTTCCCCGCGGGCCTCGCCCGACGCTTTCATTCCACCTTGTCCGCCACTTCTCGACGGAGCTTCACATGACCATCAAATACACGCCCGACCACGAATGGGTCCAGATCGACGCCGACGGCACCGCCACCGTGGGCATCACGGTGCATGCCCAGGACGCCTTGGGCGACGTGGTGTTCGTTGACCTGCCCGAGGTCGGCAAGACCTACGCCGCCAAGGAAGTGGCCGGCGTGGTGGAGTCGGTGAAGGCCGCCGCGGACGTTTACGCCCCGGTCTCCGGCGAGATCGTGGAAGTGAACGAGGCGCTGCGCGACGACCCGTCCCTGGCCAACACCGACCCGCTCAAGGCGGGGTGGTTCTTCAAGGTGAAGCTGTCCAACCCGTCGGAAACCGACGGCCTGATGGACAGCACCGCCTATGACGAACTGGTGAAGAACAGCTGATCCAGCCGCCCTGACGACCGCAGGGCGTCACCGGCCTCCGGCCGCTCGCGCCCTGCGTCCCTGATCCCCGCTTCCGCCCCCGCCCCGCCCGCGCCGGCTCCGCCGCCGAGACCCAGGATCACCGCCATGTCCGCCCTGCCCTCCTTTGCCGAACTCGAGAACGCCAGCGAGTTCCACGCCCGTCACATCGGCCCGGATGCCGCTGACGAGACCCTGATGTTGTCCGCCATCGGCGCCGCTTCGCGCGCCGCACTGATCGATGCGATCGTGCCGGCCAGCATCAAGCGGGCCGCCCGCATGGACCTGCCCGAGGCGGTAACGGAAGCCCAGGCGCTGGCCGAGCTGAAAGCCATTGCCGGCCGCAACCAGTTGCTCAAGAGCTTCATCGGCCAGGGCTATTACGGCACGCTGACGCCCGGCGTGATCCTGCGCAACATCCTCGAAAACCCCGCCTGGTACACCGCCTACACGCCCTACCAGGCCGAGATCTCCCAGGGCCGCATGGAAGCCCTGGTGAACTTCCAGACCATGGTCTGCGACCTGACGGGCCTGGCCATCGCCAACGCGTCCATGCTGGACGAAGCCACCGCCGCCGCCGAAGCCATGACGCTGGCCGCGCGCGTGGGCAAGAGCAAGAGCCAGGTCTTCTTCGTCGCGGACGACGTGCTGCCGCAGACGCTGGAAGTCATCCGCACCCGTGCCGAGCCCCTGGGCATCACCGTGCAGGTGGGCCCCGCCGCCGACGCGGGCAAGACCGAATGCTTTGGTGCCGTGGTCCAGTACCCCGGCGTGAACGGCGTGGTCCGTCCGCTGCAAGCCATTGCCGATGCCGTGCACGCCCATGGCGGCCTGCTGGTGGTGGCGGCCGACCTGCTGGCCCTGACCCTGATCAAGGCGCCGGGTGAACAAGGCGCCGACATTGCCGTCGGCACGACGCAGCGCTTTGGCATGCCGATGGGGGCCGGCGGCCCGCATGCCGCCTACATGGCCTGCCGCGACGAATTCAAGCGCAGCCTGCCCGGGCGACTGGTGGGCGTCTCGGTGGACAGCCATGGCAAGCCGGCCTACCGCCTGTCGCTGCAGACCCGCGAGCAGCACATCCGCCGCGAGAAGGCCACCTCCAACATCTGTACCGCCCAGGTGCTGCCGGCCGTCGTGGCCAGCATGTATGCGGTGTACCACGGCCCCCAGGGCCTCAAGCGCATTGCCCAGCGCGTGGCCGCTTACACGGCCGTGCTGGCCAAGGGCCTGCGTGCCCTGGGCCTGACGCTGGTGCATGACACCGCCTTCGACACGCTGCATGTGCGCACCGGCGCCCACACCGGGCCGGTGATGGCCGCAGCCGTGGCTGCCGGCATGAACCTGCGCCGCGCGGATGACGACAGCATCAGCCTTTCGCTGGACGAGACGACCAGCCGCGCCGACATCCAGGCCCTGCTCACGGTGTTTGCCGAAGGCAAGCCGGTGGCCGACGCGTTTGCCGATGTGCAGGGCCTTGCCACGCTGATCCCGGCTGATCTGGTGCGCACCAGCGACTACCTGACCCACCCGATCTTCAATCGCCACCATTCCGAGACGGAGATGCTGCGCTATTTGCGCCAGCTGGCCGACAAGGACCTGGCCCTGGACCGCAGCATGATCCCGCTGGGCTCGTGCACCATGAAGCTCAATGCCACCAGCGAGATGATCCCCATCACCTGGCCGGAATTCGCGCAGGTGCACCCCTTCGCTCCGCAAAGCCAGCTGCAGGGCTATGCGCAGCTGGACCAGCAGCTGTCGGCCTGGCTGTGCCAGGCCACCGGCTATGCCGGCGTCTCGCTGCAGCCCAACGCGGGCTCCCAGGGCGAATATGCCGGCCTGCTGATCATCAAGGCCTGGCATGAGTCGCGCGGCGACACGCATCGCAAGGTCTGCCTGATTCCGGAGTCGGCCCACGGCACCAACCCCGCCTCGGCCCAGATGGTGGGCATGCAGGTGGTGGTGACCAAGTGCGACAAGGAAGGCAACATCGACCTGGCCGACCTGAAGGCCAAGTGCGAGCAGCACAGCGAGCAGCTGGCCGCCATCATGATCACCTACCCCTCCACCTATGGCGTGTTCGACACCCATGTGAAGGAGATCTGCGCGCTGGTGCATGAGCATGGCGGCCGCGTGTATGTGGACGGCGCCAACATGAATGCCCTGGTGGGTGTGGCCGCCCCCGGCCAGTTCGGCGGCGATGTGTCCCACCTGAACCTGCACAAGACCTTCTGCATCCCGCACGGTGGTGGCGGCCCGGGTGTCGGTCCGGTGTGCGTGGTGGAAGACCTGGTGCCCTTCCTGCCGGCTCACCGCAGCGCGGGCCTGGGCGAGAAGACCGCCATTGGCGCCGTGAGCGCGGCGCCACTGGGCAATGCCGCGGTGCTGCCCATCTCCTGGATGTACATCCGCATGATGGGCGAGGCGGGCCTGAAGGCTGCCACCGAAACCGCCATCTTGTCGGCCAACTATGTGGCCGCCCGCCTGTCGGGCCACTTCGACATCCACTTCAGCGGCAACATCGATGGGGTGAAGGGTGGCGGCGTGGCGCACGAGTGCATCCTGGACCTGCGCCCCCTGAAGGACAGCAGCGGCATCTCCGCCGAAGACGTGGCCAAGCGCCTGATCGACTACGGCTTCCATGCCCCGACGCTGTCGTTCCCGGTGGCCGGCACGCTGATGGTGGAGCCGACCGAGAGCGAATCCCGGTTCGAGCTGGACCGCTTCATCGCCGCCATGATCCAGATCCGCGAGGAGATCGCGAAGGTCGAGGCCGGCACCTGGAGCCGCGAGGACAACCCGCTGGTCAATGCCCCGCACACGGCAGAAAGCCTGCTCAAGACGGAATGGGCCCATGCCTACAGCCGCGATGAGGCGGCCTATCCGGTGGCCGCCCTGCGCCAGGTGAAGTACTGGTCCCCGGTCGGACGCGTGGACAACGTCTACGGTGATCGCAACCTGATCTGCAGCTGCCCGCCGATGTCGGCGTACGAGTAAAGCGCTCTCCACCGCCCAGGGGTCTTGCCATGGCTGTTTCGGTTTTCGACCTGTTCAAGATCGGCATCGGGCCGTCCAGTTCCCACACCGTGGGTCCGATGAGGGCTGCGCGCATGTTCGTGCAGCGCCTGCGGCATGAAGGTCACCTGGAGCAGACGGTGCGCGTGGCCACGGCCTTGTATGGGTCGCTGGGCGCCACCGGCAAGGGCCACGGCAGCGACAAGGCGGTGCTGCTGGGCCTGGCAGGCCATGAGCCGGACACGGTCGATGTCGAGGGCATCCCCGCCTTGCTGGAGGACATCCGCGGCCGCAAGCGGGTGGCCCTGGGCGGCGAGCATGAAATCTCCTTCGACGAGGCCCGAGACCTGGTGCTCTACCGGCGCCAGAGCCTGCCCCTGCATGCCAACGGCATGCGGCTGGTGGCTTTCGATGCCGAGGGCAACGAGCTGCAGAACCGGGTCTATTACTCGGTGGGCGGCGGTTTCGTGGTGACCGAGGAAGTGCTCGCGGACGGCTCGCGCCAGAAGCAGATCGCGCCGGACACCACCGTGCTGCCCTACCCCTTCAAGAGCGGGGCCGAGCTGCTGGCCCTGACCGAGCGCGAACACTGCTCCATTGCCGAAATCATGCGGCGCAATGAACGGCACTGGCGCAGCGATGAAGACACGCGCGCCGGGCTGCTCAACATCTGGCGCGTGATGCAGGCCTGCGTGCAGCGGGGCTGCCGCACCGAAGGCATTCTTCCCGGCGGCTTCAAGGTGCGCCGGCGTGCCGCCCAGTTGCACCGGGAGCTGACCAGCGACGCCGAGGCCGCCCTGCGGGACCCGCTGCAGGTGATGGACTGGGTCAACCTCTATGCGCTGGCGGTCAATGAAGAGAATGCGGCGGGCGGCCGCGTCGTCACCGCGCCGACCAATGGCGCGGCCGGCATCATTCCCGCCGTGCTGCACTACTACGCCCGCTTCGTGAATCCGCCGCCGCCCGCGCCGCGCGGCGGCCAGGAAGCCACCGCCGCCGGGCCTGGCGGGCGCACCAACCCGGCGCTCGGCGCCCATGAGGACGGCATCGTCGACTTCCTGTTGACCGCTGCGGCGATTGGCATCCTCTACAAGGAAAATGCCTCGATCTCCGGTGCCGAAGTGGGCTGCCAGGGCGAAGTCGGCGTTGCCTGCTCGATGGCCGCCGCTGCGCTGTGCGCGGTCATGGGCGGCACCCCTGCCCAAGTGGAAAACGCCGCCGAGATCGGCATGGAGCACCACCTGGGGCTCACCTGCGACCCAGTGGGCGGCCTGGTGCAGATTCCCTGCATCGAGCGAAACGCGATCGCTTCGGTCAAGGCCATCAATGCCGCCCGCATGGCCCTGCGCGGCGACGGCACCCACCATGTCAGCCTGGACAAGGTCATCAAGACCATGCGGGAAACCGGTGCCGACATGATGACCAAGTACAAGGAAACCGCCCGGGGCGGCCTGGCGGTCAATATCGTCGAGTGCTGAGGTGGCGTCACGGCCCGCCGTGATGGACATCACGCGCACCGGCCCTGCCGCCGCGTGTCGGGCAATGCCTTACAGAAGTTTGCGTCAACGCTGATTGGCCGTGGGTCTCAGGCTAGGTACAAAGCTTGAGTAGGACGGCGCCGCTGGCGTGGTCCCTCCCCCACCGACCTGGACCCGCCCCATGGAGCGCCTGCTGCCCCGTCCCCATTCCTCCCTGCGTCATCTGGCCACATGGCTGATCGCCGGCAATGTGCTGGTGGCCGCCGTGCTGTCCCTGGTGACCTGGAATACGCTGAGCAACAGCCGTGAGGGCGACGAGACGACCGCGCGGCAGACCACCGAAAGCCTGGCATCGAGCCTGAGCGTCGAAGTCGCCTCGCAGCTGAAGGTGGTGGACAACGCGCTGGCCACCATGGCGCTGCGCTTTCGCACGGCCGACACCTCGTCGCGCGCTCGTGCCACCCATGAAGTGCTGACCGAGCAGCGCGGTCTGCTGCACCATGTCCGCGCCGTGCGGATCGCCGATGCCCAGGGGCTGGTGTCCGAGGGACTATCGCCGGGCGAGAGCCCGATCAATGTCGGCGACCGGTCGTATTTCAAGGAAGCCATGGTGACCGACGCCATGGTGATCTCCGAGCCGCTGCGCAGCCGCGTCTACAACGAGTGGTGCCTCATCCTGGCGCGACGCCTGCTGGACCGGGACGGCCAGTTCCAGGGCGTGGCCTATGCCGTGGTGACCGCCGACCACTTCGTCAACCTCTTCAGCAAGGTGGCCGTCGGCCAGTCCGGTGCCATCTCGCTGCGCAAGGACGACCTGCGCTTGGTGGCCCGCTTCTCCGCCGCGGAGCCGAACTCGACCAAGGGCTTTGGCGAGGTCAACATCTCCGAGGCGCTGCGCCGCGAACTGGCCCGCAACCCGGTGAACAGTTCCTACATCAGCCCCACCGCCCTGGACCAGGTCATGCGCGTCACGGCCTACCGCCAGGTGCCGGGCTATCCCATGACGGTCTTCGCCGGCATGGCCTCGGATGAGTTCCTGCACCATTGGCGTCGGCATGCAATGGACCAGTCGGTGCTCGTGGCGGCCGTGGTGCTGACCATCGCCGCCATCTCGTGGGTGGTGTTTCGCAAGCACCAGCGGGAACTGCAGGCGCGGCTGGAAGTGGTGCGGCTGGCCCGCGAGCAGCGCCTGATGCTGGAGAACGACCTGATCGGCATGGCGCGGCTGCAGAACCGGACGTTCGGCTGGGGCAACCGCGCGCTGGAACGCATCTTCGGCTATGAGCCTGGTGAGCTGAAGGGGCAGCCCATCCGCCAGCTCTATCTGGACGAGGGTAGCTATGCCCACATCGGCCGCATCGGCTATGCCGCGCTGGACGCGGGCGAACGCTTTCGCACGCAGCTGCAGATGCGGCGCAAGAACGGCGAACCGATCTGGATCGACCTGTGCGGCACCGCCGTGTCGGAGACCGAAAGCCTGTGGATGATGGTGGACATCGACACCCTCAAGCGCAGCGAGGAGCATGCCTACGGCCTGGCCTTCCGCGACTCCCTCACCGGCCTGCCCAACCGCCGCCTGTTCGAGGAAAAACTGGCGGACGCCCTGGCGCATGCGCAGCGCAGCAGCCAGCGCATTGCCGTGAGCTATGTGGACCTGGACGGCTTCAAGCCCATCAACGACGTGCATGGCCATGAGGCCGGTGACCAGGTGCTGCGCGAGGTGGGCCTGCGGCTGGTGGGCGCCTTGCGGGGCAATGATGTGGTGGCGCGGCTGGGCGGCGACGAGTTTGCCCTGGTCCTGAGCGGCATCGGGCAGACCGAAGACCTGCGCCAGGTGCTGCAGCGCTGCCTGGCGGCCATCGAGGCGCCCATCTTCCTGGACAACGGTCAGCTGGTGCAGGTCAGCGCCAGCCTGGGCGCGGTGGTGTGCAAGGGCGGCAGCCTGCCGGCAACCGAGATGATGCGCCAGGCCGACGAAGCGATGTATGGCGCCAAGCGGGCCGGCAAGGGCCGGGTGCAGCTCTACTCCCGCGGCGACCGGCCGACGCTGGTGCCCCGCACGGCGGCCTGAGCACGCCAGGCAGCGGCCAGCTAGCCGCCGCCGCCCTTGCGGACCCGGTTCGCCAGGAAGGTCTCGCCGATGTCGAGGGTGCTGCGCTCGCCCACGGCGCTGGCGCAGCTGGTCAGCCACTGGCGGGCCGCCGCCCGGCCCAGGTCGAAGAGCGTGGTCAGCAGCCGCCAGTCGGTATTGAGCTTGCTGGAGGCGCCAAAGGGCGCCAGCCCCGCTTCATCCGCGATGCGATGCAGGCGCATGGCCTTGTAGTGGCTGGGGTCGACGCGCCGGTCCTTCAGCAGCCGCTGGACGAAATCGATCGCGCGCAGCTCCGCCACCAGGCTGGCGTTGAAGGTGATTTCATTGATGCGGTCGTCAATGTCGGCCGCCGTCCTGGGGATGCCCGCGTGCTCCCGCGGATTGATCTGCACCAGCAGCACGTCGTCGGTCTGCGTGCCATAGACCAGCGGCCACAAGGCCGGGTTGCCGGAGAAACCGCCGTCCCAGAAGGGCTCGCCGTCGATCACCACCGTCTGCGCGCTGCGCGGCAGGCAGGCTGACGCCATCAGGGCCTCGACGCTCAGGTCGCCGTCGCTGAACACGCGCGGCTGGCCGGTGCGCACCGAGGTGGCGGTCACGAACACCTTGATGGGACCTTGGCGAAGCGCCTGCTCATCCACGTGGCGGCGGACGATGTCACGCAGCGGATCCAGGTTGAACGGGTTGAGCTGGTAGGGGCTCCATAGGCGGAGCCAGGCATCCCAGGCCACGGCGGCCGGCCAGGCGCTGCGGTTGTACACCCAGGCGGGCATCGCGGCAGCGCCGGGGGTGCCAGGCGTCACCGCCTCCCCCAGTTGGCCGAAGCAGGCGGGTACGCCCGAGACCGCCTGCCAGAACGAGCGCAGCGCCTCGCGCGCGCCGGCCGCACCGCCACCGGCATAGCCGCTGGCCAGCACGGCGGCATTCATGGCGCCGGCACTGGTGCCGGAGACGCCATCGAAGCTGAACGAACCATCCTCCAGCAGCGCATCAAGCACGCCCCAGGTGAACGCGCCATGCGAACCGCCACCCTGCAGCGCCAGGTCAAGCGGGCGCCGCTGCGCCGCGCCCGGCTGGGCCGCCGAGGGAACGGATCGGGACTCACGGGACGGGGGACGGGACGCCGGCGCCATGGTGTGCTTTCCTGAAGACGCCTGAAATATAGCCGCGCCAGGTGGCGCGCGTGCGACCGATGCCGCCCCCTGCCCGTCTTCCGTCGCCGCGCCAGCGCGGTGATCACGGGTGCTGCCGCATGGCACCCTCACGCATGCGGGGGCAGAGGCTCCTGCGGCAACCAGCGCTTGTGGATGGCCTGGAAGGTACCGTCGCGCCTGAGTTCATGCAGTTGCGCCTGCCAGGCGGCCACGGTGCTGCGCGGCGTGCTGCGGGAAAAGGCGATGTAGCCTTCGCTGACGGCAAAGCCGAACACCTCACGCACCTGCGACGCTGCCAGGCCCGCCTGCTGCAGGATCCGCGGCATGCTGACCCGTTCGGCGGCGAACAGCGGCGCCCGGCCGGCGAGCAGCATGCGCAGGCCCTGCACCGGATCGCTTACGGGATGGAGATTCTTGAAGCCCGCGCTGGTGAGCTGCTGGGCGGTGTACCAGTCCCTCACCACCAGCACTCGTGACGCACGGCGGGCCTGCTCAAGCGCATGCAGGCGGTGGTTGCTGCCGGCGCGAGCGTAGAAGGTGCTGCGAAATTGCACGAGTGGCCCCACCCACTGGAACAGCGCCTCCCGCTCCGGGATGCGCGCCGTGGCAAACAGGGCCGTGGGAGCGGGTGTCTGGGCCTCGCGAAAGGCCCGTGCCCAAGGCATGACTTCGATCGGCAGGGCTTGGCCAAGACGCTGCTGGATCGCCTGGACGATCTCCACGCTGAATCCACTCGGCTGGCCGCCCTGGCTGAAATTGATGGGCGGAAATTCTTCGGTCAGCAGGCGCAGCGAGGCAGGCACCGCGACATGCGCGGCGGGTGTCGTGCTGATGGCGCTCCCAGGGGCCGGACTGTGCGTGGCCGCCAGCAACGAACGCAGGGGCGGCACCAGACAGGCCAGACCCATCACTGCCGCTTGTCGTCGCTGCATCTTCGGTGGTCCGATCCCTCTTCATCGATGATAGAGGGCTGCGGCTGGCCGGTGTCCCCCGGCCAGCGTGCAGATCACACACTGGACAGTGATATGTCCGTGCGGAGCGCGGTCCTCAGCGGCCGCCGCGCAGCTTGGCAAGCTGGGCCTGGGTCTCGTTCCACAGGTCCATGCCGACCTGGGTGGCCACGCCGGCATTCACCCGCGTCAGCTTGTCCCGCATGCGGCTGGCTTCAGCCGGGCTCAGTTCATTGACCTGCATGCCCTTGGCCTTGAGGTCCGCGAGGGCCTTGGCCGCTTCCTCCCGGGTGTCCTTGCGCTCGAAGTCGCGACTCACCACGGCGGCCTTTTGCAGCACGGCCTTTTCGTCCTTGGACAGGCCATCCCAGAACTTCTTGCTCACGGTCATGATCCACGGGCTGTAGACGTGGTTGGTGACCGTCAGGTACTTCTGGACCTCATAGAACTTGGCCGACAGGATGGTGTTGTAGGGATTCTCCTGGCCGTCCACCGCGTTGGTTTCCAGTGCCGTGAAGAGCTCCGAATAGGGCAGCGGCACCGCATTGGCGCCCAGTTGGCGGAAGCTGTCCAGGAAGACGTTGTTCTGCATCACGCGCAGCTTGATGCCGTTCAGGTCTTCCAGCTTGTTGACCGCATGCTTGCTGTTGGTGAGGTTGCGGAAGCCGTTTTCCCAGTACACCAGGCCCACCAGGCCCTTTTCTTCAAGCTTGGCGCGGACCTTGTCGCCGACCGGGCCATCCAGCAGGGCATCGGCCTCGCGGGTGCTGTTGATGAGGAACGGCGTATCCCACAGGGCCATTTCCTTGGCGATGCCCACCAGGGTGGCGGTCGAGCCCACCATCATTTCCTGGGCGCCACCGATGAGGGCTTGCTGCATCTGGGTGTCAGGACCCAGCGCCGCGCCGCCGATGGCGCGTACCCGCATCTTGCCGCCCGACAGCTTTTGCACCTCATCCGCAAACACCTTGACCGCACGGCCCTGGTTGCTGTTTTCCGCCAGGCCGTAACCGAAGCGGATCAAACGGGGCTTGATGTCCTGGGCCATGGCCGGCAGCGCGGCCGCCAGCAGGGAAGCCGCAGCCGCGGCCAGGGTCAGACGACGAAGGGGCAAGAGCTTCATGCGAGTCTCCTTGTTGGAATGCTATGAACGGGCGAGCATGGGGCGCCTAGCGCCACCAGTGCATGGGGACGGTCACCAGGGACGGGAAACAGGTGAACAGCACCAGGATGACGGCGTAGGTGAAGAGGAAGGGATTCACGCCGCAGATGACCTGGTGCATGGACAGCCGGCCAACGCCCGCCACCACGTTGAGCACCGTGCCCACCGGCGGCGTGATCAGGCCGATGGCCCCGTTCAGCACGAACATCAGGCCGAAGTACACCGGATCGATGCCCGCCTTTACGGCGATCGGCAGCATCACCGGCGCAAAGATCAGGATGGTCGGCGTCAGGTCCAGTGCTGTTCCGATGATCACCAGCAACACCATCATCAGCGCCATCAGCAGGCGCGGCGACTCGATCAGGCCGCCCAGCCACTGGGTCAGCACGCCCGGCAGGTCGGCCAGGGTGATCATGTAGCTGGCCACCTGGGCGCCGGCGCAGAGGAACATCACCACCGCGGTGGTCTTGGCCGCCCGCACCAGCACCCCATGCAGGGCCCGGACCGACATCTCCCGGTGCACCGCAAAGCTGATCACCAGCGCATAGAAGGCAGCCACCACCGCGGCTTCGGTTGGCGTGAAGATGCCGGTCTTCATGCCGCCGATGATGATCACCGGCATGAGCAGCGCCCAGAAGGCCTTGAGCGTCGCACGCAGCCGGTCGTTCCAGGACAGGGGCTGGCCCTCGGGCAGGTTCAGCCGACGCAGCTGCAGCTTCCAGGCCAGGAGCAGGCCCAGGCCCATGAACAGTCCCGGCACGATGCCGGAGACAAACAGCGCAGAGATCGAGGTGTTGGTGGTGACCCCGTAGATCACGAACGGCATGGACGGCGGGATGATGGGCGCGATGATGCCGCCCGAGGCGATCAGGCCGGCGGAGGTGGCCATGGGGTAGCCATGGCGCTGCATCATCGGCAGCAGGATGGTGGCCAGCGCGGCGGTATCGGCCAGTGCCGAGCCACTCATGCTGGCCATCAGCACCGCGGCCCCAATGGCGACGAAGCCCAGGCCGCCGCGGATGTGGCCCACCCAGGCCTGCGCCATCTGGATGATGCGCCGGCTGATGCCGCCGGCATTCATGAGCTCGCCCGCCAGGATGAAGAACGGCACGGCCAGCAATGGGAAACTGTCGATGCCCGCCACCAGGTTCTGCGCGAGCAGCTGCGTATCCCAGAAATCCAGGGCCCAGGCCATGCCGGCGCCGGTGAGCACGAGCGCAAAGGCCATCGGAATGCCGATGCCCATCAGCACCAGCATGCCGACGACAAAGACGATGAAGGAGAGTGCTTCGTTGCTCATGATCAGGCGGTACTCCGGGGGCTGGGGACGGGGAAGGCAGGCGCGCGCGTCATTCCACCTCCAGCTCGCGGTCCAGATCCAAAGGCTTGGCCCGCACCAGCTGCCACAGGGCCATCAGGCCGATCAGGACGCTGGACAACAGGGCCGGCAGCGGCAGCAAGGCGTTGGAGTAGTTCAGGACCACCGAGCGGCTCTCCATCCCCACCACCACCTGTTGCCACGCCCCCCAGCTCACCATGGCCGCAGCCGCAATGACCGCCACCCGGATCAGCGCCGTGGCCACGGCCATGACGCGACGGTGACGCCGCAGCGGCAGCAGCAGGCTGGTGAAGGCCATGTGCTCGCCCAGCGGGTAGGCAGCGGTGGCCCCGATGAACACCATCCACACGAACAGCAGCCGCGACAGCTCCTCGCTGGCGGCCACGCCACTGCCAAAGCCATAACGCAGGACCACGTTGATGAACACCGACAGGGCCATGACGGCCAGGCACAGCGCCATGGCGCCTTCGGCCAGGCGAAGCCAGGCCGGGCGGGCCGGCGCATGGCCAGCAAGATCGGGGGAAGATGGATGGGTCATGGACGAGGCTCCACGGCGCTGCTGTTTGTCACGGCGGCGGCAAGCGCCAGTCGCTGTTCAAGGATGGTGGCCACCTGCTGGTCCAGCGGCCAATCCGCCGACACGGTCAGGACGCCGGCTTCGCCCACTGGCGACTCCAGGGTGGCGAACTGGCTCTCCACCAGGCTGGCCGGAAAGATATGGCCTGTGGCGCGCGCCGTCACCCGGGCCAACGCCAGTGCCTTGCTGATGTCGATATAGACGAACTGCAGCCCGGGCCGTGAGGCCGCGCGCAGGCGGTCGCGGTACACCCGCTTCAAGGCCGAGCAACTCAGCACCACCGGTCCGGGCGCTGCCAACATGCCGCCCAGCCGGTCCAGCCAGCCCCAGCGGTCGTCGTCCGTCAGCGCCTGGCCGGCCTGCATCTTGGCGATGGACGCCTGAGCGTGATGCGCATCGCCTTCGATGAAGGGCCACTTCAGGCGCTGCGCCAAGGCGGCGCCAATGCTGGTCTTGCCGCAACCGGCCACCCCCATCACAACGATGGACGGTGCCGACGCGCCGCCCGGGGCGGTGGCTTGTGCATGCTGCTGTTCAGCCATGACTTCCTTGACCTTCGGCACGGCGCTCATCTGGGTAGCGCTGTCCCGCGGTTGAAAAAGAGACGGCGAGCTTCGCCGTCTTGTTGTCTCCTGGACCGCCTCATCAGCGGCTTGGCGGCACGCAGTCATCTCGCTTCTCAGGGGATGTACCGTTCATGTCGCCAATTGGGTAGCGCTATCCTACGCCCGAGCCGCCACGCACCACGCTAGGGAAAATACGCACCATGACCAGCCCCACTGCCCCGAAACGACGCCGCGCCACCGGACGGGTGACGTTGCAGGACGTGGCCGTGGCCGCGGGCGTCAGCCCGATCACCGCCTCACGCGCGCTGCGCGGGGAGCGCGGCGTGGCGGCGGAGCTGGTGGCGCGTGTGCAGGTGGCCGTGCGCCAGCTGGGGTATGTGCCCGACCCTGCTGCGCGGGCGCTGGCATCGGCCCGCAGCAACCAGGTGGTGCTGCTCATTCCGCTGCTGTCCAATGCCTTGTTCGTGGACCTGCTGGATGCCGCCCAAGGCACGCTGCTGGCCGCCGGCTATCAAAGCATGATCGGCGTGACGCACTACCAGCCCGAGGAAGAAGAAGCCCTGCTGCGCACCTACTTGATGAACCGCCCGGCGGGTCTGCTGGTGACCGGTTTTGATCGCACCGACCAGGCCCGCGCCCTCATCCAGGGCAGCGGTGTGCCCTGTGTGCATCTGATGGAAAACCGGCAGGACTGCGGCCTGTATTCCGTGGGCTTTTCGCAGGAGGCCGCGGGGCGGGCCATGACAGCCGCCCTGCGGGACCGCGGCTACCGGCGCATTGCGTTCGCCGCTGCGCAGCTGGACCCGCGCACCTTGCAGCGCGCACGCGGCTGGCGCGAGGCCATGGGCGAGCTGCATGACCCCAGGCTGGAGTTCATGGACGCGGCGCCCTCCTCCTTTGCGCTGGGCGCGCAGATGTTTGACCGCGTGCTGGCGGAAACGCCGGATGTGGACGCCATCTTCTTCAACAACGACGACCTGGCCCAGGGCGCGTTGCTGCAGGCCCTACGGCGTGGGATCCAGGTGCCGGGCAGGGTGGCCGTCGCCGGCTTCAACGACCTCATCGGCGGCGCGCAGATGCTGCCGCCCCTGTCTACCGTGCGCACCCCCCGGGGGGAGATCGGCCTGAAGGCCGCCGAGATGCTGATCACCCTGATGCGTGGCGAGCCGGTCGAGCAGCCCTGCGTCGATCTCGGATTCGAGCTGCTGATGCGGGAGAGCTGCTGACGGCCTGGCTCCCGCGGGCGATGCGTCCGGGGCGGTGATGGTTGCCGACGCCGGCCGCCAATGCGCCAGCAGTTCCAGGCAGCGGCTCAGGTGCCGCTGGCCCCGCCCGGGGGGCACCACAAGCGCGCCGAGGCGCAGGCCGTAGGCCCTGCCTTCCCGCTCCGCTTCGAGCAAGCGTGCCGCCAGCATCGACATCATGCGTTCGGGCAAATGGCCCGACGCGGCCCGCAGGTCGTCCAGGCTCAGCCAGCGTGGCCCGGGTGACAAGCCCATGAGCCCCATGAGTCCTTGCTGGCGCAGGTCGCCCAGCAGGCGCAGGCGGCGCCGCTCCGGCGAATCCAGCAAGGGACGCGGATACACCAGCAGGTCAACCTCGGGCTGCCAGTCCATGCACACCTGGAACAGGCTGAACGGGTAACGGCTCTCCAGCCGCAGTGCCGGCCAGCGATCCAGGCCCCGCTGCTGAGGCTGGAAAGCCAGCGAGGCCAGATGCCTGGAGCGGCCGGGCAGGTCGAGCCAGGTGCTGGGCCCGTCGGCCGTCACGCGGCCCAGGCCTACGTCCCAGCGCGCAAAACCCCTCGGGTTCTCGACATGCAATTCCAGTTGCCCCGCATCCCCCGCGAAACACGGCGCGGGGGGCTGCACGCGCACACGCAGGTCCAGCAGGTTGCACAGCGCCGTGATGAAGGACGCCAGCACCAGCACGACCAGCGTCAAGGCCAGGGCCATCGGGCCGATGGTGTGGGTGGCGGCCCCGACGGCGCCGGCCAGCCCCGCCACCACCAGCAGGACTGCGCAGCGGCCCGAGGCACGCACGCGCAGCCGGCGCAGGCGCAGCACCTGCGTGTCGTCCGGGGACGGTCGCGACAAAGCGGCTGCCGGTGGTGGCAGCCGCTTCAGCGCGGACGGATGGGGAATGGGGGCGTTGGAGACAGACATCTTCACGGCGACGGACCAGTGGCCAGTGAATATGCCTGTCCAGGATCATCAGGCCTATAGCCTCAAGGCCGAAGACTAAGGGTGATGCCTACTCAAATAAGTGGGTCAGTCGGCGATCCCAGGGGTCGGCGTGATGGAGTTCACAGGCACCTCCTGCCCACCGCTCCTCGTCGGCACGGCCTCGCCGGAACCATGGGCCCGTGGACCGCCCTCACCCGCCCGGCCGGCGGCGTGGAAGGTCTTGGCACCGCGCACCAGGTACGAGTAGATCACCGGCACCACCACCAGGGTCAGCAGCGTCGAGGTCACCACGCCGCCGATGATGGCGCGGCCCATCGGCGCCTGGATCTCGCCGCCGTCATTGAGTGCGATGGCCATCGGCAGCATGCCGAACACCATGGCGGCGGTGGTCATGATGATGGGGCGCATCCGCACCAGACCCGCCTGCAGCAGCGCGTCCGGAATGGACAGCCCCTCCTTGCGCGCATGGTTGGCGAAGTCCACCAGCAAGATCGCGTTCTTGGTCACCAGGCCCATCAGCATCACCAGGCCGATCATCGAGAACACGTTGAGCGTGGTGTTCCAGAACAGCAGCGCCAGCATCACGCCGATCAGGGACAGTGGCAGCGAGGCCATGATGGCAATCGGCTGCAGGAAGCTGGCGAACTGGCTGGCCAGCACGATGTAGATGAAGATCAGCGCCAAGCCCATGGCCATCACCAGGCCCACCATGAAGTCGGCCTGCTGCTTGCCGTCACCGTCCACCATGAAGCTGATGCCGGGGGGCAACTGGGTCTCCTTGATGAGCTTTTGCACGTCGGCATTCACGTCGCCCGACGGGCGGCCCTGCACGCCGGCATACACGGCTTCGCGGCGCTGCAGGTTCTGGCGGCGGATCACCTCCGGATTGAACACCTCCTCCAGGGTGGCCACCTGCTCCAGCGACACCGGCGAGCCGTCCTTCGCAAAGGCCACCGGCAGGCGGCGCATCTGCTCCAGGTTCTGGCGCTGGTCCTTGGGCAGGCGCAGCAGCACCTCCACCTGGTCACCGTCCGGCGTGGTCCAGTAGGTGGCGACCTCGCCATTCACATAGGCATGCAGTGACGAAGCCACCATGGGCGCGTTCAGCCCCAGCTCGCGCACCGCCGAATCCTTCAGGCGCACCGCGTAGGTCGGCACGCCCGGCTTGACGGTCGTGTCCACGTCCACGGCACCCTTGATCTTCTTGACCTTCTCGGCGAAGTCCTTGGCCACCTGGGTGAGCACGTCCGCATCAGAGCCCAGGATGGTCACCCACACGGGGCGGTTGAAGCCGACGCTCACCTCCACGCCCGGAATGCGGGCAATCTCGGCGCGGATGGCGTCTTCCACCTGCGTCTGGGTGCGCTGGCGCTCGCGGCGGTCCACCAGGGCGATATTGAGCATGGCCTGGTTGCGGCCCGTGGCCATGCCTTCGCCCGAGGCCCCCACCACGGTGGAGACGGTCTTGACCTCCGGCATGCGGGCCAGGATCTCCTCGACCTGATGCACCTTGCCGTCACCACGCTCCAGGCTGGTGGCCACGGGCATGCGCAGGCTGAGCTGGGTGAAGCCCTGGTCGGTCTGCGGAATGAACTCGCCGCCCACCAGCGGCACCAGCATGAGCGCGCCGACGAAGCTGGCCACGCCGCCCAGGGTCACCAGGCCGCGCGGCGTGATGGTGGCCAGGCGCAGGCGTCGCGGCAGGCCGCGTTGCCGCTCGCCATGGGCATCGAAGGGCCGCGCATACACCGGCACCGGCGGCACGAAGAGGCGGTACCGGCGGCCGGAAAAGATCCAGCGGATGCTGTGCTCGTACGCCCGGTGCAGCACGTCCATGCCGGCGTCGGTGGCGCGGATCAGGTGGCTGATCACCGGCACGCGCTTGAGCAGGGTCGAGGGCGGGTCATGCCAGACCGAGGACATCATCGGGTCCAGCGTGAAGCTGACGAACAGCGACACCAGCACCGCCACCGCCACCGTGATGCCGAACGGATAGAAGAACTTGCCAATCACGCCGCCCATGAAGGCCACCGGCACGAACACCGCGCAGATGGCGAAGGTCGTGGCCATCACGGCCAGGCCGATCTCGTTGGTGCCGTCCTCAGCCGCCCGGCGATGGTTCTTGCCCATGCCGACATGCCGCACGATGTTCTCGCGCACCACGATGGCATCGTCGATCAGCAGCCCGATGCACAGGCTCAGCGCCATCATGGTCATGAAGTTCAGCGTGAAGCCAAAGGCATAGACCGCGATGAAGCTGGAGATGACCGAGATGGGCAGCGTCAGCCCGGTGATCACGGTGGACCGCCAGCTGTGCAGGAAGAGGAACACGATGGCCACGGTCAGCAGCGCGCCTTCGATCAGCGTGTGGCGCAGGCCCTTGAGCGAGTTCTTCACGAAGTCGCTGTTGGCATAGATCAGCCGCAGCTCCATGTCCTTGGGCAGCGTCTTGCGCAGTTCCGCCATGGCGGCCTGGATGGCCTCGCCGGTGGCGACGATATTGGCGTCCTGCTGCTTGAAGATGTTGAAGTTGACGGCGGGCTGGCCATTGATGCGGGCGATGGAGTCCAGCTCCCGTTCGCGTTCCACCAGCGAGCCCAGGTCGCCCAGCGTGAGGTTGAGGTCGCCGCGCCGGGCCACCACCACATTCCCGAACTCCTTGGGGTCGCGGACCTTGCCTTCCACCCGCAGCATGGTGTCGGAGGTGGCATTGGTGAGCAGCCCGACCGGGGAGTCGGTGTTGGCTTCATTGAGCGCCTTGGCGATCTGCGCCGGGGTGACGCTGTAGGCGCGCAGGCGCTGCGGGTCCAGGTCGATGCGCACTTCGCGCAGGGCCAGGCCGCCCACGTCCACCCGCGCCACGCCCTCCACCCGGGAGAGCCGCTTGGACACCACCAGGTCCGCCAGCATGGAGATCTCGCGGGGGGTGCGGGTCTTGCTCAGCAGCGCCGCCACGACCACCGGCTGGGCGTTGTCACCCTGGAACCGCGAGACGGTGGGCGGCTTGGCCTCCTTGGGAAAGCGGGCCTGGGCCAGCGCCACCTGGTCGCGCACTTCCTGCATGGCCCGGTTCATATCGACGCTGAGGCTGAACTCCACGCTGGCCTGCACGCGGCCTTCGAAGCTGCGCGACTGAATGCGGTCCACGCCCGCCACGGTGTTGAGCGCCTCCTCCAGCGGCTTGGCAATCTCACGCTCGACGGCCTCGGGCGACGCGCCGGGATAGCGCACGTCGATCCAGGCGCCGGGCAGCGAGATGTCGGGCATCTGCTCGACGCCCAGCTTGGAATAGGAGAACAGGCCCAGCACGCACAGGGCCACCATCACCATCGTGGCAAAGACGGGGTTCTGGATCGAGACACGGGTCATCCACATGGGGAATCCCTTCTTGTAATCATCATGTCGGGGGCGCGCCGGGGAGGCCGCGACGAATGCCGATCGGCCCTGGCGGCATCGCCCCTTGCTGGACTTATTGGGTGTTGGCGCTGGCCGAGGCGCTGGCCATGCTGGCCTTGGGCGGCAGGATGGTGGCCTTCTCGCCTTCCTTGAGGTTGTCGAAGCGTGCGCCCAGCACCTGGGCTTCGGGCGTCAGCCCGGCCAGCACCTCGACGCGTCCCTCACGAGGATCACGGCGGCCGGTGGTCACGATGCGACGCACCAGGTTGCCCTTGTCGATCACCCACACATGCTCCTGGCCGGACACGCTGCCCAGCGCCGTGATCGGCACGGTCAGGCGCTGCTTGTCGTCCTGCATTTCCACCCGGGCCACGGCGTACTGGCCGGCGCGAAAGCGTTCTCCCGGGTTGTCCAGGCTGAGCGTCACCCCGATCGAGCGGGTACCCGGCTCGGCGGCCGGCGCGATGCGGGCGATGCGGGCCTGCACCGGGGCTTCAAAACCCTCCACCTGCATGTTGACCACCATGCCGGGCTTGAGCTTGCTCACTTCATGCGTGCCCACCAGGCCGGCCAGCTCCAGGCGGGACAGATCGACGATGGTCAGCACCTGCTGCTCCGCGGCGACCTTTTCACCGGGCACCGCATGGCGCTTGTAGACAATGCCATCAATCGGCGACAGCAGCGCCGCCTGCCGCAGCAGCACCTCGCTGGTGCCCAGCTGCGCCTGGGCGGACAGCAGCTGCCCGCGGGCCGTATCCAGCGCTGCACGGGAGTTGTCCAGCGCCGTCGGCGCAATGAAGTTCTGAGTGGCCAGACCCTGGTTGGCCTTGTACTGGCGCTCGTACTGCTCGTACTGCGCACGCGCCGACTCGACCCCCGCCGACCGCTCCGCCACCTTGTGGCGCAGCTCTTCCAGGTCCAGCTGACCCAGGCTTTGGCCCGCCTTGACCCGGCTGCCCTCGCCCACCGCCAGGCTGACGAGGCTGCCCGACGCCTTCGCCCGCACCACCACGGTATTGGGCGCCACCAGCGGGCCGGAGAACTCGATGACCCCGGGCATGGAGGCCGACAAGGGCTTGACCACCTCGCTGGCCTGGAACTCCAGGGCCGGCTTGGCATCCGCCTTTTTGGGCGCGGGCGCCGCCTGCCGGCTGGTGGCGAACACGGCGGCACCGCCCGCCAGCACCACCACGGCCACTGCTCCCGACCACCACACCTTCTTGCGCATGTTCTCCCCCAATTCTGTCTACCGGTCGCCCAAAGAGGCGGCTGAATGCGGCGGAGTGTAGAAACCGGCGCCCGGGCCGGCGCTCGAACTGCGACGAATTGCAGTTTGCGACGCATGAACTGCCTGCGAACCACCCCTGGATACAGCGGCCCTGGAGAGCGGGGTTGCAGGGCCGGGCCTCCGGGTCAGGCGGACCGGGCAGACCTCTCGCAGCCGAGCATGCGAATCTTGCACCTGCGGCGGCGCTGGCGCCCTTCCTCACTGGCGAAGCGAGGGGACGCCCGGGGGCGCTGCGGGGCCGCAGCGAAGCGCTTGGCGTTGAAGGCGCTGGGGGACAGGGGACGGGGGGACCGGCCGCGCCAGCGGGGCGGCGGAAGGCGGCGGAAGCGGCGGGAGCGGATAGCGGACCAGCCAGAACCCCAAGGTCAGGAAGCTGCCGAACTCAGGGGGCACCCCGTCAGAGGGCCGCCTGAGGCCTGCTTGAGCGGCTTCAAGGCTGGGGCCTGATCAAGGCCGCTGCCCGGCGATGGCCGCCAGCGGCAACGCCACATCACCGCACTGCGCGCGGTGCATCAGCACATGGTCCATGACCACCAAGGCCAACATGGCTTCGGCGATCGGTGTGGCGCGGATGCCCACGCAGGGGTCGTGGCGGCCGAAGGTTTCAACCGTGGCGGGCTCGCCGGCGCGGTTGATCGACGCCTTGGGGGTGCGGATGGAACTGGTGGGCTTGATGGCGATCGACACCCGCAGGTCCTGCCCGCTGGAGATGCCGCCCAGCACGCCGCCCGCGTTGTTGCTGGCGAAGCCTTCGGGCGTCAGTTCATCTCCGTGCTGGCTGCCCTTTTGGCGGACGCTGTCGAAGCCGGCACCGATTTCGACGCCCTTGACCGCGTTGATGCCCATCATGGCGTAGGCAATGTCCGCATCGAGCTTGTCAAAAAGGGGCTGGCCCAGGCCGACGGGGACGTTGGTGGCCTCCACCGTCAGGCGGGCGCCCACCGAATCGCCGTCCTTGCGCAACTGGTCCATGTAGGCCTCCAGCGCTTCGATCTGGCTGGCGTTGGCCGCGAAGAACGGGTTCTGGCCCACATGCTGCCAGCCTTCGAAGGCGATATCGATCTCACCCAGGGCCGTCATGCAGCCCCGAAAGCCGATGCCGTGCTGCTGGCTCAGCCATTTGCGGGCCACCGCGCCGGCCGCCACCATCGGCGCCGTCAGGCGGGCCGATGAACGCCCGCCGCCACGCGGGTCCCGCAGGCCGTACTTGCGCCAGTAGGTGTAGTCGGCATGACCGGGGCGGAAGGTATCCAGGATGTTGCCGTAGTCCTTGCTGCGCTGGTCGACGTTACGGATGAGCAGGCAGATCGGCGTGCCGGTCGTCTGGCCCTCATACACGCCAGAGAGGATTTCCACCTCGTCCGGCTCCTGGCGCTGCGTCACATGGCGCGAGGTGCCCGGGCGGCGACGGTCCAGCTCGGGCTGGATGTCCTGCACCGACAAGGCAAGCCCGGGCGGGCAGCCGTCGATGACGCAGCCAATGGCCGGGCCGTGGCTCTCGCCAAAGTTCGTGACGCTAAACAAGCTGCCGAAGGTGCTGCCGGACATCTGGGAAAACCTGCCAGGGCTCTAGAAGAAGGAACGCCCGATTCTACGAGCGACCCGCCACGCGTGGCCCGAGGGGCGCGGCGGCCGGGACGCAAAAACGGCCCTGCGAAGGGCCGTCATCGGAGTTTTTCCATGCCCGCTCGGCAACCGAGCCTTCGCGGGCGGCCGAGACACGCCCGGCCCTTGGCTTGGCCGGCGCTAAGCGCAGGCCTCTTGCGGTTCAGGACGCCTGTGCCTGCCCGCCCTCCTCGGCCGGCCAGTCACGGATGTAGGCCTTGAGCATGCGGTTCTCGAAGTCCTGTGAATCGACCACGGTCTTGGCCACGTCATAGAAAGAGATGACGCCCATCAGTTGGCGGCCATTGAGCACCGGCATGTAGCGGGCATGGCGGCCCAGCATCATGCGGCGCACTTCGTCGATCTCGGTGGCGGGCGTGCAGGTGAGCGGTGCGTCGTCCATGACGCTGCGCACCAGCGACGTGCCAACGCTGCCGCCATTGCGGGTGATGGCCTGGATGACCTCGCGGAAGGTCAGCATGCCCACCAGATCGTCGAACTCGATCACCACCAGCGAGCCGATGTCGCGCTCGGCCATGGTGGCCACGGCATCGGCCAGCGGCTGGTCGGGAGAGACGGTGTAGAGCGTGTTGCCCTTGACCCGCAGGATGTCGGAGACTTTCATGCCTGCCAACATAGCACACAATGCCCGGCGGACAACAGCACCCAAGCGGGCGCCTGATCAATATCCGCAGAGGCTGCGCCCACCATGACGGCCGAACCACGGCCGCTGACCTTCAGGAGACACCACGATGGCAGGTCCTGCCGACCCCGGCTTCGACACCCTGGCGCTGCATGCCGGCGCCGCCCCCGACCCGGCCACCGGCGCGCGCGCCGTGCCGCTGCACCTGAGCACCTCCTTCGTGTTCGACAGCACCGAGCATGCGGCCGGCTTGTTCAACATGGAGCGCGCCGGCCACGTCTATTCGCGCCTGTCCAATCCCACCACGGCGGTGCTGGAGGAGCGCATTGCCGCGCTGGACGGCGGCGTGGGGGCCATCGCCACGGCCAGCGGTCAGGCGGCCTTGCATCTGGCGGTCGCCACGCTGGCCGGGGCCGGGCATCACATCGTCGCCTCGTCCGCGCTGTACGGCGGCTCGCACAACCTGCTGCACTACACGCTCAAGCGCTTCGGCATCACCACGACGTTTGTGCAGCCGGGTGACCACGAGGCGTGGCGCCGCGCCATCCGCCCCGAAACCCGCCTGCTGCTGGGAGAAAGCCTGGGCAACCCTGGCCTGGACGTGCTGGACATCCCCGCCGTGGCCGAGATTGCGCACGACGCGGGCCTGCCCCTGCTGGTAGACGCCACCTTCGTCACGCCCTGGCTTCAGCAGCCGCTGGCGCTGGGCGCCGACCTGGTCTACCACTCGGCCACCAAATTCCTGTGCGGCCATGGCACGGTGGTGGGCGGGCTGCTGGTGGATGGCGGACGCTTCGACTGGGAGCGGGCGCATGCCGCCAGCGGCTCGCAGCGGCGCTTTGCCGAGCTGTGCGAGCCGTACGACGGCTTCCACGGTATGGTCTTCACCGAAGAAAGCACGGTGGGCGCCTTCCTTCTGCGCGCCCGGCGCGAAGGCCTGCGGGACTTCGGCGCCTGCATGAGCCCCCACACCGCCTGGCTGATCCTGCAGGGGGTGGAGACGCTGCCCCTGCGCATGCAGCGGCATGTGGCCAATGCCGCCCGGGTGGCCGAGTTCCTTTCCAGCCATCCCCTGGTGGCCCAGGTGGCCTATCCCGGGCTGCCCGGCCACCGCGACCATGCGCTGGCACAGCGTCTGCTGCCGCGCGGCTGCGGCGCGGTCTTCAGTTTCGACCTGAAGGCCGGCCGCGAGCAGGGCCGCAAGTTCATCGAGTCGCTGCGGCTGTTCTCGCACCTGGCCAATGTCGGCGATGCCCGCTCGCTGGTGATCCATCCGGCCTCCACCACGCACTTCCGCATGGATGATGCGGCACTGGCCGCGTCCGGCATCGGCCCGGGCACGATTCGCCTGTCCATCGGCCTGGAGGACCCAGACGACCTGATCGCGGACCTCACCAGCGCACTGAAGGCGGCGGCCAAATGAAGCTCATCGTGAACGGCCAGGCCGCCTATGCCTACACCGGCGGCAAACCCCTGGACCCTGCCCTGCCCTGCGTGGTGTTCCTGCATGGGGCCTTGAACGACCACAGCGTCTGGACGCCGCTGGCCCGGTATGCCGCCCATCACGGCCATGCCGCACTGGCGTTGGACCTGCCGGGGCACGGACGCAGCGAGGGGCCGCCCTTGCCGGACGTGGAATCGCTGGGCGCCTGGGTCCATCACCTGCTGGACGCAGCGGGCGTGGCGCGCGCGGCCCTGGTCGGGCATTCCATGGGGTCGCTGATCGCGCTGGAAGCGGCTGGCCAGCAGCCGCAGCGCTGCTCGCGTCTGGTGATGGTGGGCACCGCTTGGCCGATGAAAGTCAGCGACGCGTTGCTGAACACCGCGCGCGAACAACCGGCCGCCGCCATGGCCATGGTCAATGCCTTCTCGCACTCGGCGCTCGCCATGCCGCCGGCCTCGCCGGGCCCGGGCACCTGGCTGCGCGGGGCCAGCCTGGCGCTGATGCAGCGGATGCAGGCCGGGACGCAGGACCAGACCAATCTCTTCCTGCATGATTTCCAGGTCTGCGACCGCTATGCCGCCGCACAGGCCGCGGCGGAGCGTGTCACCGCGCCGGCGCACCTGATCGTGGGCCGGCGCGATGTGATGACGCCGCCCAAGGCGGCGCGCCACCTGGCCGAATGGCTGCATGCGCAGGTGCATCAACTGGACGCCGGCCATGCGCTGATGAGCGAGGCGCCGGAGGCGATGCTGGCGGCCTTGAAGACCGCGTTGGCCTAGCCGGGGGACGAGCGGCCAGATGCGAGCGGACCAGGCTTGCCCGTCAGGCCTGCGAGACGCTGGACGCCTGCGCGGCCGATGCCGCCATCGACGCCTTCAGCGAAGACAGCATGTCGTCCACCATCTTGTCCAGGTCAAAGCCCAGCCTCCAACCCCAATCGCCCTGCGCGACGGTGTCGTCAATGGCCTGGGGCCAGCTGGCAGCGATCTGCTGGCGGAAGTCGGGCGCGTAATCGATCTGGAAGTCCGGCAGGTGCCGGCGGATCGAGGCCGCGATCTGCGCTGGCGTGAAGCTCACGCCGGCCAGGTTGTAGCTGCCCCACTGCGTGATGCGGTCGGCCGGCGCTTCCATGAGCTCCAGCGTGGCCCGCAGGGCGTCCGGCATGTACATCATGGGCAGCGCCTGGTCTTCGCGCAGGAAGCAGGTGTAGCGCCCATGCTTGAGCGCCTCGTGGAAGATCTCCACGGCGTAGTCGGTGGTGCCGCCGCCGGGCGGCGTCTTCCAGCTGATGAGCCCTGGATAGCGCAGGCTGCGCACATCGACGCCATGGTTGGCGTGATACCAGCGGCACCAGCCCTCGCCGGCCAGCTTGGACACGCCATAGACGGTCGTGGGGTCCATCACCGTGGTCTGCGGCGTGCCGACCTTGGGGGTTTGCGGACCGAAAGCGGCAATGGAACTGGGCCAGAACACCCGGTCCAGCTTTTCCGTGCGGGCCAGCTCCAGCACGTTCAGCAGGCCCTTCATGTTCAGGTCCCAGGCCCACATCGGATGTTTCTCACCGGTGGCGGAAAGGGCCGCGGCCAGGTGATAGATCTGCGTGATGCCATGGCGCTTGACCACCGCGGCCAGGGCGGCGCCGTCGGTCACGTCCAGCATCTCATGGGTCAGGAAGGGCACGCGCCCTTGCGGGGCGACGTCGCTGGTGATCACCTGGGCGTTGCCGTGTCGCTGGGCCAGTTCCACCGCCAGTTCGGAACCGATCTGGCCATTGGCCCCAATCAACAGAATCTTGGTCATTGCTGTTCTTGTACTGCTCGGGCCGGACGCCGGCCCCATCATGAAAGACGATTACTTCACCAGGCCCAGTTCACGGCCGGCCTGCGCAAAAGCCGCCACCGCGCGCTCCAGGTGCTCGCGCTCATGCACGGCCGAGATCTGCACCCGCACCCGGGCCTGCTCCTTGGGCACCACCGGGTAGAAGAAGCCCACCGCATACACGCCCAGCTCCAGCAGGCGGGCGCTGAGCTGCTGGGCCTTGACCGCGTCGAACACCATGATGGGCACGATGGGGTGGGTGCCGGCCTTGATCTGGAAGCCAGCCTGCTGGATGGCCTCGCGGAAATACGTGGTGTTGGTCTCCAGCTTGTCGCGCAGCGCCGTGCTGCCCTCAAGCAGGTCCAGCACCGCCAGCGAAGCGCCCACGATGCTGGGCGCGACGGTGTTGGAGAACAGGTAGGGGCGCGAGCGCTGGCGCAGCAGCTCGATCACTTCCTTGCGGCCGGTGGTGAAGCCGCCGGAAGCGCCGCCCAGGGCCTTGCCCAGCGTCCCGGTGATGATGTCCACCTTGCCGTAGATGCCGCGCAGCTCGTGCGTGCCGCGGCCGGTCTTGCCCATGAAGCCACTGGCATGGCATTCGTCGATGCCCAGCAGCGCGCCGTGCCGGTCAGTGATCTCGCGGATCTTGTCGAGCTGGGCAATCGTGCCGTCCATCGAGAAGACGCCATCGGTGAACACCAGCACATGGCGGGCGCCGGCCTGGCGCGCCTCGGTGAGCTGGCGTTCCAGGTCCGCCATGTCGTTGTGCTTGTAGCGATACCGCTTGGCCTTGCACAGGCGGATGCCATCGATGATGGAGGCATGGTTGAGCTCGTCGCTCACGATGGCGTCCTGCTCGCCCAGCAGCGGCTCGAACAAGCCGCCGTTGGCGTCGAACGCCGCGGCATAGAGGATGGTGTCCTCCGTGCCGAGGAAGCGCGCCAGGCGCTGCTCAAGTTCCTTGTGGATGTCCTGCGTGCCGCAGATGAAACGCACCGACGACAGGCCGTAGCCATGCGTGCGCAGCGCTTCATGCGCCGCTTCCAGCACCTGCGGATGGGCGGAGAGGCCCAGGTAGTTGTTGGCGCACAGGTTGATGACCTCGCGGCCGTCCCGGGTGGTCACCACCGCGCCCTGCGGACTGGTGATGATGCGCTCGCTCTTGTAGAGCCCGGCCTCGCGGATGCCTTGCAGCTCGGCCTGCAGATGACGGTAGAAATCTTCCGCCTTGGCGGTGGTTTGAGGGGCCTGGGTGGTCATGCGGGGAGCTCCTGCGGCACAATCCGTTAAATCGAACGAGTTCGTTATATCGAACAGCTGTGCAGTATCAAGGAATCGAATCCGAGGGTCAAGGCGGTGCTGCCCGCCGGTCACCTGCCGCCGCCGTCCATCATGTCTGTCATTCCCTCTGAAAAACTGGAACCTCCGCGCGTGGGCGCGACCTTGCAGGCCTTGCGGCAAGCGCAAGGCCTGTCGCTGGATGAGTTGTCCCGGCGCGCGGGAGTCTCAAAGTCAATGCTCTCGCAAATCGAGCGCAACCAGGCCAATCCCACGGTGGCGGTGGTGTGGCGCCTGGCCAATGCGCTGCGGGTGGAGCTCTCCGAATTGCTGGGCGGCGAGCGTCCGGCGGCCCCACCGATTGAAATGGTGGCCTCGCATGCCACGCCGGGGCTGTCCAGCCCGGACGGCCTGTGCCGCTTGCGCATCCTGGGCCCGATTGAGCTGGCGGGGCAGTTCGAATGGTACGAACTGACCGTGCAGCCTGGGGGCGCCCTCGAATCGGAAGCGCATGAGCCGGGTTCGCGCGAGCACCTCAGCGTGCTGGCGGGTGAACTCGAAGTGACCGCGGGCGGGAGCCGCCAACTGGTCAAGCCCGGGGAAACGGCGCGATATGCCGTTGATGGCGCCCATGCCATCCGTAATCTGGGCAAGAAGCCGGCCACGGCCATGCTGGTGGTCCTGCACGCCTGACAGGTACGCTCTGCGGCGCTGTTACAACGCTCTGTTACCGTCTTCACCCAGAAGCGCCCGCAGAATAGGAGCAGGAGAGAGGGAGCGTTTCAGGTAGTTCCATTGATGCAATCACGCTCACCCCAGGCCGTACAAGATTCCCCCGACCACCCCGGCTCGCCGACCAATATCCGGCCTGCCCCGGATGACCAGCTGCAGCGCTTGTCCATGCTGGAAGGCTCCGCACGCCTGAAGGTGGCAGAGCAGCGCGTGCGCGACGGCCTGGTTGAGCCCCACATTCATGTGCAGCGCCCGTCCGAGACGGCGCCGCTGCATGCGCAGCGCAAGCCGCGCGGCGTCGTGCGCAGCAGCATGACGGCACCCGCCAGTGCATCCCGCGCCCGCTGGGTGCGCTGGATGCTCGTGCTGCTGGCGCTCGGCCTGCTGGCCGCCGCCTTGGTGCTCAAGCTGAACAAGTAGGCCGTCAGCGGCCATTTCACGCTGCAAATGGTGGCACTGCGGGGCAACGCAGAGTGCCGTGGCACGACTGCGCCTCGCTGAGGCCCGGGCCCGAGCTTGCGTGCGGCCCCGAGTCCGTACGCGCAACCGCACGCTCAACCGCAGGCGCACGCGCGCCCCAGCGCCAGGTATGCGCATGACATCCATCAAACTCTTGGTCGATGTCCCGAGATCCGCTGCCACGGGTGCCAACCGAAAACCCCTCCGACCACACAAATGGGTTGGCACACCCACCCTGAGGACCCATGCAGATCTCTTCTATTGCTAACGCTTTTCACTGGGCCACTCACAAGCTCAAGTCGTCAAAGCCAGAGCCGATTCCTCGTGACGCGCCGCTGCCACCGGTCGGCACCCAGGCCGACCAGCGCCTCTGGGCGTCCCAGCTGAAGCAGGCCCAGACGGTGCTGAAGGACATCGACGACGCGCTCCCGCCCGCTCCCCTGACCGCCATGAAGGGCACCGCCAGCGGCGCCGGCCGGCTGCGCGATGGCAGTACGCGACTGCGGCCGTCCGCCGTGGTGGGCGCCGCAGGCGCCCCGATCCAGGCCAATTGGCTGACGCCGCAGAGCCTTGTGATGGAAATGCCCGGCAACAAGCATTCGGCCACCTGGGCGGCCGCCTGTCTGGAACACAACATCAAGGCGGCCATCGACATCAGCGCCCCGGGCTGGGGCGCGGAGCAGCAGAGCTGCATGAAGAGCCTGGCGCCGTGGAGCAAGGCCAGCACCACCGCGCAGTTCACTTGCAGGACCACGGACCACTATTTCCCGGTCGAACGCGCAATCAACAACGCCAGCTTCCCGGCGGTTGAACGCTCAGTGGGCGTGCGCCTGGTGGCGAACGATCAGCTCGTTCAGCCGCGCGTGCCGGGCACCCCACCCTCGGAGGCCTGGAACAACGGCCCGCAGCATGCCCCGATGGTCACGACCTGGCTGCGCATGCCGATGGAGCCTGGCCGCACCCTCTCGCCCAGCGTCCTGCTGGAACTTTGCGACCATGCGGAGCGCCTGGCCGGCCCGGACGGCGTTTGCGCCTTCCAGTGTGGCGACAAGGGTCAGCAGGCCGCCCTGATTGCCGTGGCCCGCGACATCCACAGGAGCCTGGGCCATCAGTCCCGCCCGGGCAGCGATCCGCTTGATGCGGTGACCGAGGCCTGTGTACGGGCCCGGGCCACCCTCGGGCCGGACCTGCTTCGCTCCCGGGAGGAAATTGCGTCCCTGCTCGGCATGGCGCAGCTCCTGACCGAACGGCAGCACCGTCAGGCGAGATAAGCCAGAGGCGCCCAGGCGCCCAGCCGCCCCGTCACTTCGCCATCACGGCGCGCAGTGTCAGCTCGTCCCAGCCCGCGCCGGCCCACAGCGCACCCAGGCGGTCGTGCTGCGGCAGCAGCAGCGTGCGGATCAGCGGTGCGGCCCGCGTCTGGGCGGGGTCGCACAGCAGCACCAGCCGCTGTGCGCCCTCCTCCTCCAGCCGTCCGAGCCAGTCCAGGTCCAGCAACTGGTCCACTACCGGCTCCAGCTGCAGCGGATCCACGCACAGCCGCTGCGACAGCGCCAGCATGGTCAGCCCCGTCTCCCCCGAGGCGCGCGCGCCATCGAGTTCCCGAAGGATGTCCACGGCCAGCTCCAGCTGCATGCCGGGCGTCGGCCGCCGCACGCTGACACCGCCCGCCAGGGCCGGGGCATTGGCCGCCAGGATGGCGCCGAGCAGCACGATCGACCATCCGACATAAATCCAGATCAGGAAGATCGGCACGGTCGCAAAGGCGCCATAGAGGGTGGAATAGGTCGGCACCTGCTTCACATACCAGGCCAGCGCCTGCTTGGCCAGATGAAAGGCCACCGCCACGAAGCCAGCGCCCATCAGCGCATGGCGCCAGCGCACGTCGGTATTGGGCACGTAATGGAACAGGGCCGCGACGGCCGCCCACAGCACCACCAGATCCACGCTGGACAGCAGCACGACCAGGCCGCGCGGCATGTTGTTGACCAGGTCCCGGCCGCTCGTGATGAGGTAGCTGGTCAGCGTGAGGCTGCCGCCCAGCAGCAGGGGCCCGAGCGTCATGGCCGCCCAATACACCAGCACGCGCTGGGCAATCGGGCGGGGACGCTGCACGCGCCAGATCTGGTTGAGGGTGCGGTCGATGGTCAGCATCAGCGACAGGGCCGTGACCGCGAGCACCACCAGGCCCACCGCCCCCAGCCGGTTCGCCTTGGCGGCAAACTGGGTCAGCGAACCCAGCACCGGACGGGCGATGTTGTCGGGCACCAGCGACTTGAGGAAGTACTTTTCCAGCGCCCCCTGAAAGGCCGAGAACATCGGGAAGGCGGTGAACAGCGCCAGGGCGACCGTCAGCAAGGGCACGAGCGAGATCAGCGTGGTGAAGGTCAGGCTGCCGGCCGTCACGCCCAGGCGCTCGTCCCGGTAACGCTGGTAGAACACCCGCAAGGTGTCCAGCCAGGGCCAGCGCAGCAGGCCCTGCCCGATCTCCCGCAGCCCCTCGCGCCACCCCTTGTCCGACACACTCATTCTGATGTTCATGCTGGCTATGATGCCAGCCATGTCAAGTTTGCAAGCCCCCGGCGGGGACAACGGCGCCTCCCGCACGCGGCCCACAGCGCCGCAGCGCACCAGCCGCGCGGTGGCGCTGGGCGCCACGGTACTGCTGATGCTGCTGTGCGTGGCCTGGGAACTGTGGCTGGTACCGGTGGGGCGCGGCACCTTGGCGCTGAAGGCACTGCCGCTGCTGTTGCCTTTGCCAGGGCTGTGGCGCTACCGGCTCTACACCTTCCGTGCGCTCAGCCTGTTCGTGTGGCTGTACGCGCTGGAGGGCTTGGTGCGGGCCACCTCCGAGCCCGGCCTGGGCGCCGCCCTGGCGGTGGCCGAGGCGCTGCTGGCCACCGTCATCTTCGTGGCCTGTGCCCTGCATGTGCGTCAGCGTCTGAGCGCCGCACATGCGGGCGCTGCCTCGGCATGACCTGCCAGGTGCGCGACCCCGAGCGAAACCTCCAGGCGACGCCTGGGACGGGGCCGACGGCCTGCCAGGCCGCAACAAGGAGCTGTGCATGTCCGCTACGCTGATCGACGCTTTGCGCCAGTGCCTGGGCGCTGAACATGTACTGCTGCCCAGCGCGCTGGACGCTGATGCGCTCACGCCCTATCAACAGGATTGGCGCAAGCGTTACCAGGGCCGCGCCCTGGCCGTCCTGCGCCCTGCCAGCACGGCCCAGGTGGTCGCCGTGGTGCGGTTGGCGCATGAGCACCGCGTCCCGCTGGTGCCGCAAGGCGGCAACACCGGGCTGGTGGGCGGCGGCGTGCCGGACGGCTCCGGCACTCAATTGCTGATGAGCCTGCGCCGCCTGCAGCAGGTGCGGCAGGTGGATGCCGCCAACCTCACGATGACGGTGGAAGCCGGCTGCCTGCTCCAGCATGTGCAGGACGCGGCGCAGCAGGCCGGCCTGCTGTTCCCCCTGAGCCTGGCCGCCGAAGGCAGCTGCACCATTGGCGGCAACCTCTCCACCAACGCCGGCGGCACCCAGGTGCTGCGATATGGCAATGCACGTGAGCTGTGCCTGGGGCTCGAAGTCGTCACCGCGCAAGGCGAGGTCTGGGACGGCCTCTCCGGCTTGCGCAAGGACAACACCGGCTACGACCTTCGCGACCTGTTCATCGGCGCCGAAGGCACGCTGGGCGTCATCACGGCCGCCACGCTCAAGCTGTATCCGCAGCCGCGCGCGCGCATGACGGCCCTGGCCGCCTGCGAGTCGCTGGACAGTGCGGTGCGGCTGCTGAGCCTCGCGCAATCACGCTGCGGCTCCGCGCTGACCGGCTTCGAGGTGATGAATGCGCTGGCGCTGGCGCTCGTGGCACGCCACTTCCCGCAGCTGCCGCAGCCGCTAGGCGCCCAGCCGTGGACGGTGCTGCTGGAGCTGTCCGACAGCGAAAGCGACCTGCATGCGCGCCAGCAGTTCGAAGGCATGCTGGCGCAGGCCCTGGACGAGGGCCACATCGTGGATGCGGCGGTGGCCGAGAGCCTGGCGCAGAGCCAGGCCATGTGGCACCTGCGGGAATCGATCCCGCTGGCGCAAAGCGAAGAAGGCTTGAACATCAAGCATGACATCGCCTTGCCGGTGTCCCGCATTCCTGCCTTCGTGGCCACCTGCGACGCCCTGCTCGCCCGCCACTGCCCCGGCTCGCGGCTGGTGAACTTCGGGCACCTGGGCGACGGCAACCTGCACTACAACCTGCAGGCGCCCGAAGGCGTGGCGCCACCCGAGTTCCTGCGCCAGCACGAGGCCGCCGTCAATGCGCTCGTATATGACCAGGTCATGGCGCACGGCGGGTCGATCTCGGCGGAGCACGGCATCGGACAGCTCAAGCGAGAGGCGCTGGCCGAGCGTAAAAGCCCGGTCGCGCTGCAACTGATGCGGCAGATCAAGCAGGCGCTGGATCCGCACGGGCTGCTCAATCCCAACCGAGTGATCTAGCCGCCCTCACCGGGCGGCGGCGTCGCTCAGTCGTCGCCCGGCTCCACGCTCGGATGGCCGGCTGCCGCATGCACACGCGCCGCGGACGGGCGACGCCGCTTGCCGTAGATCCACTGCAGCACCCACCAGATGAACAGCAAGCCGGTGATCAGCGCCACGAACACGACCACCGTCTGCACGACGCCCACGGCAATCGCACCGGGCTTGCTCAGGCGCGCGCTGCGCGACTCGAAGCTCGCCTTGAGCCGGTCGAAGTACAGCTCGATGCTGTCGTAGAAGCACGGCACCATCAGCAGGGTCAGGAAGGTGGAGGTGATGGTGCCGCCAATGATGGCGACCGCCATGGGCCGGTAGAACTCGCCGCCCTCCCCGACGCCGATGGCCACCGGCAACATGCCGGCGATCAGGGCGAAGGTCGTCATCAGGATCGGGCGGAAGCGCTTGCGCCCGGCATGCATCAGGGCCTCTTCGCGCGGCACGGCGGCCGACTCTTCATTGCGCGCGGCGTCCAGCAGCAAGATGGCGTTCTTGGCCACCAGGCCGGCCAGCATGATGATGCCGATGAAGCTCATCAGGTTCAGCCCGCCTCCGGTGAGCAGCAAGGCCACCACCACCCCGATCAGCGACAGCGGCAGGGACAGCATCACGCCCAGCGGCGCCGTGAAGCTGCCGAACTGCATCACCAGGATGAGGTACATCAGGCCGATGCCGGAGAACAGTGCCACGGCCATGGCCCCGAACACCTCCTGCTGGCTCTTGGCGTCACCGGCCAGGGCAATGCCATACCCGGGCGGGAAGTTGATGGACTTGGCCAGCTTGAGGGCGTCCGCCGTCACTTCGCCGGGCGAGCGGCCGTGGGCGTTGGCCGAGACGGCAATCATCCGCTTGCTGTCGGCATGCTGGATCTTGGCCGGGCCCTTGCCCATCGTCACCTTGGCAATCTGCTCCAGCGGCACCATCACGCCGGTGCCGGTGACGGAAATGGGCAGCCGCTCGATATTGGAGGCGTCCACACGGTCTTCGGGAGCCAGGCGCACCGCGACGTCGCGCGTTTCTCCGCTCGGGTCGATCCAGTCGCCCACTTCCACGCCGGCGAAGGCCACCCGCAAGGCATTGGCGGCATCGCCCACCGAGATGCCCAGGGAGTTGGCCAGCCCGCGGTTGAGCTCGATCTGCAGCTCATCCTGCGGGTCCTGCTCGGACAGGCCCACGTCCACGGCGCCCGGCACCTTGCGCAGCTTCTCCATGAACTCGGTCGTCAGCTCCATGAGCTTGCGCGAATCGGCGCCCGAGAAGCGGATCTGCACCGGCTTCTGGGCGCCGTTGTTCAGGTCGTCCAGCACGACGTATTCGGCGCCGACCAGGCGCGCCACGCGGCTTCGCAGGTCCGAGGCGATCTCGGCGGCGCTGCGGTGGCGCTGGGTGCTCTTGCCCAGGTCCACATAGATGCGGCCGCCATTGACGTTGACCGTCTCGTTGGTGGCCTTGGTCTCCGGGATCTCGCGCGCCAGGGCGGAGGCCGCCGCCAGCTTCAGGCGCGAATACTCCAGGCTGGAGCTGGCGGGCGTGCGCACGTCCACCGCGATGGTGCCCGAGTCGGTCTTGGGCAGGAAGCTGCTGCCGCCAAACTTGCCCTGGAGCACGATGGCCAGCACAAAGCTCATCATGGCGAAGAAGGCCATCCAGCGGCGGTGATGCAGGGCCCAGGCGATCACATGGCCATAGCGGTCCGCCTGGTGGTCGAACCAGTGGTTGAAGCGCTCCAGCAGGCGAGACACGCCGGTCTTGGGCTGCTCATGGTAGCCGGGAGGGTCGCCCCAGAAGGCCGACAGCATCGGGTCCAGCGTGAAGGAGATGAACAGCGACACCAGCACCGACGCCACGACCGTCAGCCCGAATGGCCGGAACCATTCGCCGGAGACGCCCGGCATGAAGGCCACCGGGATGAACACCGCCACGATGGAGAAGGTGGTGGCCGCCACGGCCAGGCCGATTTCGGCGGTGCCGTTGAGGGCCGCATCACGCCGGTTGGCCCCGCGCTCCATGTGGCGCACGATGTTCTCGCGCACCACGATGGCATCATCGATCAGCACGCCGATGGCCAGGGACAGGCCCAGCAGGCTCATGAAGTTGAGCGTGAAGCCGCACAACCACACGGCGATGAAGGCGGCGATCACCGAGGTCGGCAGCGAAAGCGCCGTGATCAGCGTCGAGCGCCAGGAGTTGAGGAACACATAGACCACGAAGACGGTCAGGCCGGCGCCGAACACCAGCGCATGGATGACGTTGTTCAGGCTGTCCTGGGCATCCTTGCCGCCGTCCTGCGTCACCTCCAGCCGCGTGCCCTTCTTCAGCGTCTTGTTGATCTCATCGACCAGCTTGCGGGTCTCGTTGGCCACCGTGACGGTGGACGCATCGCGCGACCGGGTGACCGACAGGCCCACGTTGGGGTGACCGTTACGCACCGACAGGCCGGTCTGTTCCGCAAAGCCGTCCTGCACGGTGGCCACCTGGCCCAGGCGCACCAGCTCATTGCCCGAGCGCTTGACCACGATCTCGGTGAAATCGGCCGGGGATTCGATGCGGCCCAGCAGCCGGATGCTCTGGTCCTCCATGGCGCCCTTGACCTTGCCCACCGGCGCCGTGGTGTTCTGCATGCGCAGTGCCTGCACCACCTCGGTCACAGAGACATTGAATTCACGCAGCTTCTGCGCGTTGAGCAGCACCGAGAGTTCCCGCTTGAGCGATCCATTGACCGTCACCGTGGCCACGCCGGACAGCGCGCGGAAGCGGTCGGCGAGCTGGTCCTCGGCCAGGCGCGAAATCTCGGCATGGCTTTCCGCGCTGGAAGACAGCGCCAGCTGCATGACCGGCTCGGAGGCCGGGTCGTAGCGCTGCAGCACCGGCTCGCGCATTTCCGTGGGCAGCTTGTGCCGCACGGCGCCGATCGAGTTGCGGATCTCGTCGGCCGCCTCGGCCATGTTCTTGTTGAACTCGTAGATCAGGATGAACTGCGCGTAGCCTTCGCTGGCCGTGGCACGCACTTCCGTCACGCCGGGGATGCTCTGCATCGACTTTTCGATGCGGTTGATCACCTCGCGCTCCACCGTCTCGGGCGACGCGCCCGGATAGGTGATGCCCACCACCATGACCGGCTCCTGCACGTCCGGGATCTGGTTGACCCTGAGCTTATACAGGGCCAGCAAGCCCATGCACATCAGCATGATGATCACCACGATCATGGCGATCGGCTTCTTGACCGAGAAATTTGAAAGGAACATGTCTGCCTCCGCGCGGATCAGGCGGCTCGGGGGAATGCGTGCTGCACCGGCGCCACGGCGGGCAGCGGCGCCATGTCAGGCGTGGCGCTGGCCGATGAGGTCATGGTGGAGGGCTTGGGCGCGGACGGCGCGGAGGCCGGCGGCGGCGCCTTGGTGAAGTCCACCTTCTGGCCTTCCTGCAGGGTGCTGTTCGGGTGCCGCAGGATGCGGTCGTTCGCCTTCAGGCCGGCGGACACCACATACAGGCCCTGGCGTTCGTCGCGGGCGCCCAGCCGGATCTCAGTCTTGCGCACGGCGCTGCCGTCGATGCGCCAGACGAAGCTGCGGTCGCCCTCCTTGACCAAGGCGCTGTCGGCCACCATCAGCGCCGAGACGCTGGTGGTCTGCACCCGCCCCTCGGCATACAGGCCCGCCACGCCCGGTTGCTGGGCACCGGCGAAGTCCACCAGCACCTCCACCTGGCGCGTGCTGGCATTGGCCGCCTGGGCAATGCGGCGCACACGCCCCTGGAAGTCGACCTGAGGATATCCATTGACCTTGAAATAGACGGTCTGGCCCAGCTTCAGCTCGGACATGCGGTCCGCCGACACCAGGCCCTCAAAGCGCATGCTGCCGGGGTCCATGACCTTGATCAGTTCCTTGCCCAGCTGCGCGGAGTCGCCCGGGGAGACCTTGCGGTCGCTCACCACGCCATCGAACGGCGCGCGGATCTCGGTGCGCTGCTGTTGCTGGCGGGCGGTCGCCTGGCGGGCCTTGGCCGCCACCAAGTCGCTCTGGGCGTTGTTGCGGCGGATTTCCGCGTCTTCCATGGCCTGGATGGAGGTCATGCCCTGGGCCTGCAAGGTCTTCAGGCGCTGGTACTGGCGCTCGGACTGCTCGAAGCTTTGCGACGCGGCCCGCACCGCCTCGTCGGCGGACTGCACGCTGTCGCGGATGGCCGTGTCGTCCAGGCGCACCAGCAGGTCGCCACGCTTCACCGTCTCACCGTTCTCCTTGTAGACGGCCAGCACCACCGCCTGCAGCTCGGCGCGCAGGTCGGCCCGGCGCTCGGGCTGGATGGAGCCGGTGATGACCGGCCCGCTGGCATATTCGCTCACGCCCAGGGTCTGCACGTCCTCGGGCGCCACGATCAGGCTGGGCGCAGCGGTGGTGGCCACGGCCACCACGTCTGACGCCTTGCCGCCCGGCGCAGTCTTGGGCTCGGACTTGCTGCAGGCAGCCAGTACGGCAACGGTGGCGAGGGCAATCAGCGACAGACGCAACATGAATCGGGCTCCGAGGAAGGCAGGCGTAAATACGGCAGTGCGGAACAACATGCCCTGCGCACCTGCGCATGCCCGTTGAGGAGCGTGCGCGCCTCGGTCTGATTGGCCGGGTTCGTGCGAAAGGCGCGCTAGCTTAACGCCTGTCTGCACCCGTGATGATCGTCACCCCTGGGGCCAGGCCGCCACTCCCACCTAGTGGGGTGTCTGGAGGGTGTCCGGGGGAGCCGCCCGGATGCCTGGCGCCCGCGCGCCATGCCTTACTGCAGCGGATCCTTCAGCGCCTCAGGCACGGGTAGCGCCACCACGTCGATGCCCTCTTCCGCCAGCGCCTGCGCCTCGTCGGGCGTGGCCTGTCCGCGAATGCCGCGCACTTCCGTCTCGCCGTAGTGGATGCGGCGAGCCTCCTCGGCAAAGCGTTCACCGACATCTTCGGTGTTGGCGATCAACTGGCGGACCGCCTGCATCACCTCGCGCTGCAGCGCCATCGGCAGGCCGGCGCCCGGCCCTGCCGGGTCTGATGACGGCGCCGCCGGCGCGGCCGCAGGGGCCGGCGTTGCCGGTTCCGCGGCGGCGGAGAGATTCAGGCGCGGGGCGCTGGGCATGCGGCGCACCTCGGCGCTGCTGCACAAAGGGCAGCTGAGCAGCCCGCGCTGCTGCTGCGACTCAAAATCGGCGGCCGAGCCAAACCAGCCCTCGAAGCCGTGGCCCGACGCACATGCCAGGTTCAATACCAACATGATGGGGATGGTAGAGCGTTCGGCCTCAGGCTGCCGCCGTCCAGTCCAAAGGCCATGCACCGGCGCGCCAGCGTGAGAGCCACAGCAGGCAGGTCAGCGACTTGGCGTCGGTCAATTCACCTCGCAGCACCATCTGCTCCAGTTCCTCCTGGGTGTGCGCCACCACGTCGAGGAACTCACCCTCGTCCAGCTGGCGTTCGCCGGCCACCAGGCCGCGCGCAAAGAAGATCTCGATGCGCTCGGTCGAGTAGGCAATGGCGTTGTGCATGACACCCGCATAGGCCCATTCCCTGGCCTGGTAGCCCGTCTCTTCCAGCAGCTCGCGCTGCGCGCAGCGCAGGGGCGGTTCGTCTGCGTCCAGCTTGCCTGCCGGGAATTCCAGCATCACCCGTCCCATCGGGTAACGATATTGGCGCTCCAGCAGCAAACGGCCATCCTCCAGGATGGGGACGATCACCGCGGCGCCCGGGTGGCGGATGTATTCGCGGGTGGTCTCGCGGCCGTTCGGCAAACGGACCTGGTCTCGGCGGACCTGAAGAAAATTGCCGCGCAACACCCACTGGGAGTCGAGCGGCAATTCGCGCAGATGGGGGTCGGCATGGGCCTCGGGGGCAATGCCTTGGTCCGGGGAATCAGCTGTCGTCGTCATCGAACTCTCGTACGCGGGTCCGGGACCGGCGCAGGTAGCGCCAGACAAAGCCCGGAAAACCCAGGGTGATGAACAGCGCCAGGGCGGCAGCGTAGAACTCCCAGCCCTGGGGGGCGCGCTGGCCGAGCCGGTATTCGAGACCGAACCCGACGGCCAGCGTCAGCAATGCCAGCAAGAACAGTTCCAGCAGGCGCCAGCCGGCCGCCTTGGCGGCCCGCCGGGGCCCCACCAGCAGCACCCGTGAACTCAGGTAAGGCAGATTGGCAGCAACCAGCGCCACTGCCAGCACGGTCCAGACCGAGGCGCTTTGCTCCATGCCCAGCTTTCCTTGCCCTGTTCGAGTGCGTCGTTCGGTGTGTGGCGCTGGCCAGGCTCAGTGCGTCAGGGCGCGGGTCAGCGCCTGGCTGCACAGGGTCAGCAGGCCGCCCGGGACAATGCCCAGCACCAGCACAGCCAAGCCATTGAGCGACATCACCAGGCGGGCATCGCCCGGCGCGGTCAGCCCGGCGCGGTCGGTCGGTTCGTCGAAGAACATCACCTTCACCACGCGCAGGTAGTAGAAGGCACCGATCAGCGACAGCATCACCGCCACCACGGCCAATGTGATGTAGAGCTCGGAGCCGGTGGTCACCATGGCCTGCAGCACGGCCAGCTTGCCGTAGAAGCCAGCGGTCGGCGGAATACCGGTCAGCGAGAACATGTAGATGGCCATGACCAGCGCATACCAGGGGCTGCGCTTGTACAGGCCCGCCAGGTCGCTGATCTGCTCGGACTCGAAGCCCTGGCGCGACAGCAGCATCACCAGGCCGAAGCTGCCCAGGGTGGTCAGCACATAGGTGATGGCGTAGAACATGGCCGAGCTGTAGGCATTCAGCGCGAAGTCGCTGGAGCCGTTCACGACGCCCGAGGCCAGGCCCAGCACCACGAAGCCCATCTGCGCGATGGTCGAGTAGGCCAGCATGCGCTTGAGGTTGGTCTGCGCGATGGCGGCGAGGTTCCCCACCACCAGCGAGGCCACCGCCATGACCAGCAGCATCTGCTGCCAGTCGTTGGCCAGGCCCAGCATGCCATCCACCAGCAGGCGCAGCGTGATGCCGAAGGCCGCCAGCTTGGGCGCGCCACCGATCAGCAGGGTCGCGGCCGTGGGGGCGCCCTGGTAGACGTCGGGCACCCACATGTGGAAGGGAGCAGCCCCGAGCTTGAAGCCCAGGCCCGCCACGACGAAGACCACGCCCAGGATCAGCACGGCCTTGTTGGGGGTGCCGGCGGCCACCACTTCGAACACGCGCGGGATGGACAGCGAGCCGGTGGCGCCATACATCATGGACAGGCCATAGAGCAGGAAGCCCGATGCGAGCGCGCCCAGCACGAAGTACTTCATGGCCGCTTCGGTCGAGACCGTATGGTCGCGGCGCAGCGCCGTCAGCGCATACAGCGACAGGCTCATCAACTCCAGACCCAGGTAGATCATCAGGAAGTTGTTGGCCGCCACCATCACGCCCACGCCCAGCAGCGACAGCATGCTCAGCGTGAACAGCTCGCCCTTGAGCATGTCGCGCGATTCAGCGTAAGGACGGGCATAGACCAGGGTGACGATCAGCGCGATGGCCGAGACGCCGGAGAGCAGATGGCTCATCGGGTCCACCACCATCATGCCCTGCATGGCCACGGCGGGCGCATCGCCCATCGCGGCAAAGTGCATGGCCGCCACCACCGCCAGGCTGAGCTGCGACAGCCAGTAGGTGGGCGTGCGACGCGGATCGGTCACGAACAGATCCACCAGTGCGACCACGCAGGCCAGCACCAGCAGCAGGATTTCAGGGTAGGCAGCGACCCAGTTCATCTCATTCATTGTGGTGGGCCCTTATTGAATCTTGGACACCGCGACGTGCTTGAGCAGCTCGGTGACGGATTGGTGCATCACGTCGGTGAAGGGCTTGGGATACACGCCCATCCACAGCACGGCGGCGGCCAGGATGGCCAGCATCAGGAACTCGCGACCATTGATGTCGGTCAGCGCCTTCACGTTGTCATTGGCAACCGCGCCGAAATAGACGCGCTTGATCATCCACAGCGTGTAGGCGGCACCGAAGATCAGGGCCGTGGCGGCCAGCAGGCCGATCCAGAAGTTGAATTGCACGGCGCCCAGGATCACCATCCATTCGCCGACGAAGCCGGCGGTGGCGGGCAGGCCGCAGTTGGCCATGCCGAACAGCACGGCAAAGGCGGCGAACTTGGGCATGGTGTTCACCACGCCGCCGTAGTCGGCGATTTCACGCGAGTGCACCCGGTCATACAGCACGCCGATGCACAGGAACATGGCGCCCGAGACAAAGCCGTGGGCAATCATCTGCACGATGGCGCCGGACACGCCCAGCTCGTTGAACAGGAAAAAGCCCAGGGTCACGAAGCCCATGTGCGCCACCGACGAATAAGCCACCAGCTTCTTCATGTCGCGCTGGACCATCGCCACCAGGCCGATGTAGATGACCGCGATCAGCGACAGCGACACGATGACCCAGGCGTATTCACGCGCGGCATCCGGGGCGATCGGCATGGAGAAGCGCAGGAAGCCGTAGGCCCCGAGCTTGAGCATGATCGCCGCCAGCACCACCGAGCCGGCCGTGGGCGCTTCCACGTGGGCGTCCGGCAGCCAGGTGTGGACCGGCCACATCGGCACCTTCACCGCGAAGGCCGCGAAGAAGGCGAAGAACAGCAAGGTCTGCGCCGACAGCGGGATCGGCAGCTGGTGCCAGGTGAGGATGTCGAAGCTGCCCGACTTGTTGTACAGGTAGAGCAGCGCGATCAGCATCAGCAGCGAGCCGGCCAGCGTGTAGAGGAAGAACTTGAACGCGGCATACACACGGCGCGGACCGCCCCACACGCCGATGATGATGTACATCGGGATCAGCGTGGCCTCGAAGAACACGTAGAACAGCATGCCGTCCAGGGCGCTGAACACGCCGACCATCAGGCCGGACAGGATCAGGAAGGCACCGTAGTACTGATGCACGCGGGTCTCGATCACTTCCCAGGCCGACAGCACCACGATGATGGTGATGAAGGCGGTCAGCGGCACGAACCACATCGAGATGCCATCCACGCCAAGGTGGTAGTGGATGTTGAAGCGCTCGATCCAGTTCGCCTTCTCGACGAACTGCATGGCGGCGGTGGCGTCATTGAAACCCGTGATGACGGGCAGCGTGACGAGGAAGCTGATCAGGGCGGCCACGAGCGCGAGCCAGCGCACCGCGCCCGCGTTCTCGTCACGACCCATCACCAGCAGCAGACCGCCGAAGACGACCGGCAGCCAAATGGCAAGACTTAGCAACATTCTTATTCTCCGCCGATCAGCGCCCGAACAGGTTCAAGATCTGGGTGGCCATGTAGGGCCACAGCTGCCAGGTCATCAGGCCCACCACGCCCAGGATCATGACCAGCGCATACCAGTACAGGTGGCCGGTCTGGATCAACCGCACCAGGCCGGCGATACCGCCGACGGTACGGGCACCGCCGTTGATGACGACGCCGTCGATCAGGCCCTGGTCGCCCACCTTCCACAGGCCGGTACCGATCAGGCGCGCGGCGCGGGCCAGCACGTTCTCGTTGAACCAGTCCATGTAGTACTTGTTCTCCAGGATCGTGATGACCGGACGGAACACGCGGGCCATGGTGGCGGGGATCTGCGGGGCCACCATGTAGAACACATAGGCGGTCACGACGCCGGCCAGGGCCAGCCACAGGGGCGCCGTGCCGAAGGCATGGGCGGCCATGGCGGCGGCGCCGTGGAACTCTTCCGCCAGCTCCGACATGGCGTGGTGCACGTCATGGTTGACGAAGATGGCGTCCTTGAAGAACTCGCCATAGAGCATCGGCTGGATGGTGAGGTAGCCGATCACCACCGACGGGATGGCCAGCAGGATCAGCGGCGCGGTCACCACCCAGGGCGACTCGTGCGGCGTGTGGTCACCGCCATGGCCATGGTCGTCGTGGTGGTCGTGCTCACCCGGGAACGGCTTGTGGTGGAAGTGTTCCTTGCCGTGGAAGACCAGGAAGTACATCCGGAAGCTGTAGAAGGCCGTGACGAACACGCCGGCCAGCACGGCGAACGAGGCGAAGCCCGCGGCCGGCAGGTGGCTGGCATGCACCGCCTCGATGATGCTGTCCTTCGAGTAGAAGCCCGAGAACAGCGGCGTGCCGATCAGGGCCAGCGAGCCCAGCAGCGACGTGATCCAGGTGATGGGCATGTACTTGCGCAGGCCGCCCATGTTGCGGATGTCCTGGTCATGGTGCATGCCGATGATCACCGAGCCCGCGCCCAGGAACAGCAGCGCCTTGAAGAACGCGTGCGTCATCAGGTGGAACACGGCGACCGAGTAGGCCGAAGCGCCCAGCGCAACCGTCATGTAGCCCAGCTGCGACAGCGTGGAATAGGCCACCACGCGCTTGATGTCGTTCTGGATGATGCCCAGGAACCCCATGAACAGCGCCGTGATGGCACCGATCACCATGATGAAGTTCAGCGCGGTGTCGCTCAGCTCGAACAGCGGGCTGAAGCGCGAGACCATGAAGATGCCGGCGGTCACCATGGTGGCCGCGTGGATCAGTGCCGAGATCGGGGTCGGGCCTTCCATCGAGTCAGGCAGCCAGACATGCAGCGGGAACTGCGCGCTCTTGCCCATCGCGCCGATGAACAGGCAGATGCAGGCCACGGTCAGCATCATCCAGTCCTGGCCGGGGAACTTGATCGCGGCCAGCTCGCCGGCCTTGGCGAAGGTCTCGGTGTAGTTCAGCGAACCGCCGTAGGCCACCAGCAGGCCGATGCCCAGGATGAAGCCGAAGTCGCCGACCCGGTTCACCAGGAAGGCCTTCATGTTGGCGAAGAT
>Ga0065165_1000226_pt1 | contig 99005 bp, 76 predicted proteins | sample AraplaMF_Cvi_mMF_FD_63813 | JGI IMG/M metagenome (GOLD analysis project Ga0065165, IMG submission 63813) | Arabidopsis root microbial communities from the University of North Carolina, USA - plate scrape MF_Cvi_mMF (version 2) (version 3) | ecosystem: Host-associated > Plants > Roots >... | reverse complement strand
GTCAGCAGCCCGTTATGATCAACTTCACCCCTAACTTTTACCAACTCCACAAACCCAACTTTCTATACCAAGTTAAAAACAAAGGACCGCCCCAAAGTGATTTGAGACGGCCTCTTTTGTGTGTTCGTAGGGTTTTGAATGTAATCCCTACTCCTCTTCAATGACTTTCCGCTGCGTCGATTCACGTACAATTAACTCCGTAGGCAATGAGATCGCCTGTTTCGGATAGCTTTGCTTTTGAATATGCCTGATCAGTACCTCGCAGCTTTTGCGCCCGACTTCATAGGCAGGTTCAGCAATTGTGGATAGTGATGGCGAAATGATTTTCGAGGTGGGATCATTGGTAAAACCTATTACGCCTACTTCCTCTCCGACCCTAATGCCATGCTCGCGCAGCCATAAGATTACCCCAAACCCTTTGCGATCGTTAACCGAGAAAATAGCGTCAGGGCGGGAGGTACTATGGAATAATGTACTGATATCCTGCCGCCCGTTTTCATCACTGAAACCGGAATGGATCACCCCATATGATTCGAGATTGTGTTTTTTTAATGTATCGAGATAACCTTGGAGCCTATGCTGGGTCAGATTCAGGCCGGGCGGGCCGGCCAGATGCGCAATTTTTGAATATCCCTGAGCAATCAAATGCTCGGTGGCCATACAAGCCCCGGTGTAGTCGTCCTGGACGACCACGGATGTTTTGATGGACTCCGGTACACGATCAAAAAATACCAGGGGTATGTCAGCCTCCACCAATTCTTCAAAATGGCTGAAATCGGCCGTTTCGTAGGTGATACAAGCCAATAGCCCGTCGACGCTGCTTAGGGAAAGCTCCCGAACGACCTTTGTTTCCCAGTAGGCGGAATCGTTCGTCAGGTACAGCATTACCTGGTAATTTTGTTCCAAGGCATATTCCTGAATACCGGTGATGACGGTAGAGAAATAATAATTGGTAATTGCCGGAATAATCACCGCAATTTTGTGTGTGCCACTTTTGACCAACCCGGTTGCATTGAAATTCGGCCGGTAATTCATTTTTGCGGCCGTATCCAACACCAGCTTCCTCGTTTCGGCACTCACATCGTAAGTATCTCTCATCGCGCGTGAGACAGTTGCTACCGATATTCCGAGTGCTTTGGCAATGTCTTTAATCGTAGTTAATCTTCTTGTCATTGAACTGCCGGGTTCATGGCGTGGAATGAAATTCTGGTTTCGATAACGTTCTCGCTACTATTTAAAGTAAATATCTGGAATGCCGCTATAAAACATTGTAAAATTGTACGATTGCAAACGTTTTTTTGGATTGTACACTGACTCAAAACAAATGAAAAAGCGGGAATTTTTGAAAATAGCCGGTTTGGGTACACTCGGTATGACAGGAGCCAATGCGAAGGTTATCAGCGAGCCGGGTATCGTGATACCAACTGATAAAAAGCAGCTCTTCAACATGAGCGGTTATGCAGCACCCAAGATGGATGTGGTGCGTATAGGTTACATCGGTATGGGTAACCGTGGTGGTGGGGCTATCAAGCGCATTGTGCACCTGGGCAGCGTCCAGGTGAAGGGTGTCGCCGATATTGTGCCTGAAAAGGCGAACAACGCGAAGCAGTTTTTGACAGAAGCGGGGCATGACCCGGACGTCTATTCAGGGTCTCCGGATGCCTGGAAGAAGCTTTGCGAACGGGACGATATCGACCTGATTTACATTTGCACACCCTGGAACCTGCATACGCCCATGGCATTGTACGCGATGGAGCACGGGAAGCATGTCGCAACGGAAATTCCAGCCGCGACTACGGTCGAAGATTGCTGGAAACTCGTTGAAACGTCCGAGCGCACTAAAAAGCATTGCATGATGCTGGAAAACTGCTGCTACGATTTTTTTGAATTACTCACATTGAATATGGCCCGGCAACGCTTTTTCGGAGAGATTGTGCATGTAGAAGGGGCCTATATCCACGATATCTTTGAATCACTGTTCCAAAAAGACAAGCGTTACGATTTGTGGCGTCTGAAAGAGAACCAGCGAAACGGCAATTTGTACCCTATGCACGGCCTGGGGCCTATTGCACAGATTCTGAACATTAACCGGGGCGATAAAATGGATTACCTGGTGTCCATGAGCAGCAACGACTATATGCTGCAAGCCAAGGCCAATGAACTGGCGGCGAAGGACCCGGATTTCAAAAAGTACGCGGGCAAGTCGTACCGCGGAAATATGAACACCACAACAATCAAAACGAACAAGGGAAAGACAATCATGCTGCAACACGACGTATCGTCTCCCCGACCCTATTCGCGGTTGCATTTGATAAGTGGTACCAAAGGCGCTGCGCAGAAGTATCCGTTACCGGAGAATGGTACGCAAGGCCGCATTTCGCAAGGGCATGAGTGGATTAAGCCGGATGAATTTAAAGCGCTTGAACAGCAATATCAGCCGGAAATCGTGAAACGGGTAGGGGAACTGGCCAAAAAAGTAGGCGGACACGGCGGAATGGACTTCCTGATGGACTGGCGGCTGATCGATTGCCTGCGCAACGGGCTTCCTTTGGATCAGGACGTATATGATGCCGCGTCATGGAGTGTAATATCGCCTTTGACAGAATGGTCGGTCGCAAACAGGTCGAATTCCATCGAAGTACCGGACTTTACAAACGGTTCCTGGAAGAAAAATAAGCCCGTCGACATTGCATTGAAGGAGGGTGGTAATACGGAAGTAAAATCATAAAAGCGTATGAAAGTTATTATTTCGGAGACAAAAGAGGAGTTGGGGCAAAGTGCCGGGGCCTATGCAGCCATGATTATCAGGGACACAATTACCAGGCAGGGATATGCAAATGTGATCCTGGCAACCGGAACCAGCCAATTTGAAACGCTGAATCAGCTGATTGAGGAGAAGGACATTGACTGGTCAAAAGTCACGATGTTTCATTTGGATGAATACATCGGTTTGCCGGTGACGCATCCGGCGAGTTTCCGGAAATACCTGTCTGAGCGGTTTCTATCCAAAGTTCCGTCCCTGAATGCTTCGTACCTGATCAACGGGGAAGGAGATCTTGAAAAAGAACTGGCATATCTGGCCCAAAATATCGGCGAACATCCGATCGATGTGGCGTTGGTAGGCATCGGTGAGAACGGACATTTGGCGTTCAACGACCCGCCTGCCGACTTTGACACCGAATCGCCATATCTGGTGGTAAATCTGGATGAGCCATGCCGTCGTCAGCAAATGGGTGAGGGCTGGTTTGAGTCACTCGAAGAAGTGCCGTTGCAGGCAATCAGCATGTCGGTACGGCAGATCATGAAATCGACGCACATCATTTGCTCGGTTCCGGATGAAAGGAAGGCGGAAGCAGTTAAAAACAGCCTGGAAAAGGAGGTGAGTAATGCGTTTCCGGCGAGCATTTTACAGCTTCACCCGCATTGTGCCTTCTTCCTGGATAGGGAATCTGCAAGCTTGCTGACAGCCATTGAAACGGCGAACAATGACGTCGAAATGCGCAAATAGCGGTATAGGTGCAGGTAAATGCAGCAGTATAGTGACTTCTATTCCAAATAGTTATCCTAAACCTATGGAAGCACCTTCTATTATCACTCAAAAGGAAGTCAGGCAATCCTACTCGCCGGGCCGGTTGGCCTCGATCGACGCATTGCGGGGATTTGATATGCTGATGATTGCGGGAGGCGGGCAGTTCATTTCCACACTGGGCGGGAAAACGGGTATTCCGTTTATTGACGCTGTGGCCGCACAATTCGAGCACCCGGCCTGGAATGGCTTTACTTTCTATGATTTTATATTTCCGCTGTTTCTTTTCCTCGCGGGAACATCACTGGCATTCAGCATTACGGGCGGGCTGGCGAAGGGTATTCCGCCGTCGGTGATACGGAATAAGGTATTCAAACGAATGCTGATCCTGATCGCATTGGGTATTCTCGACAAGAATGCGCCGATGGATATTTTCGATCCCGTGCATATACGCTATGGGAGCGTACTCGGGCGGATAGGTCTCGCGACGTTCATTTCAGCTATTTTGTATATGAAATTTGGAACGAACCAGCGCCTGTATATCGGAGCCGGCATTCTCGTCGCTTATTATTTGATTGTAATATTGGTACCGGTTCCGGGTTTTGGCGCAGGCGACCTTTCTTTTGAGGGCAACCTGGTCGGCTGGATTGACCGTAATTTTATGCCGGGAATATTGAAGCAGGGCACGTATGATGAACTGGCACTTCTTACCCAGTTTCCGGCGATATGCCTCACTATTTGCGGTACCGTAGCGGGTGACGTGCTGCTGAAAGAAAGCAGTTCGGGAAGGAAGGTCCGGAAGCTCTTTGCATTCGCATTGGCCGGAATTGTGATTGGGTTAATCTGGAATTTCGTGTTCCCGGTTAACAAACATCTCTGGTCGAGCTCGTTTATCATGCTCACTTCCGGAATGGCCTTTGCAATGCTCGCGCTGTTTTACTGGATTATCGACGTGAAAGGACATCACAAATGGGCGTTTTTCTTCCGGGTAATCGGGCTGAACTCGCTGGTAATTTACCTCGCGGTGCGGTTTGTGGATTTCAACGAGTCGTCGCGGCTGCTGTTTGCAGGTATTTATAAACACGCCCCTGAGAACTGGCATGAGGTTTACAACACGCTGGGTGGATTTGTGCTCGTTTGGCTGTTCCTCTACTTTTTGTATCGTCAAAAAATATTTGTCAAAGTCTAGCTTATGAAAACCGCCGACACGTACCGCAATGCTGGTGAAATATCGAGAAGATCCTTTTTAAAAAACACCGCCGGCACGGTCGCACTGTCGATGGCTGGCGGGGGGGCGGTAACGACAGCAGCTCCTATTCTTAATGCAGACAGTATTCATTCCTTTTCTATGGCATCAGAAAAAAGCCTGATTGGCGCTTACGGTCCCTGGGCCGCCTCGTTGCTCCCTGCGCAGCCCCCGCTTTCATTTCGAAACCAAAAGTGGGGTAAGATCGATGCCTGGCGGAAGGAAGCTTTGGAAAAGACCAGGGAACTGGTGTCGGCTCCCGCAAAACCTGCATTGCCCAAAGTGACCGTCAAGAAAAAGTATACCTACGATGGGCTGGAAATAGAAGAACTCTCCTGGCAATTGCCTTACGGGCGGCCTACGGAAGCCGTTTTGCTTAAACCGGCAGGCATTACCAAGCCGTTACCGGGCATTCTCGGGCTTCATGACCACGCTGGAATGAAGTATTTCGGGTTAAGGAAGATTGTTAAGACTTCCGACGATCAGCATCCGATATTGAAAGAACACCAGGAAACGGACTATGGCGGGAGGGCCTGGGCCAACGAGATAGCGAAACAAGGCCACGTAGTACTGGTGCACGATACTTATGCATTCGGTAGCCGCAGGGTTTATTATGAAGATACAAAAGGGCTGAATTGGGGCGCCGTGAGCACAGAAGGCAAATCGGACGCGGATCCCGAAAAATCCGAGAATATCCGGACTTATAATGCATGGTCGTCGGAGCACGAGCATGTAATGTCCAAATCGCTCTTTTCGGCCGGTACCACCTGGCCGGGTGTTTTTTTAATGGAAGATCAGGTTGCGCTCGATATTCTGGCAGACCGGAAGGAGGTGGATGTTAACCGCCTTGGCTGCGGTGGGCTTTCCGGCGGCGGATTGCGCACCGTGTACCTGGCCGGCCTCGATCCGCGCATTAAATGTGCCGTTTGCGTCGGTTTTATGACTACCTGGAAGGATTTGATTTTGAATAAATCATTCAACCATACCTGGATGACCTATACGCCGCTGCTGCCTAAATACCTCGATTTTCCCGAGATTCTGGGCCTGAGGGTGCCATTACCGACATTGGTTTTAAACAACAACCAGGACGAACTCTACACGCTCCCGGAAATGAAGCAAGCGGACGCCATTCTGACTGAGGTTTTCAAAAAAGCCGGCGCTTCCGATAAATATAAGGCCAGCTTTTACGACGGCCCTCACAAGTTCGACGCCGATATGCAAAAAGAAGCCTTTGAATGGTTCAGGAAGTGGCTTTGAGATAAATTTCCGCCCAGCGAAGGTCTTCGGGAGTTGTAATCTTGATATTTTCGTATGTCCCATCGATGAGATGGATATTGTAACCCCATGCTTCCAGTACGCTCGCGCAGTCGGTGAACGATTCGTGGTAGTCGGCGGTGAATGCGGCCCGCATCCACGACGACCTGAAAGTCTGTGGCGTTTGGATCAGTCGAAAAAGCGTGCGGTCCATCGCTTTGTTTCCTTCATTCTGGCCTACAATCCGAATGGAATCTTTCAAAGGCACACTCACCACCGCAGCACCGTGTGAAGCGGCATTTTTGAAGCTGTCGGCAATGATCTCGCGGGATATCACCGGCCTTACGCCGTCGTGAACGGCCACGAGGAATTCTTCTCTCTCCACAATGCAGTTCAGCCCGTTTTTGACCGAATGAAAGCGTGTTTTCCCACCTGCTACGAGTTGATGGGGGATAGCGAAACTATGTTTTCGGCATAATTCCTCCCAAAAACCAAACTGCTCCGACGGCAGCACCAGGATAATGCGCAGGTTGGGCGAATAACCGGCAAACGCCCGGATCGTGTGCATCAGCACGGGCAGGCCATTGACGGACAGGAACTGTTTCGGAATATCGCTTTTCATGCGGCTTCCACTTCCGCCGGCAACGATGATGACGTATTCTTGCATTGGGATTCAGGCTAATAAAAAATGGTCATTTACGGCTCAGGACGTGCGTCGCTGATCATAAATGACCATTGGATTTCAGGGTTGTATATTAAATGATCAGCATAGCATCGCCGTACGTGAAGAACTTGTATTTCTCCTTGATAGCGATATCATAAGCTTTCATCACCAGATCAAAACCTCCGAAGGCGCAAGCGGCCATCAAAAGAATCGATTCAGGCAATTGGAAATTCGATAGCAATGCGTTGGCGATCTTGAAATCGTACGGAGGGAACACGAATTTGTCCGTCCAGCCTTCTACGGGTTTCAAATGACCGCTTGCCGATACCGACGATTCGATCGCCCGCAGCGAAGTGGTACCCACCGCGCAAATGCGTTTTTTACCGTCGATCGCCTTGTTCACTACATCGGCAGTGCCTTGTGTAATGCGGTAGTTTTCAGAGTCGGTTTTGTGTTTGGTCAAATCTTCCACGTCTACGGTGCGGAATGTACCCAAACCTACGTGTAAAGTAACCGGAGCGAAGCTAACACCTTTAATTTCAAGACGCTTCATGATGGCCTTAGTGAAGTGCATACCCGCAGTAGGAGCGGCTACGGCCCCTACGTGCTCTGCAAAAATCGTTTGGAAACGCTCACGGTCGGCGCTCTCTACTTTGCGGCGCGAGATAATTTCGGGAGGAAGTGGTGTCTCGCCCAGTTCGTCAACCAGCTTCATGAATGCGTCGTTGTCTCCGTCGTAAAGGAAACGGATCGTACGGCCGCGTGAAGTAGTGTTGTCGATTACCTCGGCTACCAGGTCGCTGTCGCCGAAATACAGCTTGTTACCTACACGGATTTTACGTGCTGGATCAACCAGAACATCCCAAAGGCGCATTTCGCGGTTCAATTCGCGCAACAGGAAAACTTCGATCTTCGCGCCGGTTTTTTCCTTCTGGCCATAAAGGCGGGCAGGAAATACCTTCGTGTCGTTGATAGCCATTACATCGCCGTCGTCAAAATAATTGATCACATCGGCAAATGTTTTATGTTCAATTTCTCCTGTTTTCCGGTGAACGACCATCAGGCGGGACTCTCCGCGGTCGGAAGGATGAAGTGCGATTAAACTCTGGGGAAGATCAAACTTAAATTCGGATAGCTTCATAGCTGGATATTCTGTGAATTTCTTTGGTCGTAGATAATGTCAGGAAAAAAGGATAAATCCCGATTTCTGGCGGATTCCGGCACTTATTACAACTGAATTATAGCAATTATTAACTAGATAAGCACTCACCTTTCAAAGAAAATTTGATAGCAGGAATACTTGCAGGCGTTTCAAATTGCCCAAAAAATTTGTATAATCAGCCCTTATCTAAAATAAGACCGCAAAAGTAGGAATTTTTTTAAAAAATTTCAAGAAATGCGGCGGTTTTAATGTGCTGCGAAGCGACGTGCTCTCCATTTCGACGCGTTTGCATTCACTTCCTCATTCTGAACCGGTTTGCTTTCCGGCGAAACATCGTTGAGAAGCGCGGAGATCAGCGCTGCAAGGGCCATGACTTCGTCATCGGTTTTTGTACTTAACACATCTGGGTCGAAATGCCGGCCGACAAAATTGGTATCGAAGCCGCCATTGACAAAAGCTTCATGCTGCATCACAAACCGGCAGAAAGGAAGCGTAGTTTGGACGCCGCTGATTTGGTATTCATCGATGGCCCTGATCATTTTACGGATCGCCGTTTCGCGCTCTTCGCCGTAGGTAATGAGCTTGGCGATCATCGGATCGTAGTAGATCGGGATTTCCATGCCTTGTTCAAAACCATCATCTACGCGTACACCATTGCCGTCGGGCTTCACGTAGGTGTGCAATGTGCCGATGTCGGGTAGGAAGTGGTTGGCAGCGTCCTCCGCATATACTCTTATTTCAATGGCATGGCCGCGGATCTGCAAATCTTCCTGGGCAATAGCAAGCGGCTGCCCTTCCGCAATTTTGATCATCTCTTTCACCAGGTCGACACCCGTGATCATTTCCGTCACAGGATGCTCCACTTGCAAGCGCGTATTCATTTCGAGGAAATAGAAATTCCGATTCTCGTCCATGATAAACTCCACCGTTCCGGCGCCGTAATAGTTACAGGAGCGCGCCACATCCACCGCGCAGCGCCCCATTTCCTCGCGGATTTCGGGGGTAATGGAAATCGACGGCGCTTCTTCCACCACTTTCTGATGCCGCCGCTGAATGGAGCATTCTCTCTCGAAAAGGTGGATAATGTGGCCGTGATGGTCGCCCAGAACCTGGATTTCGATGTGCTTCGGCGAGGTAATGTACTTTTCAATGAAAACAGACCCGTCTCCGAATGCTGCCTGTGCCTCACTCACTGCGCGGTCCATTTGCTCGTCGAATTCTGCTTCGTTTGCTACCACGCGCATACCTTTTCCGCCACCGCCGGCACTGGCCTTGATGAGAATCGGATACCCAATGCTGCTGGCAATGCGTTTGGCCTCGTTACGGTCGTCGATCGCGTCCGGCGTGCCGGGTACCATCGGGATATTGTATTCGGAAGCCGCTTGCTTGGCTGCCAGCTTGCTGCCCATTACCTCGATGGATTCCGGCGAAGGGCCAATGAATGTCAGCCCGGCTTCTTTTACCCGTTTCGCAAAACCTGCATTTTCGGAAAGGAATCCGTAACCCGGGTGGATCGCGTCGACCCTCAGCTCTTCGCAGACTTTCAGGATTTTATCAATATTTAAATACGATTCCGAAGAAGGTGCCGCGCCTATGCATACGGCCTCATCGGCGTAGCGCACGTGCGGGGACGTGCGGTCGGCCTCGCTGAACACCGCGACCGTCGCGATGCCCATTTCCCGCGCGGTACGCATGATTCTCAATGCAATTTCGCCCCGGTTGGCGATTAGTATTTTTTTTATCTCGGTCATTCGGGCAGGCTTAATGCTGTTTTGTGATTGATATTTAGGTAAAAGTGTGCACAATAACACGTGCTACTCACCTAAAAGCCCTACAGACTTGCCGTAGGTCAATATGGGATTGCCGTTTGCCTCTTTGCCCGGCCTGAGCTGAGACGCGCGCTTTATTTTTGAGCGATACTGAACTAAACTCGTGAAGATATGAAAGGACAATTCAATGCCTCGTTTTTTATATTGCTCCTAAGCCTGGGCCTAGTTGTGGTTAACATCGCTTGCCGCGATATTGAATCCCCGCCGAAACCGGACCCGTGGTCACGAAAAAATGATACTGGCAAGCTTTTCGTCTCAACCACCCATAGCCCGGGCGTCAGCAAGATTGAATATGACGCGGACGGCAGGCTTGTAAAATTCATGGATGACGATAAAAATACGGTTAGCGTCACGTATTTACCGGATTCAATAGTCTATTCAAACATAAGCGATAATATCTCGATCCGAGAGGTCTTTGAACTTGATCATGAGGTGGTAAAAAAATCAAAGCACTGGGTGTCGGAGCATGGAGGGGAAAAGCCTGAGCTTTTCACGGTTTTTTATGCATACAAAGATGGGAAACTGGAAAAGGAGGTGTATTCTAAAGATGGAGAGGAATACGCCTATTCAGTGTTTGTGTATGATGATTCCAATAAAAATCTCTTAAAATCAGAACAATATCTATCCGACGGAATTCTGGCATTCAAACGGACATTCGAATACACTGCGTTACCGAATAAATCGGGCCTCCTGGACGACGATAACAACAATGGGATGGGTGCATCGCTCTTTCCAAAAAAGTCCGAGAACCTGATCCGGAAAGTTTTGGTCGAAGACTACTTAAACAATCCGGGAAATATTCTCCATTATTCTCAGGAATACACTTACGAAGTGGATAGTGAGGGATATGTGGTTAAGGTCACTCGTGCGTCAGGCGGAGTGGTAGATAGCTGGGTCAATGTGTGGGAGTAAAATTCTGAAAATTTGATAAAGATAATATAGCCCCGGAGCCAAAATGCCGGGGCTTTTTTGTGGGAAACTAAGCGATTTACAGCCTTCTTGGCACAACAGACTCGCATTACTTTATTAACTTACATTAAGTTGCAATGACAACGGTCTTTTTAAGTTAAATGTAAATTTTTTATTTTTGCATTTATCTAACATTTAAATCATCAGTTACCCACATAAAAAAAGAGAGAGTGGATATTTTCGAGAAATTGCGCAACAACTCAGGTCCAATCGGAACGCCGGCCAAAATGCTGAACAGCCACCATTATTTTTCGTTCCCGATGCTGGAAGGAGAGCTTGGACCGCGCATGAGATTTATGGGACGGGAAGTGCTGAACTGGAGTCTGAACAATTACCTGGGCCTGGCGAACCATCCGGAAGTGCGTAAGGCGGACGCCGAAGCCGCTGCCAAGTGGGGCCTCGCGTACCCGATGGGAGCAAGGATGATGTCAGGGAACTCCGTCCTGCATGAAACTTTTGAAAAGGAACTGGCGCAGTTTGTTGGTAAAACAGATGCATTCCTCCTCAACTATGGTTACCAGGGCGTAATGTCCGCGATCGAATGTCTTTGCGACCACCGCGACGTGATCGTGTACGACGCCGAATCGCACGCCTGCCTGATCGACGGTATCCGCCTGCATAAAGCTAAGCTGGGCGAATACTATAAGTTCAATCATAACGACATGGTGAGCCTTGAAAAGAACCTGATCCGCGCTACCAAACTCGCAGAAGAGAAAGGCGGCGGCGTATTGGTGATTACCGAGGGCGTTTTCGGAATGTCGGGCAAAGTAGGCGACCTGAAAGCGATTGCCGAACTGAAAAAGAAATACAACTTCCGTTTGCTTGTGGACGATGCCCACGGCTTTGGAACAATGGGTGAAACAGGTGCCGGGGTAGGCGAGTTGCTGGGTGTTCAGGACGAAATCGATCTCTACTTCTCTACATTCGCGAAGTCGATGGCGGCTATCGGGGCGTTCATCGCTTCCAACGACCCGGAGATCATCATGTTCCTCAAATACAATATGCGTTCGCAAACCTACGCGAAGGCGCTTCCAATGCCTTATGTAGAAGGTTGCCGCAAACGTCTGGAGATGATCAAGCAAATGCCTGAACTGCGCGCGAAGCTTTGGGAAAATGTGAAGGCAATGCAGGATGGCTTGCGTAGCCGCGGCTTCAATATCGGAGAAACCGAGTCACCCGTAACGCCGGTGTTCCTCCACAGCGAGGGCGGTGTTCCCGAGGTTACGCGTATGGTGCGCGACTTGCGCGAGAACATGGGCGTGTTCTGTTCTATCGTGGTTTACCCTGTAGTACCGAAGGGCCAGATCATGCTCCGCATCATTCCGACGGCGTCGCATACGCTCGAAGATGTAGAATATACGTTGAATGCATTCACGACGCTCGCCGAGAAACTGAAAAACCGGGTGTATCAAAGTGACGCGGTACAAGAAGTCGTGGAATAGTTATAAAACCGCTTTTTTTGCGTGCAGAGGGCTTTTTTTGAAAAAGCCCTCTTTTTTATTTACTGCTGGGCAATAAAAGTTGACGAGTGTAATTAGCTGTTATTGAGTGTTTTATGTTGATTTGGGTATTTAATTGTATTTTAGAAGTGTTTTTTTTTGTTTTTTGGGTTGCTTAAATGGTTTTAATTACTAAATTTCGGTCAAAACATGCGTTTTTAGCGTGTGAGAGGCATTTTTTAAAACTAAAAAACAAAGAAAACATGGCAAGATTCGATGAAGTAAAAGAACTGATTCTTTCACTGGAGGGCGATTTTGATAAGTTCTATAACAAAGGCAACCAGGCTGCCGGAACTCGTGTACGTAAAGGCATGCAGGATCTGAAAACGTTGGCTCAGGATATTCGTGCAGAAGTTCAAAACAAAAAGAACGAAGGCGAAAAATAACGAAGCACACGGAAGATTTTCAAAGCCCCGGCGATCATCGCCGGGGCTTTTCCTTTTTTAGAATTTTGCTTCGTTCACCATCGTGGCAATGCCACGGACTGCAATTTTTTTGGTGGTGGCGTCGTAAATCTCGGTGGAGATTTCGGCGATATGCTTGGCCGGGTTGATGGACACGATTTTGAAAACGGCCCGATACTCCGTTTCAACATACATCGGGCGAAGAAACTCCACAGTTTGTTTCAGGTAAATGGAGCCGAAACCAGGGAACTGCGTGCCTAGTACCTTCGTGAAGACCGTGATACCCAGCATTCCGTGGATGATCGGTTTCTTGAACTGCGTGGTAGCAGCATATTCGGCATCGAGATGGACGGGGTTGTTGTCGCCGGTCAGGTCGGCGAATGCCTGTACTTGTTCCTGCGTGAATTTGAAAAGATGGTCGAACGTCGAGTCGACAACAGGTTCTATTTGCATAAATGGGTCATTTACTTGGAATGGAATTTCAAAAATACACCTAAAACGCAAAAAGCCGCCTGGCGGTAGGCGGCTTTCTGGTTCTGGTTGAAGGCTGGTCTATTCTTCCATGTCTTCGGCCAGCACGACTACCCCGTTGTCCTCGGATAGTCCGTCAAGGCTTTTCGGAGCCCTGGCATTGTTCCTTTTATTTTTGAATTTTTTAACCTGCATTTTCAGGGTATCTATTGCCAAATCAGTTGCTTCTTCAAAGGTGGTTCCCTGCTCTCTCACAAACATCGTCCCGCCGGGCACGTAGAGCTTCACTTCAAGGAGTTTGGTATGCAACTTGGTATTATCATTCCTGTCGAGCTTAAGGAATACCTCTCCACTGGTGATCCGGTCATAGAACGTATCCAGTTTATCCAATTTTTGCTGAATGAAAGTCAGTAACTTGGGATCGGCATCAAAGTGAATTGCTTGCATCTGCAGTCTCATAAGCACACATCATTTTAAAGTAAAACATATTTCCAACCGCTTTCCAGATTTTCGGACCGGAGGTTTATTCATCTTCGGATAGTTATAAAAAACGTATGCTATCCGGGCTGATCTCCTGGTTGAATCTGCCTTAACGGTAGATTAAATAAAAGGAAATATTAAGTTAATGTCAAGTAATAACCGTGGTTTTTAAGGGACATTTATTTGTGCCGAAAAATCGGTTCGAGAGCCTCAGGCTTCTTCTAAAAGTGTCCTGAAAGAGACATATTGCCCGTTAAAAAGCTCATGGTGACGCTCCTGCAGGGCAGGCTGGAAGTGGGTCTGGTAAGCCAGAAAATCCTCCATCGTCCTGAATGTAAACTGGGTAGTATAGGTCGACCCTTCGTTTTCGATTTCGGTCAAAAGCCGCAGCAGCTTGCATTCCAGCGGTAGTTCCGTAGCATTGATTTCGGGGATATACACCGATTTCATATAATGCAGCCAATCGTTTTCGGCCTGGTAGCTGATATTGACTGTGATGTTATAGACGATCATTTTATAAAAATTTATGTTTGCGAGTTACATTTGCATGCATATACTAATTCACCGTAACCAGTATTATCATGAATATTCTTCTACACGCCCATTCGGGCCTCCGCTATGTGGTGTTAGGACTTTTGATTGCAGCGATTTTCACGGCGTATTCCAACTGGCAAAAGGGCAGCCAGGGCGACAGCAAGCTGTACCTCTTTACCCTCATCGCAACCCACACCCAGTTGTTGATCGGACTGGTGCTGTATTTTATGAGTTCCAAAGTTAACTTCGATCTGATCAGCGAGAAAGTATTTCGTTTTTATTCGATAGAACACGTGTTCATGATGCTGATCGCCATCGTGCTTATTACGGTGGGAAGAGTGCGCTCGAAGAAACTCACTGGCGCCGACAAGCACCGGACGGTATTATACTTCTATGCGTTGGCATTGATTATTATCCTTGTCGCTATCCCCTGGCCGTTCAGGAACCTGGGATCGGGCTGGTTCTGATTTTTTGACTGCCGATGACTGACCGTTGACCGCCGATCGCAAGTGTGTATTTACGCGCAAGTGATCGGCGGTCAGCCGTCAGTGGTCAGTGGTCGCGGCGCAGCCGCTCACCCGAACAGATCGCTTGACAAATACCTGTCGCCCCGGTCGCAGATGATGAAGACGATCACGCCTTCTTTCAGTTCCTTCGCCAGTTGAATGGCCCCCCAGGCAGCGCCTCCGCTGCTCATTCCGGCAAAAATAGCTTCTTCGTTGGCCAGGCGCCGGGTAGTCAATGTGGCATCCTCCTGCGACACTTCGATCACGCGGTCTACGCGTTCTTTTTCAAATATTTTCGGAAGATATTCCACCGGCCATTTGCGGATGCCGGGGATACTCGAACCGTCGTTGGGCTGGCAGCCCACGATCTGGATGTTGCTGTTTTGTTCTTTCAAATAGCGCGAAACGCCCATAATGGTGCCGGTAGTGCCCATCGATGATACGAAATGGGTGATCTGTTGGTCGGTATCGCGGTAAATTTCGGGCCCTGTGGTGCGGTAATGTGCTTTCCAGTTATCGGGATTGGCAAATTGGTTGAGCATGAAATAGTCGCCGGCTGCCGCTTTTTCTTCGGCCAGGTCGCGGGCGCTTTCCATGGTTTCGGTGAGGATAACTTTTGCACCGAATGCCTCCATCGTGAGTACGCGCTCGCGGGTGGAGCTCTGCGGCATCAGCAATTCTATTTCAAGGTCGAAAAGCCGGGCGATCATGGCCAGCGCAATGCCGGTATTGCCGCTGGTAGCCTCCACGAGCTTCATACCGGGTTTCACTTCACCGCGTTCGAGGGCGCCTTTGATCATGCTGTAAGCCGCACGGTCTTTCACGCTGCCGCCGGGATTGTTGCCTTCCAGCTTGCCAAATATGCGTACGTTGGGATTGGGATTAACTCTTCGTAATTCAACCAGGGGTGTATTGCCTACCAGATCCAGTAATGATGACATGGTGTATTCGTGATGTTGTGATTAAAGGTACGTGTATCAAGAGTTACCGACCGGGCGGCCTCTTTGTGCAAGCGTAAGTCAACAACATCGAACTGACCGAAAGAATGCCCGCCGGGATGAAAATGTAAAAAACTTTGTAGTTGAAAGCATATTTACCCTATGAAATTAATGGGATGTAAATATACCATATTATTTATGGCGTTTCGGCAAAAAAAGCCTGAGTACCCAGCAGGAACGGTAAGATCGAACTGCTGTGTGTGCCGTCGGTAACCTTGATAAACGTCACATTGGTTGCGCCGAGCTTTTGCATGGTATTGTAGGCATTTTCGGAGTTGAAGAAAAACACCAGTGGGTCTTTAGTGCCGTGATAGAGCTGTGTCGGGGTTTTGGGTTTGAAATTGTAAACGTCGTTATCGGCAATGGCATCAATGAAACCCTTATCTGTCCCGTCGTTGAGTGCTTTTTTGAAAGAATCGTTCAAGGCCAGATGGAAGCTTTCTGCAATGGAAACATTTCTTCCGGACGCGGCAACTTTGGACGCATATTTCTCCGTGAAATAATAGGCGGCAGGTTTGTTAAGCTTATAGATGTTGTCGTAGGTAAGCAAAACCCAAAGATAAAGCGAGTTATACCCTGCAATGCCGTCTGTTTTATCGTTGATAATGTGCTTCATGAATGCGGTCTTGTCGTACGCGCCCGCCCCGCAGCTGGATGCACGCAGATTGAATTCCGACGAGGCTTCTTCTTCAATCTTTCGTTGAAGGGACATCGTCGCAAACCCGCCTTCCGAATACCCTGCCACGTACAGTTTTTCGTCCCATTTAACCTCCGTTTGTCCGCGTAGGAACTCCTTTGCAGCTCTTAACATATCCAATGATGCCGAAGCAAGGCTCGCGCGGTGCTCGTACGGGTGCGGGAGATTGTCGGAAGCCCCGTAGCCAATGTAATCCGGGTAAGCGATAATGTAGCCCATCGACCCGAACAGCGAGCCGAAAGAGGAGCCTTCTGATCCGTCCCTAAAAAGAGATGGCGCGTCGCCGATGTCGGTGATGGTGCCGTGTTGCACGCTGATCATCGACACAGGATTCGTTACTACCGGTACGATCAGCGCACCCGACGCGGTGATATCCGTACCATCGGTGTTTTTGGTTTTATAGGTGATCTTGTAGACTTTGATGTCGTTCTTCACGTAGGCGGCTACCAACCCGGACAAGTTGCCTGTCTTTTGGATAATCTGCGCCTTGCTGAGGGAGGTAATAGGGGTACTTTCCTTTAAATAGACATTCTCCTCGGTAGGCGGTACAAGCTTGGTGTCATCGTCCTTACAGGAGTTGAGGATGAGTAAACTCCATAGCAGCAGAAAGGATAGTTTGTGCAGCAAAACAGAGGTGGTAGATTTTTGCATAGCTAAAAGATAAACAGGCCATTAGTATATTAGTGGTAACGCATAATGGCCTGTTTTTGATGATGAATTCTCCTTTTTCTTCTGTTAAATTTTACTCATATACCAATTGATCATCCTCGCCGTGGCGTCGGGACGTTCTACCATGCCCATATGGCCGGCCTCGGCGAAGATCAGCGGATAGCTCTTTTTCGGGAATTCGGCGAGCTCGATGACGCTTTCGAACGGAATGAGCTTGTCTTGCATGCCGATAATAAAGAGTACCGGAAATGGCAGACTGGCCAGTACCGCGGTGCGGTCGGGTCGGTTGCGCATGGCCGTGATACCGGCGATAAGCGCTTCGGCAGGGAGTTTGCCGAAATGCGCGATATGTTCCTTGATACGCTCGGGGTAAAGTTCCTTGTACCGGTCGCCAAAGAGGTTTGCGGCGGTACTTTTGACGAACGACTCGGTGCCGTAGGTCCTAAGCAGGTCGATCATCTGGCCGCGCTGATGTTTTTTTGCATCATCGTCGGCGTAGGCTGTGGAATGGAAAAGTCCGAAACCTTCGAGCATGTCCATGTATTTTTCGGCAAACGCCAGGGAAATATAGCCACCCATCGAATGGCCGATGAGCGTACATTTCTGAATGTTGGCGTTGGTCAGGAAGCGATGCAGTTCATCGGCATATTCCTCTACCGTCTGGCAGGAAGTGAAGAGCGAAATGTTCGGTCTTACTACCGTATAGGTGTCATTGATCGCAGCGTCGAGGCTGTCCCAAATCGTGTCATCTATGCCATGGCCGTGTAGTAATACCAAAGTTTTCCGGTGTAGATTCATATAGATTTGCATTCAAGGTTGAGAACTTGTTTGCCTAAATATACTAAACCTTCGCCCGTTTGCGGCCCTAATGGCTAACTTTCGCCATTTCTTCCTCGCGCAGTGCGCGGCGGAGTATCTTGCCTACATTGGTTTTAGGAAGCTCTTTCCGAAACTCGATCTGGCGGGGATTCTTGTAACCGGTGAGGTTTTCCTTGCAATAGGCTTTCACCTTTTCCTCAGTGAGTTCGGGGTCTTTTTTGACCACAAAAATTTTCACCATTTCCCCTGATTTTTCGTCCGGAATGCCCACGCAGGCTACTTCCGCAACGCCGGGGCATTGGGCTACCACATCTTCTATTTCATTGGGATAAACATTGAAACCAGAAACGAGGATCATATCCTTTTTACGATCCACAATCTTGAAAAAGCCGTCGGGGTCTTCAATACCGACGTCTCCGGTCCTGAACCAGCGGCCACTTTCATCTTCCAGGATCACTTTGGCGGTTTCGTCGGGACGGTTGTAATAGCCGAGCATGATTTGCGGCCCTTTCGCGCAGATTTCACCGCGCTCACCGATGGGTAGCCATTTGTCGTCCTCACCCAGGATACGCATTTCAGTACTTGGGAAAGGCAGGCCGATGGTCCCCTGCTTGTGTTTGCCGTTCAATGGGTTCACTGAGAGCACGGGTGATGTTTCGGAAAGTCCATAACCTTCCACCAGCGGGCAGCCGGTAGCTTTTTCCCAGCGCTCCGCTACGATCTTTTGCAATGCCATACCGCCTGCGATCGTGATTTTGAGGTTCGAGAAATCAACCGAAGCAAATTCCGGGTTGTTCAACAAGCCATTAAAAAGTGTGTTCAGCCCGGGGAAAATATGGAATGTATTTTTTTTGAGTTCTTTAATAAATGCGGGAATGTCCTTCGGATTTGTAATCAGCACATTCAATGCCCCCCATTTGATACCGCACAATCCGTTGATCGTCATCGCGAAGACGTGGTACAGCGGCAACGCGGCAATGAGCGTCAGTTGCCCGGTGGTTTCCGAGTTACGCATTTTGGACATCAGCCATTCATTAATCCCCTCTACATTGGCGATCAGGTTCCTATGCGTAAGCATAGCGCCTTTGGATACGCCCGTGGTGCCGCCGGTATATTGGATAAATGCGAGGTCGAGACCCGACACATTCGGTTTCTGGTAGGTAATCCCCGAACCGACGGACAACGCATGGGCCAGTGTTACCGTGTTTTTGAGATGATAAGCAGGCACCATTTTCTTCACGTATTTCACCACCGCATTCACGATCAGCTTTTTAGGGAAGCCCAACATATCGCCGATTTCGGAAATGATCACGTGCTCGATATTGGTATTGGTAATAACCTTTTCCAGATTGGATGCAAAATTGGCCAGTATAACGATCGCCTTCGCCCCCGAATCCTTGAACTGGTGCTGCATTTCGCGCGGCGTGTACAGTGGGTTCGTATTCACGATCGTGAGGCCTGCGCGCAGCGAACCCATCATGACCACCGGGTATTGCAGAAGGTTGGGCATTTGCAATGCAATGCGGTCGCCCTGTTTCAGGCCGACGCTTTGCAGGTATGCCGCAAAATTTTGTGATAGTTCATCCAATTGCCCGAAAGTCAGCTTTTTATCCATATTCGTAAAAGCAGCCTTATCGGCATTTTCCCGGAAACTCGACTCCATCAGTTCGAGCAGGGACGAGTACGCATCCGGATTTATTTCATAGGGAATGCCCTCCGGATAGTTTTTAAGCCATGGATAGGTATCCTTCGAGATCGAGACCATAATTTCAGAGCAAAGGGTAAGAATGACTATTTGTGAATTAAGGTAATCAATTAAGCCAAAAAAATATCGAACCAATCCAATTTATTTTTGACCCTAAAAACCTGCGAATTTGTGTTAAATCGCAGACATTCCGATTACCGGCGGCTAATTTCCCAGCGCCAGAGCAGTCCTTCGTCGGGGTCGTTGATATCCTCAGTCTGGGCAAAACCCAATTTTTCGAGAATGTGCCCGGATGCATTTTCCTCCGCGAGCGTGTGCGCGATCACCTTGCGCACGGATGGGTGCTGAAATGCGTGGTCCAGCAATCCTTTGGCTGTTTCGGTGCCTAATCCCTTGTCGCGGTAAGATGGAATGACCTCATAACCAATCTCTACCATGCCATTCGAATCAGGTTCGCCTTTATAGCCGCACGAGCCGATCAGCATATTGTCGGGGACGTGTATAATGAGGTAAACCCACCAGTCGCGCAACGGCGGGTGGGCTTTCCAACGGTGATAAGATGGGGTGAAAGTATCGCGGAACTCCGTCCACTTTTTAGGGACGTTTACGCCCATAACGCGGGCTAACGTATTGTTTCCCATACGGATAGCGTCGTAAAGCGTATCATCGCAGGAGATAATTCTTAAATGGGGGGTCAGAATCATAATAAAGGAAATGAGCCCCCCAATTTAAGAAACTATAAATTGTTTTCGTCAAAGCGATCGGTGATTGCCTTGCGTATTGCCTGGTGTGGACGCATGCCCGTGCTGCGCGTACGCGGCACGGCGCGGTCGGCCGAGGCGTTCGATTTGGCGCGCAAGGCAAGGTTGGAAACCGTCAGATGGCTGTTGCGCCAGGCGTCGTATTCCTCTTCGTTCATCACGTCGCGGGTTACCTGTCCATGCGCATAACCGTCGCCGAACGACTGAATGCGGCTGTCGGTCAATGCCTGCTTGCGTTCGTTTTCCAGTGCCTCGATTTCGGCCCTGATTTTCGCTTCTTCCGCTTTCAGCTCTTCGAGTTTAGGCAACAGCTCGATTTCATTTTCCAGAACGGTTTTCTGGGTCATATGCTGCGTCACGGTCTGTTGCAACGGCTCCATTTGTTTCAGAATCCGCTTTCTTCTTCTGCGCAGACGCCATAGTTTCGGGTCCACCTGCAACCAGCGGTACCAGAACCCTTGCAACACCGGTAGCGCCATACCCAGTGAAACCGCACCCGCAATCGCGAACAGCACGCCGCTCAATACGAACGACAGCAATGCCCACGGGCTATTCACGAGGTCGAGGTTCAGTTGATCGGAATTTTGTAATGCCTGCTCGATTTTCTTGGTCAATGCAGGGCTATCGACCGGAGCACCGGTCAATGGATCCACTGCATTCAATTGCAGGTTTTTAACCGATTTGTTGATCGCCTCTTTCAGCTTGTCGGTGCGGTACGCTTCATAACGGAACCAACCCAGCACGATCAGCGTCACGATCGCGAAGACGGATAGTACCAGTTTAAAACCGGCGTACCGCGATTTCGCTTTCGGAGACTCGTCTTTGTGGTAAGGTTCCTCTACCAACCGGTCGTAGGCAGGTTTCAGCAACACCGAAAGCATCGCCAAACCGATCGCGAATGCCCAGGCCTCGTTGGAGTTCCGGATATTCAATGCATACGCCACAATTTCGTGTGAAATGATCAGGTCGCCGGCGATGAAAGAAATACCGGCGGCGAGGAAGATCAAACCGGCGATCAGCGAATAGGATGGCGCTTTTTCGGCGCGTTTCTCTTTCAGCTCCTCGGTTTGCGCATCGATTTCAGTGATCGAGCGCTCCATGTCCTTCATTTGCGTTGCGGCATTGTTGAGGCCCATTACCTCATTCTGCAATTTGCCGTACGCGGTTTTGTGTTCCGTCAGTGCCTGTTGGTTCCGCGACCTCGTTTCCGAAAGCTCCTGCCTCTTTTCGTTGAGCCGGTCCTGGATCCAGTCGTGGTTTACATTGCTGGACAAATAGTTTTCATATACTTCACGGTCGATACCTTCCATTCCACGCGTGTAGCCGTGTTGGTAATCTCCGTTTTCATTTAGATTTTGCTCGTTCATGACCATTATTTAGGGTTGATCGAATGTGAGTTAGGATAAAAAATCGCGCCATCGGCGCATTTCCTGATCGACTTTCTGCTACTATTTGCCCTTCTGGATCAGGTTAAGCTGCCGGGTAGTCAGCTCGTTTTTCATCCGGCGCGCGAGGTAGAATTCGCTCTCAAAAAGCTTGATAAGCATGTCCCGCTTGGCAAAAAGGCGGTCGCGCTCGGTCTCGGCGTGGCTCTGTTCACGCAGTACCTGCCATTTTTTTACACGCAGGTCGTCGATCTCCTCCTGCAATGTCTGGCATTCCGACTCCCAGTTGTAGTTATTTTCAACAAAATCCTGGCGGTCGCGACGAATATTTAACCAAACTTGCAGGTCATTGCGCAGCACGGTAATGTTGCTGAGCAGCAGTTTTCCTGCAAAAAGGAAGAGGAAAAACACGAAAACGAATAGCGCAAATGCCTGCCACCAGGTTTGATAGGTGATCACATTCGCGAACACGAACAATGCAGCCGCGAACGGCAGCCCTATTTCTTCCAGCAGTGATTTCCACGTCACTTTCGAATCGGTATCATGGAAAAGCGAAATGCGGCCGAACAGGCTGAACATCCCTGCGAGGAACACGCCCAGCGCAATCCAGGAATTGTCCGCAAATGCCGGTTTCAGCGACTCGCGGATCAAAAAGAAGTTGCCCACGCACATGGCCGCGCATAACGTGATGCCTATGAGCGTCCGCGGGAGGTGATGCTCGCCTTCCGCGCGTGCGCCCGGGGTTTTCAGCCGCTCCTGCAATTCGTCGATACGGTTTTGTTTCTGACCGATGAAAAGGTTCAGCTCCTGAATGCGCTCGTTATGCTCCTCGATATTGGCAAGATGTGAGGCTGCCAGGTTCGAGAAGTATTTATGGATAATGTCGGTTTTCTCATGCGGGTCCGATTCCGAAAGACCGAAAAGCACGCCTTCATCGCGCAATGTGTCTTCATCTTCGAGCCAGTACGGGATCGGTACTTCCACCTTCGGAAGTTCTTGTGCTTCGGATTGCCATTGCGGGAGTGCCGGTTGCGGTGCAGCAGGTAAAGGCACCTGCATCTGCGGCACTGCTTGCTGAGGCGCTGCCGGCTGAGCCGCCACCGGCGAAGGCGCTGGAGCCTGATACTGTCGCGCAGCAGCCATTAGGGGTTGCCGGGTGCCGGCAACGGGTGTCTGAGTGATTGGATTTTGTTCCACTGATTGGGTAGGGGTGTCGTTCGCCTGAACAGGCTCATCATCATAAAATTCGTTTTCGTCGGACTCTCTCGGACGAAACCAGCCGGCAATTAATTCAGTCAGTTTGGCCATAGTTTTCATGGGTTAGCCTGCGATTATCCATGAAAACAAACAAATTCACTATTATATTGTGATGACCGGCTATTAAAAAAGGTAAGCGTCTGGGGATTAGGACATTTCGAACATCTTCTGTAACGCTTGCCAGAGTTTTTTCTTAAGATTCCGGTCGGCTTCGATCACCACCAGCGGATCGACAAGCAGGAACCAGATACCTTCCAGATTCTTAGGCGTATAAGGTACCAGTAACAGATCGAGGTGGAGCTTGATCAGCGGTACGCCGAAGGAGATGAAGAAGTTGGTCTTTTTACCTGAAAGTACCGTGCGTGCATCTTGTCCGGGCATGAAGCTGAAATTCACGACATCGCTCGTTTCCAGCGAATGGCCGACGGCTTTGAGAATATTATCGAGAAACAATGCTTCCGACATGAGCATTTCCTGCTGCTTCGGCTCGTCGGTGAGGACGAGTACTTTGTGTTTCAATGCGGGGAACGCGGCGGCAGGTGCAGGAGCGGGCGCATTTACGGGCGGTGGGGCCATTACTACCGGGGTCTGAGGCAATGTAGGGGCGTTGGTCTGAACCGCCGGAGTTGCTGGTTGCGATGAAACAGGGGGCTGCATGGGAACAGCCGGTGTCGCGGGTAATGAGGATACAGGGGCTTGCACGGTCGCGGGTTCAGGCACCGGCGGCTCGGTTTGGTTGTTGGCTCCCGGGGCAGGCAAGACAGGCAGCACGCGATCTTCCAGCTGAAACAGCGTTTCATTCTGGTAAAGGATCTGAAAAAGTGCGACTGACGGATGCTCCATATGCTATTACAAATGTCCCAGTTCCATTCCGGGCTGGGTCCAAATGCCTATTTTTTGTTTGTTAGCGGCTATTTCAAGTTTGGCATATTCCTGGTCGTGCGAATATTTTTTGAAATGCACGGCCAGTCCTTTCTTCACTAGTTCTTTGTTCAGAACCTTCCCGTCGGGCAGCACCACTTCACCGAGCAAGCGGCCATATTTATCGAATTCGCCTTTGTGGCGGATACTAACTATTTTCCGGAAGCATTTTTCGCTGGTAAACTGCTTCGCATTATTGTAAAAAGGCATACTGCGTTCCGGGCAGTTGATATGCAAAAAGCGTATCCGCACATTTTTGCCCATCCTGCGTCCCGCCTTTTTGCCTGAATAAATGTATTTCAGCTCGATCGTGTCACCATCCTGGATACCAATTACTTCGGCTTTGAGCGGGTTGGGTAAATCGCTGTTGCTATTGAACTGTTGACTTTCTTCCGACGTGAGCGCGCAGGAGGCGAGCATGGTCGGAGTGCTTATGAGAACGAGGAACAGCAGGCTGGAAAAAGCAAATCGGGAAACGAGGAAACGGAAATCAGGCACGCGGAAAATTCATAAAGTTTGAGTGCCAAAGATAGCTATTGTTTCCGATCAGTTTTGATCCAGTTTGTACCACTTAATGTCCTTCAATGGCGCTCGCCTTGCCACTGAGGCAGTTGGCGAATAATTTTTTTCCAGATAATCGAGTACCGGTTTCTCGGCGTCGCCCAGTTCCCAGAGGTTGTGGTTGGCCTGCATCCAGCGGATCTTCTGCTTCCAGCCGTCGCGGGTGAAGCGGTTGGCGATGATCAGCTTGGTGGAATGGCAATTGGTACATTGGGCTTTCACCATGTACAGATTTTCGTCGACGATCAGGCCCGTTTCCGGGTCTTTTTTGGTGGTATCGGCCACTGCCGTACTCACATTTTTATGTTTGGCCGGCGTTTCGGGCAGGGTTTGAAACACAATACCTGCACCGAGCATGGCTATCAAAAAGATCTTCATAAGCTATCGTATTTGCCCGGGAGCATTGTGGTATATTACCCTACTTTGACGGCGATTCTTTCGCAAGCATTGTTCAGATACCCGCCAGGGTTCCAGGCCGGTGCCAGCATCGGTTGCGCAACGCCCGTTTCATCGGTGGCTTTCACCCAAATTTCATAATATCCGTTGGTCGGGAATTTGATATGGGTATTCCAATGCTGCCACGCCAGGCGGTTCGCCGGCGCTTCGAGTTTGCATTCTTGCCAGGTAGCCCCGAAATCAATAGAAACCTCCACTTTTTTAACGGAATGGTCTCCTGCCCACGCGTGCCCGCGCAATGCGAGCTCCTTCGCCGGGTCGATCATCGCACCGGTCTTAGGATACGTGATCAACGATTTCACCGGCATGGATTCGATGATTTTGTAATACTCATCGGTCGCCGGAATTTCAGTGCCGGGCGCTACCGGGTTGCGGGGTAGTTTGTAGCTGTGGCCTTCCATTTTGGGGCCGTCGTGTACTTTGTTCCGTACCGAAATGCCGCTCAGCCATTTCCCGGAAACGGAAGCAGGCCAGCCGCCGATTACGAGCCGGAGCGGATAGCCGTGGAACTCAGGAATATCCTTTCCATTCATTTGCCATGCAATGAGTGTCTCGTCTTCCATCGCTTTCGCGATGGGTACGCCGCGTGAGATGGATTCCTTTTTGGGATCGCGGCTCAGGTGGAGGTCTTTGCCGTGGTAACCTATATATACGGCATCGCTTTTAATGCCCACATCGTTCAGGATGTCTTTCAGCCGTACGCCCGTCCATTGTGCACAATGCACCGCGCCCTGGCCCCATTGGTTACCCGAGGCTTGGGGCTGGTAGCCTGATCGGCCATTTCCGCCGCATTCCAATACGAGCTGATAGGTATACTGCTTGAATTTCCTTTTGAGGTCGGCTAATGTGTAGGTCTTAGGCGCTTTCACCGACTCGCCGTCGATCGTCAGCGTCCAGCTGGCTACATCTATTTTCTCCGGAACAAGACCGTTGTTGCGGATGAACATATTTTCAACGGGAGTAACACGGTCGTCGAGCAAATGTACTGGCGTTTCCACGTTCCATGGTTTGTCGCCCTGCACGATCATTTCCGCACTTTTGCCTTTCAGCGCATCTTTCTCATCCAGGAAAATGGGACGGTACCCGGCGGGTATCCGGTTAGCAAAAACGATCTGGCTGCCCATTGCGGTAGCCAGCGCCGTGAGGCTCCCTGTTCTGAGAAAATCTCTTCTGTTTAATTCGGAATTCATCAACTGGTTCAGGAAAACTTGTAAAACATTATTTCCAAATTTACATAAACCGGGCGGCTTAAACCATTATTTCGGGCCAAATTAGGCCGTTTACCTATAAAAAAGAGGCTACCGTTGCCGGTAACCTCCTGATTCATAATAGTGTGTAATGAGGCACTTTGAGGCACGGCTCATTGAAAAGTGCATGTATATGCCTAACAGGGAAAGTTTACGTTAATGGGTGCAGTTATTTTTTGATGAACGGCCCCGCAATCGCGAGTACGGCTTCTTTAGTCAGCGGCTCGTCGAATGCTTCGGTAATAGCGGCGTCGCTCTTGGAAGCGAGCCCTTTGAGGTTTACGCCTCCTTGTGTCATGTTGTCCTCGCCGGCGTAAATGGCAGCTACCGCGCCTTCCTTGCCTGTGATCCAGCCTTTCATGGCGGTATTACCTAGTAATGTGGCTGCGAGCCGCCTTGCTACGGCTGCGTGCCGTGCCTCGATGGAATGTACTTGCAATGCGTATTCGAGGATTTGCGGGTCGGCGATCAATGCGCCGGCCTGGCCTTTGTAGGCGCGCACCCCCGTATCTTCAAGCGCGCTCGAAACGGTCACGAACGTTTTGTAATTGGTGAATACATCGCCGAATGCACCGCCGTACTGGAAATCGAAGGTCGGTTTTGCAATGGCTTTGCTTCCGAGCGCTTTCACGAGAAATGCCACATGCTGCGTTTCGTGCTTACCGATTTGCATGAAAATAACTTTATCGGATGCCGGTATGAGGTTAGCTGCCGCATTGCCGGCCTTGTAGAACTCGTCTTCGAGGTATTCGAGCGTAAGGGCGTAGTTGAGCACGTCCACGGCGGCCGCCGACTGAGCGAATGCCTTGTTGACGATTGCGGCAAATGCGGTAGGGATTGCCGCTGAGGCCAGCCTGCTTCCTATTTTGTTCATAAAGTGACGGCGTGACGCGTATTCGAGTCTCCCGACTGCATCGCCGTCAATCTGCTGAAACTGATCTATGATTTTGAAAATATCCATTGTCTCTGATCCTGTTAGTGTGAATGATTATTTACCTACGTTGGCACCGGTGATGGTATCCTTTACGTAGCCCTTAACTGCCGCGAGAATGTCGGCAGGTGCAATGGCCTTGTCCATTCCGTTGGCATCGATGATGTCGTCACCGGCAAAATCGGCAGATTTCGGGTTGATCAGGTCACGGATTACGGCCGCGTGACGGGCCTCCACGGAGACGATCTTTCCTGCAAGCAAAAGGTAGTTCGGGTCTTTGATCAGCTTTCCGGCGCCGTTGTAGGCGGCTACGCCGGTATCTTCGAATAGTTTGGCTGCGCCAAGAACGGCCTCTTTTTTGGAGAAATCGATGGCAGCGAAGTTAGGGGTCAGCCCTTTGATGGCCTTGTCGCCCAATGCGGCTTTGAAAAAATCGCGGTGAACGATTTCATGGTCGCGAATGTCGGTCAGGATCGCTTTCTCCGCGTCGGTGATGCCGTTGTAGGGCGTCTGAATCACCTGCGTGTAAAACGCCGCTTCGAGTTGTTCCAGCGCGTATGCATAGTTGAGCACACCAATGTCGCCCGAGCCGAGATCCACGGTGTCGCCAGTGCCGGGGATCATCGGGTCGTCGTCATCGTCATTACATCCCGCGGCGATCACGATTGTTCCTAATGATGTGGCTAACCCGGCCGAGCGTAAGAAGAGACGTCTGTTGAAAACCGACGTAATTTCCCCTTCTCCTTTACCGGAGCTGTTCTTCGTTTTCGTGTGTTTGTTCATAGCAATAAAAGGTTATTGAGCCACCCTCCGTGTGTCGAAAGAGTTTTGAGAGACCTACGCGGAACGGATTGCTTTAGATCAGACGTGGAGAAAAAGGAGGAAAGAGGGCGGGAGGAAAGGGATGAATAGAAAGGCTTAAAACACAAAAAGAGTCCCTGATGGGGACTCTTGATGCTTTCAGACTAACCGATGGTATTCTTAAATAACGTTGAGTAAATAATGCCTGAGATATAATTCAATATATGAATGTATAGCGTTAAGTCTCTAGCGGTGTGTAGTAGTTGTGCTACTTATTGCAGATAAACAATTTCTACGCAAATATAAGGGAATATGTTCCTCACAAAACAATATTGGATAAAAAAATTTGAATTTTTTTTAGTTTGGGTAATAAGATACGGGTACATGGGCAAAGTGGTTATTAAATTTCACATAACTGGTGTGAAATTCCACAACCTGAGGTGTAGCTCCCGTTCCGTCCGGTTACACAGTTGTGAATAAAAATTGGTTAATATCTGATTATCAACTTTTTTTGTAGCATATTTCCATTGGCACGAATATCTCTTTCAGTTTATATTAAAAATTAAATGCCCGATTCATCATGCGAATAACCCCGATAGCCCTCGCACTCTTGCTGGCAGCAGTTACCCCGGATGTTGATGCATCCGTGCAATCTCTTGCAGATGTGGTCGTTATTGCCGAGCATAGTAAGGTTGCCGTGCGGCCGGAAGACCTCCCGGAAGCTGTTAAAAGTACCTTGTCCGGTTCTTATGCCGAATGGAAAGTAACCAGTGCTTACCTGGTCACGCGGGACGATAACTCACAGTATTACGAAGTAAATATCAAACGAGCGGAAGAAACATCTACACTTAATCTGGACAAGTACGGGAAGAAGATCGACTAGCAAAAGGCCGTTCCCGGCGTCTGACAGGCTCTTAATGAAAAGCCGGAGACTTCTCCGGCTTTTTGGTGTTTGTTTTTTGTACTTTTACATAATACCCACTCGTTTAATAGTATTTATTTTTCTTAGAAATAGTATCACCCATGGCTCATCTGCTCCTCGTTGAAGACGATTCTACATTTTCAAAGTTGCTCACCAATTTTCTCGGCAAGCATGGTCATCAGGTAAAGGTTTGTACAAACATAAAAGAGGCGAGAGAAGCGCTCGGGAGGAATAACTCCGATGGGCCGTTTGAAGTGCTGATGCTCGATTATCGTCTGCCGGATGGTAACTCCGTAGATTTTCTTAAAATGCTCAGAAGCGAAGGCAACCGCACCCCGGCATTTATCATGACCAGTTTTCATGACGTGCGGACTGCGGTTACCGCCATGCAAATAGGGGCATTCGATTATATCACCAAACCGGTGAACCCAGAAGAACTGCTTATGGTACTCAGGGAAGCGCTGAACAAGGGAGAGGTGACGAGCGTGAAAACTGCGCCGAAAGCCAAAAGTAATTCGAAGGCAGAAAAGCAATCGCTCGATTATATCGAAGGCAGAAGCAAGGTTGCCAAACAACTTTTTGAATATGTGCGGTTGGTGGCACCCACAGACATGTCGGTGATTATCCAGGGCGAGAGTGGTACCGGTAAGGAGCACGTGGCGAAGTCGATACACCGCCTCAGCAAACGTGCCGATGGCCCGTTCGTGGCGATCGACTGCGGTTCGTTGTCGAAAGACCTGGCCGCCAGTGAGCTTTTCGGTCATAAAAAAGGAGCATTCACCGGTGCATTGCAGGATAAGATAGGGCAGTTCGAAGCGGCGGATGGCGGCACGCTATTCCTCGATGAGATCGGTAACCTGAGCTATGATGTCCAGATTAAACTGCTCCGGGCATTGCAGGAGCGCATTATCGTTCCTATCGGCAGCACCCAGCAGGTGAAAGTGGATGTGCGGCTCATCGCAGCGACCAATGAAGATCTTATTTCCAGTGCAGCCGCAGGCGATTTTCGCGAAGACCTCTACCACCGGTTAAATGAATTCAAAATCGAAGTGCCCGCATTGCGCAAGCGCGGCGAGGACCTGCCGATTTTTGTTCAGCATTTTGTAGATAAGGCCAATGACGAACTCGAACGCAACGTGAGGGAGCTTTCGAAAGAGGTAATGGATGTTTTCCAGAAATACGACTGGCCGGGTAACCTGCGCGAGCTGAACAATGTGATCAAACGCCTCGTGCTATTGTCGAAAGAGGAAGTGGCTACATTAAGCGCATTGCCGTCGGAAATGATCACCGCGATGGAGGATCAGCAGAAACCTGCGCCGGGTTCCGACTTGAAAGCACTGCAGGAAACGCATGAGAAAGAGATGATAGAAAAGGTGTTGCAGGAAGTGCGTTACAACAAAAGCAAAGCGGCCAAGTTACTGAATATCGACCGCAAGACTTTGTATTACAAGATCGAAAAATATCATATCGAGTAGGAGAGCGCTTTTTCCTCCACTTGCTCAATCACTGACGCAGCGTCGTTCACGACCTGCGTCATTTCTTTTTCCGAGACATCTGCCGCATTCTCGCGTAATGCGATTTCGAGGTTCCGGAATCTGGCCGACAGGTCGCGGGCTCCGATCTGCCCCGTACGGCCGGCCATGCGGTGCATGAGCTCCTGAGCGTGGTCGGGCTCATTGGCAGCAATGTGCTGGCGGAGCGAATCGATGTCGGCTCGGGAATCTTTCACAAATTGATCCAGGATCTCGCGCAATAGACTTTCATCGCCAAAAGTCATTTCGGTGAGCATCGTGAAATCAAAATCCAGGTTGTGGGCTATGTGGCCGTTCTCCGGCTTCGCTTCTGGCGGTATAACAGCGGGAGAATCCCTTTCCGGTGCTGACGACGATTCGAGTAATTCCAGCAGGTCCTTCGAATGGAACGGCTTCATCAGGTAACCGTCGAAGCCCATACTCAGCAGCTTCCTACGTTCTTCCGGCAATGCCTGTGCAGTGAGGACGAAGAACTTCACATCCTTCGGAGCCGTTTTGCGGAGGTGCTTCACGAGCTCGGCCCCGTTCATGCCCGACATACGCATATCCGTGAGTACGAACTTCACCTGATCATTCCACGGCCTGTTCAGCACTTCTTCGGCCGATGAGAATGCCGCATGCGGTATACCGTTCATTTCGAGTACCGAAGAACACCATTTGAGAATAAAGGCGTCGTCGTCCACGAGCCAGACTTTGCCATTAATCTGATAGCTTCGTTCCGACGCTTCTTCTGCCAATTCCAGTGTGTCTGCCTTTTTCATACTGGTGGTGACAAAAAAAGTCGTGCCTTCTCCTTGCTTGCTGGTGACATGAATGCTACCCGACATCCCTTCCACCAATGCCTTCACAATGCTGAGACCGAGCCCGGTACCACCATATCGGCGCTGAATCGAAGGATCTGCCTGCTCAAACTGGTTAAAAATGCGTTCTGTCTGCTCGTTCGACAATCCAATACCCGTATCGGAAATCTGGAATTCGATTTTCGCAAGATTACCGCTTTCGTGGCCTGCTACTTTGAGGACGACTTCGCCGTTCTCTGTGAACTTTATAGCATTAGTCAGCAAATTGTACAGAACCTGCCGCAATCGGAAAGGGTCTCCATGCAGGTACATATTGGGTTTCAGCGCGTTTTCTAGCCTCAATACCAAACCTTTGGAGATGGCGTTGGGCCTGAGAACCTGAATGACCTCATTGAGCAGCGGATTAATGGAAAATACCCTGTCTTCGAATGTAAAGCGGTCGGAAATAATGCGGCTGTAATCGAGCACTTCATTAACGAGGTAGAGCAAATGCTCTGAGGCCGAATGCAGTGTTTCCAGATCTTGCTTCCGCGGTTTTTCTTCGTTTTTCAATGCTTCTGCATAGCCGATGATCGATTGCAGCGGAGTGCGGATCTCATGGCTCATGTTAGCCAGGAACCGTTGTTTGGCCATGCTGTGGTATTCGGCTTCTTCTTTGGCTTCTTCGAGTTGCTGGCGGTAATCGTTACTTTTGGTAATATCCGTGAAAATGAAATAGGCCATTACTGCCGTCAGGAAAAAGAAGCCCAGCATGATCCATTCGAGGTAATTCACGCTGCCTTCCACCATTCCTTTCGCCTTGGCGTTGTTATCATTAGAATCCCGCATCACATCCCGCTGTACTTCCTGCATGACGCCGAGCAATTGTTTCACCAGCGAGTTACCTGCCGTTGCGAGTTCCTGCTCACGGTCAACGAAGGTTACGGCGCGTTTTTTCTGCGACTTTTCGATGGCGTGAACAGCTTCGCCAACTTTTTCGATCGTACTGTCCTTTTTGGCCACGCGGATCGTGTCGACCTGCACATTCACTTCTTGTTTCTGCACCAGTTTTGTGGGTTCTTTGGCCGGTGCCTGGTTTTTTTTGTTACCACGGAACACCCTGCTGAGGAAGCCTTTTTTGGTACTGGCTTTCTGGCTGGTGTCGGGTACTTCGGTGTAAACGGTGGTGGTAGTAGTGCGTTTTTCTGTTTTAACTACAGTACTGTCCGGTTTGACCTTCTTGGTGGTGATCAGCCCGGAAATGGATTTTACCTCATCTTCCAGCGCTTTGTTACTTACTAGTTTGGATCGCACCTTTACATAGTCGCCGTAGATCTTCTCGCGCTCTTTGAGGATTTTCTTCATAGAATCGATCCGGATGACCTGCAACGGGTCTTCGAGGCTGAGGTAGCTGAGGCTATCGAGCGTGGCGATCAGCTCTACCGACTGGGCCAGTACTTCGTCATTAAGTTCTTCTCCTTTCAGCTTTCGCTCGTTCTGAAGGTGATCGAGCGTGAGAATGTCCTGGAATATCTTATTAACCAGCCGCATCTTGTCATCCGGGGTGGAGAGCGTATCCAGCGTGGTAAGCATATTATCGAATGCCAGCTTGCTGGTTACCCAGGATGCAGCCAGGGCGAGGGAGGCAATGAAAAAGCCCACAACGACTTTTCCTTTTACCGATTTCAAGAAAGACGGGCCACGCAGAGTAAACATAGTTTTGGACACATTCAATAACAACTAACGCATTTTCAACCGTAAAACGTGCGATTTGTACTGCATTAGTCTGGTTCATTATGTGAAGATAATGCATTAAATTGGTTTCTGAATGCGCTGATCTTCAACCAAAAAAGGCTGCCTCCGATGCGGAAGCAGCCTTTTTAGCTCATACCCGAGCCAGGCCCGGCGCCATACAATTATTTCGCAAGTGAATTGATCCACGCCGCGATTTTAGCAGCGTCTGCCTTGGAAACCTGAGGCATAGGTGCCATCGGAGTGGCGTAGTCAGGCCAGTTTTCAGGCTTCGGCGCGTAAATCAGTTCCACGATCTTCTCGTTGCTGTATTTGCGTTTTGCAACGTCAGCATAAGAAGGTCCAACTACCTTTTTATCAGGCGCGTGGCACGCAAGGCAGGTGTTTTTTGCCAGCAATGGCTTCACTTCTTCCCAGGTTGGCGCTTTGGCTGCTGCTCCGGCTTTTGCAGGAGTTGCTTTGCCTTTGCCATCAGGAGAAACGTGCTCTTTCGCAGGTTCTGCGGAAACGGACGCCTGTGCTTTGCCTGAGCGGGTAGTTTTCAGGTCTGAAACCTTCAATCTTTCGCCGTCAGGAATGTTGTTCAGCGTGTAATACGCATCCGGGTGTACGAGCGACCAGCTGTTTGAAGCCGAGCGAACGCCTTCCAGCGAGATTTTGTGAACATAATATTGTTTCATACCGTCGAGCACGATACGCACTTTCTTGTTGTCGTCGGATACTTTCACACCTGTGATTTTCACATCTTCCAGGTTGATCTGGGGGCTACCGTAAACAGGATAATGCTTGTAGAGGTAGTTAACCACTTTGTAAGAATCCAGGTCTTCCGCCGATTTGCGGTCAACCGGCATCGTAAATTCGATTTCGAAACCGTCCGGCTGTGCTTTCACGGTGTACATTTCGAAAGGCATTTTGCCATTCCAAACCAGACGCTGCAAGCCCTGGTTGGCATCACCGGCCGATCCCCAACCACGGTTGGTTTCCCCTACGAACATCGATCCGTCCTTATCGAACGCCATACGCAACACGCCCGACTGGAATCCGCTGCGGAAACCGATACTAGCGCCCTGGTATTCGCCTTTTACTTTTTCCATCACAATACGCATGATATTGCTTTGTCCCTGATCGCCCACGAACACCTGGCCGGTGAATGGTCCGAAACCCCCTTTGGTATCGTCGAGGATCAGTTCAGCGGTAGACACACCGTGTACACCGTAAGGCAACCATACAGCCGGAAGCTGCACCATGTCATATTTCTGTTTTAGTTGGTACAAGAACTGTGGTTCTTCGCCCAATGTGTTTTCAGGCTTGATCGCGCGGCCTTGCTCGTTGCGGTGCTGGCGGTTGTCGCGCTCCGCGAAGAATTGCTTCTCAGTCAGTTTCACAGGCGAGTTAGGCAATCCGGCCCATTTCAGACCTGCCGGGTGACCCATGAAGCCGCCTTTTTTAACCTGGAAAATCGCGCCGGTACCCATCCAGTCGCCCTGGTTGTCGGTGTAGAACAGCTCGCCGTTCAGCATGCTGATACCTGCAGGGGAGCGCACCCCGGTTGCGTATGGTTCGTATTTGCCGTCGTTGGTAATGTGGAAAATCCAGCCACGACCTGGTACGCGGCTTTCGCCTCTCCACCATTCTTCGTCACCGAAGGCTACGTTACCACTCACGAAGAAGCTGCCATCCGGCGCCAGTTTCGGACCGAACGAGTATTCGTGGTAGTGACCTGAAAGCGGCCATGCGTACACTGTTTCGTAAACGTCAGCCTTACCGTCACCGTTTTTGTCAACCAGCTTGGTCAATTCACCACGCTGTGCGCAGTACAATGCACCTTCTTTGTAAGCCAAGCCGAGGATTTCGTGCAGACCGGTCGCGAACTTGCGGAAATAGGGCGCGCGGCTGGTAGGGTTATCCACGATCCAAACTTCACCACGGCGGGTTGAAATCGCCAGTGAACCGTTTGGCATAGTCGTCAGACCACCTACTTCAAGGATAATGCCCTCTGGGATCGGTGGGGTAACAATCTTGTAAAAGTCTTCTTCTTTCGGAGACTCCTGCGCTTTGAGCGTAGACAGGGAGGCCAAAAGAGCAAATGCTATATGAGCAAGTTTTTTCATTGTTCAATCAGGAATAATAAGGTTTAAATCAGAACAGGATAGAATATTTCACTTCGCCGTTGGTTACAGGCACGATGAGTTCCTGTTCACCTTTGGCGCCTCTGATTTCTGGTTTAAGTTTTTTGTCGGCCAGCTGGATGTAGTACGATTTGTCATCTACCGCGTAAAGTCCTTCCGAGATTTTTTCGATGGAAGCACCGTCGGCCAGGCGTGCTACGAGGTCTTTTGCAGGGTTATTCACTTTTACGATGCGCTCGAAATACTGGTTGTTTACGACAGAAACGTAATCGGTGATCGAAGATCCGAATGCCTGGTACTGGAATGTAGGTACATCCGAGTCGTCCAATACATAACCTTTCGGACGGTAACCGCTGCCGGTAGTGTCCGCTTCCCATTTAGATTTACCTGATTTGCCCAGGAACATATCGTCGCCAAGCAACGTCACGCTACCGCGCGGGCGTGAAGAACCATCGCCACGGTCGTGCCACATAGGGGTGGCATCGAGGAATTCACCACGCCAAACTTGCAGGATAGTGCCTTTGTCGAGGTCGTAAGTATAATGCAGGCTCGAAGGGCTCCCTACCGATACTGCGTGAACCACGCGGGTTCTTTTCGCTTTTTCGTCCTTGCGGAAATCCATGAAAGAGCGGGTAATAGTGTTGGTCGCTGCCTGGATCAGGATCGGGTCGGTAGAACCGCCGCCCATCGCCGAGCTTTTCGAATGGAAAGCGATTTCACGGAAGCCCGGTCCGCTTACCCAAAGGCCCAGTACCGGACGCATCCAGCCATCTCTTTTGTTATTGAAAAATTCGAGCTTGTGATCGCCTGCGGTCAGGTTCACTTTGGCTACGCGGAATTCGTTGTTCGATTTCCATTCCGGCTTGATCACATCTTTACCATCGATTTTCAGGTAGGCATTACCCGAAGCTTGCAAACGGAAAGTGTATTCGCCTTCGCTGGCTGCATTCAAACGGCCATTGTAAACGAAAGAGTAGTTGTTGTTCTCTTTCAGAATCTCCCAGTTCAATGATTCCGATTTGCCGGTTTCAGCAGGAGTCAGTTTTGAAAGATCTTCCGTTTCCGACAAACCGCCGTAATAGGTTTTGTAAGTCAGTTCCGAAAGGGTTGCAGGTTTTTTGTCAAAGTTGTTAACCACGATATTGCGGATCGCCAGTGAACCGTGGTCGCCCTGGATGCGGATCGGGCCCATAGGCACGTCCTCAGCTGTGAGTGAACCGCGGGTAGGGCCGCTAACTTCCACGTTTTCGTGGATCGTTATGCCGTTCAGCACGATAGAAAGGAATACCGCATTCGAGATTTTCTTGCCGCTGGCGTCGAAACGGGGAGCCTGGTAAGAGATTTTGATATGCTGCCACAAACCCGGCGCTTTCGCCACGTTGAAACGCGGTGCATATCCTTCGTAGCCTTTTTCGCCTTCTGGCTTGGAGTCGTTCCAGCGCTCGTAAATACCACCGCAGTCGTTGTACTTAGCACCTTTTTTACCCCAGCTATCAAAAAGCTGTACTTCGTAGTTGCCTTGCAGGTAGATTCCTGAGTTGGAGCCTTTGCTCATCATGAAATCCAGTTCAATGTCGAGGTCGCCGTGTTTGAAGTTGGAAATCAGTTCATAGTCGCTGCCGTACTTGCCTTTTTCGTGAAGGCAGGCGAGCACACCTTTACCCGGGCTGGTAACCAGCGCGTTTTCCTTGGTGAGATCAGCCGATGCATTGCCGACGATTTTCCAGTCACTGGATTTGGTCGTAAAAGCACTGAGGTCGTTGAGAGGAATGGGCTGCTGGGCGTAGGCGGTGTGCATGGCGAAAGCCGCTACCCCAGAGGCGATTAATTGAAAAAGTGAACGGTTGGTTTTAGACATACTTGCAGTAAGCTTAGTCGGTTTTAGATTAGCAATCCAGGCTACGAATGCCTTTAGCCCTGCAAATTACGTGATAAGAATCGGGAAAATTACATTTATATAGGTGAGAATCCTTTTTGTTGTTGCTTTTTCCTTAATGTTGTGTTTTGATACTATTTCAAAGAGTTATTAGACTAAAACTGTTACCTTTCAAATGAAAAAATTGATGCTTACCGCGTTCAGCATGGCTGCTGCCTTTGCCGCACACGCGCAATTGCAGCCTGCGAAGCAAACTCCTGAGTCCAGCGAATTGTGGAATCCCGTTCCCCGTGTGGTAACGCCCGGTAAAGGTTCTTCGGCGGTTTCAGGCTTCACAGCCCCTTCCGATGCGATCGTCCTGTTCGATGGTAAGAACCTCGATCAGTGGGTTTCAGGAAAAGACGGTAAATCAGCTGCTCCCTGGACTGTCGGCGACGGCGCAATGACCGTAGCTCCTAAATCAGGCGACATTCAAACCAAACAGACATTCGGCGATTACCAGCTGCACATCGAATGGAGAACTCCCGCGAAAGTGGACGGAAACGGACAAGGCCGTGGTAACAGCGGTATTTTTATGCAGGGCGTTTACGAATTGCAGGTACTCGACAGCTATAACAACCCGACTTATTCCAACGGTCAGGCAGGTTCGATCTACAAGCAAACCATGCCATTGGTAAATGCGGCAGTAGGCCCGGGAGAATGGCAGACTTATGATGTGATCTATACTCAGCCGCATTTCAACAAAGACGGCCAGATGACACATCCGCCATACATTACCGTGATCCACAATGGGGTATTGGTTCAAAATCACACCGCCATCCAGGGAACGACTCCTTACATCGGCCAGCCGACGATCGAGCCGCACGGAAAAGGCCCTATCAAATTGCAGGACCACAACAACACGACAAGCTTCCGCAACATCTGGATCCGCGAGTTGTAAGAGATTGTAAAATAGCTGATATCAAAAACGGGCTGCTTCAAATGAGGCAGCCCGTTTTAATTCATAATCCACTAGCTTAGTTAAAATTTGATCGCAAGGTTAGCCGAGAAATTCCTTGGCATTTGTGGCGTGAGCACGCCTTGTCCGGCGAAATAGCTTTTATCGAGCATATTGTCGAGTTTAAGGCCCAAGCGCCATGCTTTGGTATTGTAGAAGATAGTCGAGTTCAATACGGTGTAGGATGGGATGGTGAAAACTCCCGTCACCGCCGAATTGGCCGTCAAATGCTCACTGATGTAATTTCCACCTATTCCGACACCAAGCCCTTTCAGCTTCCCGAAAGGCAGATTATAGCTGATCCACGCATTGGCGAGGTCGGCAGGGCCCGCATTGGTCGGACGGCGGCCTTCCAGTGCGGCGGTCGATTTCGTTAGTTTGCTGTCGTTGTGGCTGTAACCCGCCACGAGGTTCAGGCCGGTGATCGGGTTGGCGATAATCTCGACTTCGATACCGCGGCTGTACTGCGTGCCGTCCTGCACGGTGATGTTGTAGTTCTTGCCCTCACGCACGAGCACGTCCGTACGTGTGGTGTTGTCGACCTTGATATCGTAATAGCTGACAGTCATATTGAGCTTACCCTGGTAACTTTCCAGTTTAATACCTCCTTCGAGCTGGTTGGCTTGCTGGGGTTTGAAAACACCCGAAATGTCCGGCAGCGGCTGCGTCACGGGAGCTACATTGAAAAACCCGTTCATATAGTTACCAAAAACCGAAATCCGGTCTTTGATGATCTGGTATACCAATCCAAATTTGGGTGAAACAGACGTTTGCTTGAACTTCGTGTTAGCTACGTAAGTCCTTGTGGCATGGTTTAATGTGCCGTTGTTTTCGAACCGGTCGACGCGCAGGCTGATCATCGCGAGCAAGCGATCGGTTACGTTGAGGACGTCGGAGAAATAGGCGCTGTACACATTCCCCGAGTTGTAGTTACGCGTAGGCGTATCCGTATTCGCGGCCAGGCGCGCCTCCACGGACGTGCGATTAATTTTCAGATAATTCGGGTCGTTGTGAATGCCGCTCACATTATCGAACACAATGTAAGGTGAGTTGTTGTTATGTGCAGTGCGGTTCAGGTAATCGAGGCCCACTACGACGCGGTTGCGCAAGGTGCCGATCTTGAAATCGCCGATGAAGTTCTGCTGGATGTCGATTGCGTTGTTGGTCGTGTTCTGCAGGGAAATATTGCGTTCCAGCAAAGTATCGGCCACCGCTCCCCGAATGAACTGGTATTGGTAAAAACCGTCGGACTTACGGGTGTTGCTGGAAAACGCGGTTTGTGACGTCCAGCTGTTTGAAAGTTTGTATTTCAATTGCCCATATACATTCATCGTCGGCGTTTTCATCGTCAGGTCGTTGCTGGTGTACGACTTGTTCCAGTCGAAACCGAGTCCCTGCGGCGTGTGGGCCACAAACTGGCGGGTACGGTTCAGGAAAACAGCCGAGGGACTCGTCATTTCACCCTGGTAAATGCCTGCATTGAAAAGCACCGTCATTTTCTCATTGACCCGGTACTCGAGTGATGGCGCAATTACGAGGCTTCTGCGGAAACCGGCATCCTGGAAGCTGCCCTGGTATTGATAGGCTGCGTTAACTCTGAACAACAGGTTTTTGGAAGCATTGATAGGCCCGTAGATATCCGCAGTCAGGCGGTTCAGACCGAAACTTCCGGTGGTATAGCCAATCTCGCCGCCGGCGATTTCAACCGGCTTTTTAGTGACAATATTCATTAACCCGCCAAATGAGGTCACCGAGCTGCCGAACAGCGTGGCCGAAGGCCCTTTAATTACCTCCACTTTTTCCACATTGATCGGATCGAACTCGCCGTTGGTTTGCACGGGTAGTCCGTCCACGACCGACAGCTCGGTGCGAAAACCGCGTAATGCGTAGAACGTCGCACCATCCGAGTTGATACCGCGGTTGGCCTGGATCTTGTAAACTCCCGGCGCGTTTTTGACAATATTGGAGAAGTCGGTAATGAGCTGTTCCGTGAATAGTGTTTTGGATAATGCGCTGTAAACCTGCGGGTTTTCCATGTTGCTCACAGGTAGTTTGGCTACAAAATCGCTTTCTTTTTTGGAGAACTTGTTGATATCCCCGCTGATCACGACTTCCTGCAATGCCTTACTGTCTTCGTTGAGGAATATCGGTTCGAATGTAACGATCTCGTCGGCTTCGATGGTCACCGCGCGCTCGATAGGCTCGTAACCGAGCAGCTGAATCACCACGGTGTGCTGGCCAGCCGGGATATTGCGGATCAGGAAATCACCGTTGAGGTCGCTTTGCGCTCCTTTTCCAATGCCTTTTACTGTAATGTTTACAAACTCGGCAGGCTTACCGTCAGATGTTTTCAATGTGCCCCGCAATGCGCCACGGCCTTCGCCGGCTTCGATTGTGATCACGTTTTCCTGCACGTGCAGTTCTTTTAATGCCGAGCCTACCACCCGGTGCAGCGCGTCCTTCATAGGCACATTGGCCAGATTGGCGTTTACCTTTTTGGCAACATTCAGCTGTGTGCTGCTGTATGAAATGGAAGTGCCTGTCTGGTCGCCCATTTGCGTCAGGGCATCGGCCAGACGTACATTATGGAGTTTCAGGGTGACGGCTTTGGCAAGCACGGGTGCCTGGGCGAGGGTTTTATTTGAAATACACAAAACAATGGCGCTTAGTACCACGGCCGCACAGTTTCGGAGGAGGGAACAACAGATTTTAGCGCTTGTTTGGGGCGAAGTATGATGGAGCTGCATATTTTTGTTTAAATGTTGATTGATCTGCGATTGATTGGCATTCGACCCGATGTTAAGTTTGGCGACAGCGCATCGGGTTTTTCCATTTCCGCAGGCTAGGGCGATTTATTCATGGAATGTATGGGGTTACTTTTCATATAAATTGATGGATTTTCCTTTGACCTCGTACCGAAATCCTACCGCAATGCTTAAACTTCCCAGCACCGCATTCAGCGAGGGGCTTTTAAATGCGCCGGTATAGCGCTGGTTTTTTAGTGCTTCGTTACGAATTTGGATGCTGACGTTGTAGCGTCTTTCCAGCTCTCGCGTTACCTGCCTAAGCGGCACGTCGTCGAACCGCAACGCATTGTGCAGCCACGAAACTTCCGCCTCCGCGCCCGAAACTGTACGGACGGTTAGGTGCTTCCCTTCTATCAGGCCCGTCATACCTGCCGTTACGATCTCCGATTTTCGGGAAATTTTGTGGGTGAAATTCACTTCCCCTTCCGTTACCAGCAATGCTGTGCTGCATTCGCCGGGATATTCCCTTACGTCGAAAACGGTTCCGAGTACGCGCGTTTGCGCAGCGGCAGTTTCTACGATAAACGGCTGTTTCGGATTCTTTTTGACCGAAAATTGCGCTTCACCGATCAGTACCACACGACGCACCGAATCGCGGAATGCGGATGGATACCGAAGCTCACTCTCATAGCTAAGCATGACCACCGAACCGTCGGGCAGCGTGACTTGCCGGGTTTCGCCTTTTTGTGTGCGGATGGTTTGAACAGCGGCTTCCATGCGGATTGTATGCCGGGCAGTTTCGTCGGCTCTATTCGTCGTCGTATACCATATAATGCCGCTTATCAGCACCAGCACAGCGGCGATGCCGGACAAATAATGCCGGTAATCCAGCCAATACGGTCGTGCGCTGCGTGCCTGCAAGCGCTCCCACACACGTGCGCCCGACTCCCGCTGTATTTCATCGGAGATTTCGGTGATGGCGTCTGCGGCGGCTTCGTGGGCATCGAGCCATTGCTCCACGGCCTGTATTTCGGCAGGGGTGCATTGTCCCGTGGTGTAGCGCTCTAAAAGTTCAGGTGTAATATTCATGGTACCGCCATAGGTTCGCGGGACAGAAGGTCCGTACCCATATTGTTGCGTGGCGCGAAGGTATCCCTGGTGTGCGGTGAAAATTTTTAATGCTGGTATTCGGAAAGGTGCTTTCCGAGGAAGCGCAATGCGCGGGTAAGGTGGTATTCCACCGTTTTTTCGGACAGGACGAGCGATGCGGCAATGGCTTTGTTCGACATTCCTTCCTGCCGGCTCATCACAAAAACATCCTGGCAAGGGTGAGGCAGGTCGGCCACAAGCTCGCTTACGCGCTCGGAAAGCAGGTGATAGTCGACCTGCCGTTGCGTAGTTTCTTCAAAACTCACTTTTTGAGGCATCACCTGGTCAAAGATCTGGCGGCGGTTGGCCGAGTCGCGGTGGTGGGCGAGAAGTTTGAGCTTTGCTGCCCGTACGAGGTAATGGGTTACGGGGCCTTCCACGCGGAGTTGGGTACGCCGCTCCCAGAGCGACTGGAATATTTCGTGCATCAGGTCCTCGGCCTGTTCGAGGTCGCGGGTGCCCTGGTAGCACACCGCAAACACCTTTTCCCAATGCGAATGGTAAAGTTCTTCAAACGACTTGTCTGTCTGAATCAGCAAAGGGGCGATTACAGGGGGCATAGGATACCGGGGATGTCCACTGCAAAGCTACAACACTATTTATATTAAGTCCAAATAATACGAGGGTTAAAGGTTTAGAGTTTAAAGGCAAATCTGGACCCAAAAACTCAAAATTCTAAACCCTGAACTCAAATCTTGTCCGGTACAATAGTTTTAACTCTTAAATGATTGGTAACATCGGTTAAGCCTTTTCTGTTTTCATTTATATTCGCTTTCAATGTCACTCCAAAACCGTTGCCATGCAGGAAATTGAGCCATATTATAATTGGGAGAAACATTATGTGGCCAGCCACGACGAGCGTTCGCCCTTTTACGGCCGCACTTATAACCTTGATTATTACGAAAATGCGATCTATGGGTACTACATCCACCCGTTGTGGGATGATATCGGGTCGGAGACGCTGTATGTGAAAATCCTGTTTGCAGATTACAATAAGCGCTTTGTGATTATCGAAATGTTCGGGGAATGGAACGATGCGCTGCACAACGACATCATGTTTTTCAAGAGGCAGGTCATCGACCCGCTGGAGAACCAGGGCATTAACCAGTTCATATTACTGGGCGAAAATGTGTTCGATTTCCACGGCGGCAACGACGACGACTATTATGCAGAATGGTTCGACGACGTGGAGGATGGCTGGATCGCCGCCATCAATTTCCGCGAGCATGTGGAAGAGCAATGGAAGAAGTACCGGCTCGATTATTACATCAATTTCGGTGGTACGCTACACCTCAATAACTGGCGCACATTGCAGCCGGAGCCGTTTTATGAGCTGGTTAAAAATTTGATGGTTAGAAGGTTAACCTAGCATAAAGCTGCGTGCATTGCTTGCAACCTTGGTAACTCCTTTGTAGCTTACGCACTCATCGTATCAACTGTTCTTACCTTAAAACCTCATTTCCCATGGCCGAGAATACCGAACCTACACCAGAAGATGCAAAAGAATCGCTGGAAAATAAAGTTGACGAACTCCAAACCACTGCCGCCGATGCCAAGGATGCCATTGTGGAGGAAGCGCAGGAAGTGAAGAACGAGGCAACCGAAGCGGTGAAAGAAGAAGCGGCTGCCGTAGAGGCGAAGGCTGAGGAGAAAGTGGAGGAAGCTGCCGATGGCATTAAGACCGAAGTTTACGAGACGATCGACGACCTGAAAGCGCAGGCCGCGACCAAAACAGCTGCCGCCGAAGAAGTAGTGGAGGAGGTAAAAGAAGAGGCTGCCGCTAAGGTAGAGGCTGTGAAAGAGGAGGTTGTGGATAAAGTCGAAGAGGTACAATCCGGTTTTGCAGCGAAGCTCGCCGGCCTGACAGAGGCGGCAGCCGAGAAATTCGGGGACTTGAAAGAAGCTGCTACCGATAAGTTCGAAGACATCAAGGAAGTGGCTGCGGAGAAGTTTGAGGACATTAAAGTAGCCGCAGCAGACAAGTATGAAGATATTAAGGAAGACGCTACCGAAGCATTTGAAGATGCGAAGGAGGCGGCTTCGGAAAAGCTGGCCGAAGCGCAGGCCAAGGCCGCTGAACTGAAAGCGAAGGCTATGGAGGAACTGGCGGAGTTGAAGGAAGACGCCTCGGAGAAAGTCGTCGAGACGAAGACGAAGGCGAAGGGATTCTGGGCGCGGCTCTTCGGCAAATAAGCTCTTGAAAACACAACCGGACCCGGCCCTTTTCGATAGGCCGGGTTTTTTATGCAATTCTTTTATTCTACCAAAATTGCTTCTAATGTCACAACAAACTTTCGCTCTTCCCTTCCGTCACCCGTTTGCGGCGGATAATCAGTACAAAAAATCAGTGGCTTACTTTTCGATGGAATTTGCTGTCGATCAGGCATTAAAAATTTACTCAGGAGGCCTGGGCTTCCTCGCGGGCTCGCACATGCGCAGCGTGTATGCGCTCAAACAGAACCTGATCGGTATCGGAATGCTGTGGAAATATGGCTACTACGATCAGGGCCGTCAGAAAGACGGCAGTATGGAGCCCGAGTTCCGGGAGAAAATGTACTCTTATCTGGTCGACACCCAAATCCGGTTTCAGATACCCATGATGGGCAAAAACGTTTGGGTAGCCGCCTATTACCTCGATCCTGAGACATTTGGCTCGGCACCATTATTCCTGCTGACGACCGACACCGACGGTAACGACGAGTCGACGCGGGCGATCAGCTACTCGTTATATGATTCCGACGTTACCTATAAAGTAGCGCAATGCATGGTGCTGGGGATCGGGGGAGCGCGGCTGCTCGAAGCCCTGCAATATGAGCCGGAAGTTTATCATTTGAACGAGGCGCACGCGGTTTCAGCCCTTTTTCATTTGTATAAAAAATATAAGAAACCTGCTGAGGTACAGAAGCGGGTCGTCTTTACGACGCATACGCCGGAGGAAGCCGGCAATGAAAAGCATGACATTCACTTTCTGGATCAACTGGGCTTTTTCTCCGGCCTCGACCTCGGAACGGTACGTAAAATCAGCGGTATAGGGGATGACGTGTTCAACCATTCATTGGCCGCATTGCGCCTGAGCCACAAAGCGAATGGTGTTTCAAAACTGCATGGGGAAGTCTCGCGGAAAATGTGGAAGTCGCATCCCAAAATTGCGCCGATCGGCCACATTACCAATGCACAGAACAATGCTTACTGGGTGGACCCTGTATTGGAAAAAGCGAGGCTTGGAAAGGATATCGATGCCATCGTTGCGCGTAAAAAGGAGTTGAAAAGGACATTGTTCAAGACCGTTGCCGACCAGAGCGGAAAGCTGTTCGATCCGGATGTGCTCACGATCGTGTGGGCGAGGCGGTTCGCGGCCTACAAGCGGCCGGATATGCTGGTTTGGGATCTTGAAAGGTTCAAAAAGATCATGGAGAATGCCAAACAGCCGGTGCAGGTGATATGGGCCGGGAAGCCGTATCCGAAAGATGAAGGAGCGATTGCGACCTTTAACCATCTCTTCTATTTAAGCCATTTGTTTCCTAATATGGCCGTGCTCACCGGCTATGAGCTGGCATTGTCCAAGCTGCTCAAAGATGGCGCCGATATCTGGCTCAATACGCCCGTCGTGACGCGCGAGGCCTCCGGTACCAGCGGTATGACGGCCGCGATGAATGCCGCATTGAACCTGTCCACATTCGACGGATGGATCTGTGAGTTCGCGAAGGATGGCCATAATGCATTTCTCTTGCCGGTTGCCCAGGGAGAGGATATTAATAAGCAGGATTGTGATAATCTGATGAAATCCCTGGAAACCACGGTAATCCCCACCTACTACAATGCGCCCAAGAAGTGGCAAAAGATGATTTTGAATAGTATGAACGACGTTTCCGAGCCGTTCAACTCCGACAGAATGGCGAGGGAGTATTATGAGTTGTTGTATAATTAGACGTTAAAAAGCTTGTAGAACTTTAATTTCGAAATTTCTCTGGTCTTCGGCTCATGGCTTCGGGAGAACAAAATTCCAGGAAAGGCGTTCGGGCCGTCGGCCGGCTTTACGCTTCCAAACCGCGCAGTCCGGTCACCGGATGTGGCTTGGGCCAAACGTGAGAAATGGAATGCTAGACCGATATGAGAAGAAGGTGTATGTTTATGAATCTGAACGTGCCATTGTCGAATATTCAGGTCTTGATGTTCAACTTTCAGGAGATCCGCTGTTTCCGGGTTTTGTATTGAATCTGGCTGAAATAGAAAAATGAAAATGCCGCGAAGGCACGAAGGAACACGAATACGCTTCGTGTTCCTTCGTGCCTTCGCGGCATTAAAAATCTAAATCTGCCCGGCCAAAATCTCAATCCCTTCCCGAAACGAATGCGGCTCATACCCCAGCACGTTTCTCGATTTGGTTAGATTAAAACCGGTTCTAGGTGGCCTGCGGGCGGGTTGCGTGAATGTGGAGGCGTCGGTAGGAGAAATCAGCGAAGCATCAAGGCCAAAATAATCCGCAACAGCAAGCGCCATTTGATAGGGCGTCAGGAAATCCTTGCCGGAAATGTGGTAAATGCCTTTCGCCTCCTGGTCCGCGATCAGGAAGCAGCCCATTGCCAGGTCTTCGGCCAGCGTAGGCGTGCGGAATTGATCGGTTACGACTTTGATAGCCTTGCCCTCCTCCAATGACTTTTTTACCCAAAGAATAATGTTGCTCCGGCTCATGTCGTGCGCGATCCCGTACACAAGCACGGTGCGCGCAATGGCCCATTCAATATCCGACGACTTGACGGCCTTTTCAGCCGCATACTTGCTCCATCCGTAAAAACTGATCGGGTTCGGGATATCTTCTTCCCGGTAAGGGCCCGAAGTGCCGTCGAAAATGAAGTCGGTGGAGACGTGTTCCAGGAAAATCTGGTACTTCGCACACGCAGCTACCAGCGTCTCGGTTGCGGTGACATTCAATTTCCAGCATGCATCTTTTTCTGCCTCGCATTGGTCCACGTTTGTCATTGCAGCCGCGTGGATCAGTACGTTGGGACGCTCGGCATCGAGCACCTGATCAACCGCTTCCGGATCTGTAATATCCATTTCAACATAGCGGTATCCCTTGCTGAACGGCAGCCGGTTTTCACCCCGGGCCGTGGCAACTGTTTCAATGTGTGCTTTTGAAACCAGCAGTTCCACCAGTTTTTGACCCAGCAACCCGTTGGAGCCGGTGATCAGGATTTTTTTCTTTTCCAATTCAAGCTTCGTATTTCCAGCCGTATTTGCGGGTAATTTTCTTCTTTTTCATCTTCTTGACGGACACCTTCATCGAAATATCCTTTTCGGGACGGTCGCGCTCGTCTTTGTCTACGGAGGCGATCTTGTCAATGACATCCATGCCGTCGATCAGCTGTCCGAAAACGGTATATGCGCCGTCCAGGTGAGGTGTTCCGCCGATGGTTTCGTATACTTTCTTCTGGGCATCCGTCAGCTTGCGTGCCGCGCGAGCCGATTGTTTTTCGAGGTCGGCCTTGCTCCATTTGCGACCTTCCACAATATAAAACTGGCATCCGCTCGACTCTTTTTCGGGGTTATTGTCACGAGCGGCAGCCAAAGCGCCCTTTTGATGGAATAGTTTTCCATTGAATTCCGCGGGTACCTTGTAACCGTTGTCGCCGCGACCCAGCATTTCGTCGGGTTTCGCATTACGGGAATTGGGATCACCGCCCTGGATCATGAAATCATCGATGACCCGGTGGAAAAGCAGCCCGTTATAGAATTTGTCCTTGGCCAGTTTGATGAAGTTCGCTTTGTGCTTCGGCGTTTCGTCGAAAAGAATGAAGCGCATCGTGCCCTTGTCGGTAGCGATGGTGATTACTTCGTCTTTTTTGGAAGGTTTTTGCGCAAAAACATTCAGTGCAATAAGGCACAAAGCGCCCAGTAGAATCGATCTTTTGTTTTTCATAGGTGTTATTTGGCGGCCAGAACGTTTTTGTCGGCCGGGAAGAATTGAAATTTCAAGCCATAATCTTTCCCTTCCGAAACATCCTCCATGTCCATCCGGATTGTCTTGTTGTTCCAGGTAACCTTTTTGGTTTCTTCTTTCGGGGAAGAATATGTTTCACTAAAATACTGTTTGCTGGCATTCCATAGCTGTTTGGTCGCTTCCGGACTATTCAGGTAAACGTCGATCGTGATCTTGTTCACCTTCTTTTCGGGTGTCAGAAAGTACTGCACGTCGATGGTTTCCAGCTGAGCCGTTTCCGAGGTATAGCCCAGGTGGTCGGGTGTTTCTTCGAACATCTCGAAGGTTTCGGTAGCCTTTACTTTGGCAACTGCGTCACCGAATGCAATGCCTCGCAGCACTACGCCGGCCGGATTTTGTTCCGCTGGCCCGAGGATCGTCTTCAACAGCGCCGACTGGTCGCTGTTCAGGTCAGCGGGAGCAGCCTCGTGCAAGACTACCGAGTCTGCCGCCGCCTCGGTTTTTTCGTTTGTTTTAGTGTCGCAAGCCGAAGCGAGTACTGCTATCGCGAGCAATGCGATTCCGTTTTTCAGCGTATTCATAATTGTAGAGGTTGTGTCATGCGGTTAAATAAAGTTGAGAAATTATCGTGCCTTGTAACTAGTTCGACTGTCGGTCAATCGCAATTTATACATATTTAACACTTCCGGAAATCCGATTAAAACTCTCTTGCAAGGTTAAAAAAGAACCGGCGTTCGCCCAAGCCGTTCAGGGTAACATTGAAGCGCGCGACGATATTATAGAATGTTACCACGTCCACGCCTGCACCGGCGCCATACAGCATCGAATTGCCCAATTTGGTATTACTGAACTCTGGATAGCTGTTTTTGACATAACCCGCATCGGCAAAAGTATTAATATAAGCCGCCAGGGGAATGGTGTTGAACTGCCTCACAGGGATGAACGAAAAATGCTTTTGTATTGAAAAGAGCCTGTATTTCAGTTCATTCTTGATCAATGCATAGTCCTGCCCGTCGATCACGTAAAGCTCGTACCCGCGCACGAGGTCGTTGCGGTAGCCCAGTCCCACAGTTTGGGTGTAAGGCTGTCGCTTCGGAAACGAAATTCGTCCCCGGACATTGGTGTTGAAAAACCACTTCTTAGCAAGCGGGATGAATTTGCGATAAGAGCCGTACAGATACAGCGTGTTGACGTCGTCGGAAGGCAGAAGCCCGGTTTTGGAAATTTGTAACCCGGCTGTCTGGCCCTGCAATGCATACTGTGCATTGTCGCGCTTGTCGTAGCTGTATGTGTAGGTCAGCTGGAAATAACGTTGCCGTTTATCCCCATTCAGGAGGTAGTTGGGGTTGAGCCTGGCAATCGTATCCGAAATCGTCAGGTAGCTCCACCGGAGGTCCACGGAATGGAATGTATAATACTTGTTACGCCGGGTCAGGCTCACGTAGGTGTAAAACCGTTCGCGGTTGATCTCCTCGCTGCTGAGGTATTGCAGCTTGTCGCGCCAGGTCCTGAATGCAGTGTTTTTGTTGATGGAGTACGAAGTCCCGATGGTAATCCCCGTCTTTTGCGCCTTATCGATGTAAGGCAACGTATAGGCTAGTTCGAACTTGGGAATAAAGCCGAATTCGGCGAGAAAACGGAGCTTGTCGGCCCGGCCCGTCACATTACCGTAGCTCAGGTATACGCCGTAAGTTGTTCGGGAAAGGTCCCGTTTGCGTTCGTACCACCACTCATTGAAATTCCGGTCGGCGAGCTGGAAAACCGGTAGGATAATAAAATACCAGCGCTCCTTCACCACAATGCGGATATCCGTATGAACCGAGTCGGGATTGGGCTTTGTAAGCAGGTCCACCGTGACGAACAAGTTGGTATTAATCACCTTCCTGCGGTCAATTTCCAGTTTTTCCCGGAGTGCTTCGGTCGTCAGCGAATCGTCCCGTCGGATTGCCATTTCGCGCATGATGATGCTGGTGCGGGTGCGATGGTTCCCCTCCACCGTAATGTCGCCTACGATGACGTGGCCGGAACTATCGGCAACGACCGCCTGGCCAGAGGCGAAATGGGAAAAAAGCAGTATAAAAAGCAGAAAGTAAATCTCCTGACAGCACTTCTTAGGGTTCATTCTTCACGGTTCCGAGTTTCGGTATAGAAACGATACTTTCTGTTAATATGATAAAATTTTAACAAAAATAGGGGTTCGCTTCGAACATCGGGCCGTTTGATGGTCGAAAAGGGTTGCTTGATAATTATATGGTTTCATAGTAGAGGCAGTAGCATATGTTTGCCGGCATAGTACTAGTTGAATTCCGGAGTTCAACTAGTGTGAAATGGCGCCCACTTTCATGATCATTTTCGGTTAGCGCACTGCGCACATTGTAGCTATTGTTTCACCGTCCTGCTAGCAGGTCAGCTGGATTTTCATTGTCCGGTTATCCCGATTCATATCACCATGAGACCTACATTAACAACGGCTTTCGCTCTTTTCTTTATTTGTGCAAAATTACTGGCACAGGTTGTTCCCAAGCCGGATTCAGAAGATTCGGCCAAACTGGCGGCCGCGATACAATATTTGCAGATACAGGAGAATATCCCAAAAGCACCGAATACAATTCAAAGCCCCAATGTTGCAAGTTTTGGGGCATACGGAGAGATACCAGTGTCTCTTTATACGGGCAAGCCAGAAATTTTGGTCAATCTGCACGAAGTCTCTGATGGCACCGTGAAGCTGCCGATCTCGCTGCTGTATGATGCCGCAGGTGTAAGGCCTGAGCAACATCCCGGATGGGTAGGGATGAACTTCACACTTTCTACCCATTATGCAGTAACCAGGACAGTAAGAGACGCGCCGGACGATAACAAGCCCAACGCAAGCACGCTCGGGGAACATGGGTATGCGTTTCACACAGCGTTGCTCAACGGATTGGATTGGTCTCAAAACGCGGGTATAATAGCCATTGCGAATACTACGCTAAACCAGATTCATATCGATACGGAGCCTGACGAGTTCAGCTTTTCGGCCCCGGGGCTTTCAGGGAAATTTTATCTGGGCAGTGACGCAAAGTGGAAAGTACAGTCCGAGCGTCCTGTTAGGGTGCAGCTGATCAATAGTGGAACGCCGCTTTATCCACCTTTTACCCCTCCAACCTTTACAGGAAACCAATGGGATAGTTTTAACAACCGCTCGGATGTTCTGAGTAAAGTGCTGGATGCAGGTCTTGCGGGAAAGCTGACTGTTGTGACCTATGACGAAAATAGGAAACCACAGATTACAAGGTTGAATCTTGCTGATCAGAAATACAAAGACCAGGTTGGCAAAATAAGAACTGCAATTGAAAACTTAAAAAAAGAAAAGAAAGATGAAGAAATTAATCACAAATAAGAGTCAAATAATCACTTTGTTTTTTTTGGTAATTCCCCTGTTGTGGATTGAGTCGTGTACTCCAACTAAAAATTACCAGTCAATCGAGGATATCGAATTTAAGAATCAATTGGGTGATGTTGTTAAGAGGGCTTCTTCGGTATTGAACGAATCAGAATGTGTTGTTTTTAGGATGGATACATTGACGAATTTCGACTGGGACAAAATGTATGTGATAGGAGGGAATTTTTTAAAGAACAAATTGAGAAACAAATCGGAATTCCATGGGAATATGAAGGAGGTCTAGGGATTTTTACGGAAAATGATATGCTTCTAATATTTGTCAAAGATAAAACAGTGGTGTCAACTGTGAAATACTTGGATGGGGATCCGAAGTATGACGATTTTATGATTGGAGTGCTTGGGGAGTATACGCCAAAATCAAATTCAAATTACTATATATATAAGGAGTTTTTTTCTTCAATGTCAGGGTTTTATTTGAAAGTTATTGCAATTGATAAGGATTCTTTACTAGAACACAAGAAGTCGATTGATGGCTTAAAAATTGTTTTAATTGATAGTGTTGGGAAGGTAAATGTTCCAGATAAACAATAGCGATTGATCAGAATTTTACTATTTAATAAAAAAAACACACCTATGAAAAAACAATTAACACACATTACGAAGAACTGTACACACTCCTTTAATAATGTAATTGTATGCCTCTTCATAATTCAATTAATCACACTATCACAAACATTTGCTCAGGGCAAGTTTGTGGATGGGTATATCATCACCCATGAAAAAGACACGATCCGTGGGCTTGTCCGGGATGAGAATTGGGCGACGAGCCCGGAACGGATTGAGTTTAAAAATCTGAATGGTGCGGTATCCATACATCCGGCTGAAAGTATTGACGGTTTTGGCATGGTTACGGCGAAGGAAATTTACAAAAGCAGAAAAATCGGGATATTGAACATTAACCTCATGCAATCGTATATGCTTGCACCGTCATTGGAAGCAAGGGATTCAGTGACGGTGTTTTTGCAGGAAGTGGTAAGTGGCGGAGCGGCAACGTTATTTGAATTCCTGGATCAGATGCAGCATTCCCGTTTCTTTATTGAAAAGGAGCATCAGTTGAAAGAGCTGTTCTACTATCCGTTCTACAAATCGGTTGACAACCGGAATTACCTGATTGTTTACGATGAATATAAAAAGCAGCTCGTGAAACTGTGCGCGGATGCAGGGCGATTCCGCGAACCGCTGCCGCCGTATCAGGAAAAGTATTTAAAAGCGTACATAAAGTCGTACAATGCGTTTTTTACCGGAGACAGTGTCCGATACCTGGCAGAAAACCACAGATTGACTTTCAACTTAGAGCTCGTGGGAGGTGTGGAGAATTGGAGAGAGGAGATGGTCATTCGCAACAAGGCGACCTATGGCTTTGGGTTGCGGATGGACTTTCCACGTAAGTTTCGAAACCGATATGTGAAAGCCAATGTGCTGTTTACACCCGGCCTCTCGCTCGGATTTTCACCCGGATCCTTGTCCAAAAAGACGTTAAGAACCTTGGAGATCGGCTTGGGGCGGCATTTCGGATCACGAGCGATACGGCCTTTTTTGGGTTTTAATGCGAGCATCGTGAATAAAGGCTATCGCAGTGATTTTTTGGGAATAAACGCCGGGATTAGCTACAAGCGACTGATCAGCCTGGAAGTGGGACATTTTGCCAACTTCTACTGCTTCATGACCAAGACGAGTTTCCTCATCCAACCACGGATTAGCTTGCACTATTTTGCCAATTTGAGTTTAGGGCAAGGCCGGATACGTTAATACATTGCATTTAGAAAAAACACGGCCAGTGACCTAAGTTGCCACGGATTGCTTTGCGATGGCGGGCTTTGCCTTGTTACTCTTTTTTCCTCTAAACCACCATATAATAAACCCGGTCACCGGCAAACTTGCCCCGATCAGGCTCACGAAAAATGCGAGAATGCGGGTCGGCAGGCCGTAAATCTGACCCACGTGGATGTCGAAGTTCATGGCATAGAGCTTTTCTCCGGCAGACATTTCTTCAAACTTCTTCGATTCTTCGGAAGGCAGCTCGGCCAGAGTGTTGCGGTCGAAGAAGCGGGTGAAAGTTTTGTAAATAGTACCGTCCTGGGGGTTGATCGTGATTTCGTAAGGGTCGCTGGCGTCTTCGGGGAAACTGATGTTCAGTCGGCCGAGTTCACCGGGGTGGTCGTTGCGGATGCGTTGCCAGAGGATGTCCGCAGGCTGGTCGTACAACGGACGGGCGAAAGTCGTGTCGGAATGCGGGTGATCGTCGGAATGGCCGTGGGAGGCCGTGATTTTGCCGGTAAGGAGCCATTGGTAACCTTTATCGAACCAGTCGAAGCTGTATACAATGCCGGAGACCGTAAGCGCCAGCGCGACGATGAACGCGTAGAAGCCGAGCACATTGTGGAGGTCGAGGTTGACGCGCTTCCAGTTTCCGTTCCATTTGATTTTAAAACTCTTATCACGCGTGGACTTCGTCCATTTTTTAGGATACCACCAGATCAACCCCGTAATAAGGGTTATGACAAATATAATGCAGGAAGCGCCGACGACCGGGCTGCCGATTTTTTGGGGTAGGAAAAAGAACCGGTGCCCGCTACGCACAAATATGAAGAATGATTCAGCCGCGGACGGACCGGTTTTGTGATAGAGCACCCGCCCATCGTAAGGATTAAGGTAGACGGAATAGATCTTGCCCTTTTGAGGCGTGTAATTCGTGAATGCGGATTTTTCGGAAGTGCCATAGGTAATGCTGGTAAACTCCACGGGTTTGCCTTCTTTCCGATGCGCGAATGCGGAGGCCTTGGCGATCAATACCGAAGGTGGGAGGAACGGTTGGTTTTGTGCCTCCACGCACTGGTAGGGCTCGGTGAAATACCAGACTTCATACCGGAATACCCATAATGCGGCCGTGAAGCATACTACAAATACGACGATGCCGGATGCAAGGCCCAGCCAGAGATGCAGCCATTCATTAATACGCCTGAACAGTGAGCGTTTGGGTTTTTCGATGGATTTACGGTTACTCATTGTGAGAGGATTGAATCCGGGGCGCATTCCGCGCCCCGGAGGTATCAGAATTTGATGGTTACCGAGCCGGACAGCTGGCGGAGCGGTTGCGGCAATCCCCAGTTGGAGAAGGTTGCCTCGTTGCCGAGGTTATTGCCTTTGAGCGTCACACGCCATTTGGGCTGGTCGTAAAACAGGGAAGCATTCACCAGGGTGTAGCCTGGAATTGTGATGAGGTTCGCGGCTTCAAAAAAGCAGTCGGACACATAGTTGCCGCCGACGCCGAGGCCGAAATTGCGCAATGTCTTGCCGGTGAATTTGTAGCTCACCCACAGGTTGGCGTAGTCGGTCGGGACCTGCGCCACGTAGTTGCCTTCGAATGCAGCCGCTTTCACCACTTTATTCTCGTTTTTGGCATAGCCCGCCACGATATTCAGGCCTGCTACGGGGTTTGCTACGATTTCTACTTCATAACCTTTGCTTTTCTGCTGGCCGTCCTGGATCGTAAAACTGTTTTCGACGCGGGTAGCATTGTTGATCGAGATATCGTAGTAGCTGACAGTTCCCGTCAGTTTGCGGTTAAATGCTTCCGCTTTCAAGCCAAACTCCCATTGATTGGCATTCAAAGGCTTGAATGTAGAAGTAGTACCGTCGGGCTGCACTACCGGGGCCACATTCTGGAAGCCATTCATGTAATTACCAAAAATCGAAAGCTGTTCCGGCGCAAGTTGGTATACGAAACCAAATTTGGGGGAAACGGCGGTTTGTTTGTAATCGTTGGTCCCTTTGACCCCGTTGGTGATCGTCGCGTTGTTCACGAACCGGTCCACGCGGAGGCTCAGCATTACGATCAGGCGCTCGGTGAGGTTGATCACGTCCGAAGCGTAGGCGCTGTATGTGCTCAGGCGCGTCTGGTTATTGGAATTCGTCTTGGTTGCCATCAGGTCGTTCACCTTTTCGAGGTTAATACCCGGAATAGGCTTGTTGGTATTCACAACATCATACGTTCCGACGTCGGTGTAGCGTAGCTGGCTCGTGAATGTGTACACATCCACGCCCACGAGCAGGCGGTTGCGTATGCGCCCGATGTTGAAATTGCCGGTGAAGTTTTGCTGCGCATTGATAGACGTAAAAATGCGCGGCCCGTAGTTGGAAATGTTTCGATTGAAAGTCGTATCACTCGTCCAGTTCGGGTAAATCTGATTGCTGTGCTCGATGCGGTTATTGCCAATGGCGATATTGGTCTGGGAGGTCCATCTGGAATTCATGGTGTACCGGGCGCCAAGGGCATAATTGAGTGCGGTAAGGTCTGCATCGATGTTTTCGCCGCCCAGCGAAGTTTTGCTACTGACCGGAATGTCTTTGAAATTCTTGTACGAAGTTTTGTTCAGGTTTTGGTAATAGGCAACAGTCGAGCGGTTGGTTGCATTCAGTTCGGCGTCGAAAGAGAGGGTAAGGCGGTCATCTACTTTGTAAAGCAGGCTTGGCGTGGCTGTGTAGCGGCGGTTATGGCCGAAAGTTTGCCAGGTGCCTTCCGAATGCGCGGCGGCGTTGACGCGGAGCAGCAAGCTCTTGTCGGGATTGAGCGGCGTGTTCACATCCGCGGTGAAACGGCTGAGTTCATAACTTCCTGCGGTATACGAAACTTCGCCTTTGAATGTCTCGAAAGGCTTTTTGGTAACCTGGTTGATCAACCCGCCGAAGCTCACCAGGCTCGATCCGAACAATGTTCCCGAAGGGCCTTTGATCACCTCAACCCGTTCCAGATTGATCGGGTCCGATTGGTAAATCTGCACTGCCATGCCATTCCGGATGGTGGTAGTGGCCGAAAAACCCCGGATCGTAGCACCGGTACCGCCGGCCGGGTTGTTGACAGGTGCCACGCCCGCTACATTCCGCAATGCATCTTTGAAATCGGTCACAACTTGTTCGCTGATCAGGTCTTTGTTGACGGTGCTGTAAACCTGCGGGTTTTCCAGGTTTTTGAGCGGAAGTCGTGCCACGTAGTCCGATTCCTTGTCGGCAAACCGGTTCAAATTCCCTTTCACCTGCACTTCTTCCAGTTGGTTTAAACTCTCTTTGAGGCGCACAACAGGAGCCGCAACCGTTTCGTCGGCCACGACGTCTATGGGTATTTCAACAGCCGCATAGCCCACGAGCTGCACGACGAGCCTATGGCTGCCTTCGGCAACGTTCCGAATCACGTAGTCGCCCTGTTCGCCGGTGAGCGCACCTTTGGAGGAACCTTTAATGGATACGTTGACAAAACCGGCCGGCTGGCCGTCGGAGGTTTGCACAAGTCCCCGCACATGGCCACGTCCCTTATCGGGAGTGAGTGCGAGCGCGCATTGAAGTGAAATCAGTAAAGCCACAGCGAGGTGGGTCACACGCAATAGGGCATTTGCTGGGTGCACGTATTGATTTTTCATATTATTTGTAAATAATCTAAATAAAAATACAAACATAATGCGCTTTTCGGTTTTCGCCAACGAAAGCGGAGAAATTTGCGGGCCGGGGGCTTCGCAAAAAAGAAGCGGTGCGTGGAGAAAAATCCGGGCTGCGGCAGTAGTCTGTTATGGAGCTTTGCGAGTATCCTTGTCACATACCAAAACTAACTAACACCATGTCATTCTCCCGGGCTGAAATTTTGATTAACAAGCTTATCAGCAATAAGATATCCGAGGAGGAACTGGCGGAGTTACTCGCAGGAATTTCCGATGACGAAGGAGGTAAAACTTACTCCGATGCCCTCGAAATTTATTTCAACCGTTTGTTGAAGGAAAACCGGCCGAACGGTGAGGCCGGGCCGAAGGAATAACAGCAGATTACAGAATTTACAACTACTCACTCTCCTCTATCAATAGTTTGTTCAGAAATAAAAAGTCAGATCCTTTTAGAATAGCCCAAACGACACCATCCCTAGTAATGTGAGCAGGATTTCAAAAAGTTTTCTTCCGTGAGCAACCCTCGCGGAAGGTGATCCGCTACTCACCTGATACCATGTTATTAATACCGCTGACACGGATTATATAAGTCTGTCGTGTTTTCTATTTTTTTTAACATAAAGCTCTATTACTCAGTATCATGAACAGTGCCCGTCACCTTAAACACAAAAACTATGGATCCAAATTTTACTGCTAGCCTGCGAAGGATGCTCCTGTGCATCTTCGTGGCCGTTTTGCTCGTCAGCCCGACATTTGCGGCGAGAAATCTCGATAAGACCATCAAGGGAAAAGTTACTTCGAAAATAGATGGCGCGGCACTGCCCGGCGTCAGCATTGTGGTGAAGGGGAGCCAGCTTGGTACTTCCAGCGACGCAAGCGGTAATTACTCGATCAACGTCAATGAGGCGTCCAAGCCGGTGCTCGTATTTTCCTACATCGGGCATGAAACCCAGGAAGTGGTGGTCGGAAACCAGTCGATGATCGATGTGGTGTTGGCGGAAGGTGTTGAAACGCTCAACGAAACCGTGGTAACGGCCTTGGGTCTATCACGCGAAAAACGTTCGCTGGGTTATTCGGTAGCCGAAGTGAATGGCAAGGATATCAGCCGGGTAGCACAGGAAAACGTGCTGAACTCGCTGGCCGGCCGGGTGCCGGGCGTGACGATCAGCTCCACAGGCGGTACAGGTTCGTCGGTGAGTATGATCATCCGCGGAGCTACGTCGCTCAGCAGCGATAATCAGCCGCTTTTCGTTGTCGACGGCGTGCCCATTGCCAATACGCTGAACAACGTAAGCCAGGTAGGTAACGACAACCGGGTTGACTATGGTAATGCCATTTCAAGCCTTAACCCCGACGATATCGAGAACGTATCAATCCTGAAAGGCCCGAACGCAGCCGCACTCTATGGTTCGCGTGCAGGGCGCGGGGTGGTGTTGATTACGACTAAAAACGGCAGCAAATCGAAAAAAATGACGGTTTCCGTCAACTCCAATACCGTATTTGACAAGCCTTATAAATACCTGAACATGCACCACAAGTTTGCAACGGGTATTCTGCCTTTCACACCCGACAACAACCCGTACCCAGGCGGTGTGCTGATGATCGACGAGGGCTCTGCCGGTGGGGTAGGTCCGGAGCTCGACAAAGGCTACAAGGCAATTCAATGGAACAGCCCGAAAGATGCCAACGGCAACCCGATCCCGACAGAACTCGTTTCGCACCCGGATAATGTGAAGAACTTCGTGCGCACGGGTATTACCACTACCAACGGCGTCGCCATTTCAAACAGCAATGATTTGGTGTCTTACCGGTTGTCGTACTCGAATATGACCAACCGCGGTATTATCCCTAATTCGGACCTGTTCCGCAATTCATTGAATATCAATTCGTCGGTGAAGCTGGCCAAAAAGCTGACGCTCAGCACGAACGTCGATATCAGCCGCAACAACTCCAACAACCGCCCGGCGACTAACCGCGGTACCAATCCGCTGCAATGGGCATATGCGGTTTCTCCGCACATCGATATCCGCGACCTGCGCAACTACTGGGTGCCGGGGCAGGAAGGCTTGCAGCAGCTGTCGCAAGGCCCGGGCGATTATAACAACCCGTGGTTCCTGGCTTACGAGGTCAACAACAGCTTCGTCCGCGACCGTGTTTTCGGGAACGTCAAGGCCGACTGGCAGATCACACCGCACTTGAGCCTGATGGGCCGTTACGCGCTCGATACCTATCGCGAGCAGCGTGAGACGAAAATCGGCAATAGCTACACCAACGACAGCCGCGGAGGTTACGGGGTGATCAACCTTTCGAGGTTTGAGCGCAATGCCGACTTCCTCCTGAGCTACAAACGCGATATCAACAATTTCAGCTTCTCGGTGTCGGGTGGCGGCAATACGCGCTACCAGAAAAACATGGACCTGAGCACGGCAAGCGGCAACGGAACGGGGTTGGTTATCCCGGGCCTTTACACCTTGTCGAACATCGCGCCGCAGAACCTCAGATATTCGAGCTACCTCTCAGAAAGAGCTGTTTTCAGTGTCTATGGATTGGCTAACATTGGTTTCAAAGACATGGTCTATCTCGATTTGACAGCTCGTAACGACTGGTCGAGTACTTTGCCGAAGGCCAACCGTTCGTACTTCTATCCGTCGGCTTCATTGAGCGTGCTGCTGAACGAGATGTTCCGGATGCCTAATCAGATCAGCTTGTTCAAAGCAAGAGGAAGCTGGGCGCAGGTGGGTAACGATACCCAGCCTTACAATTTGCTGGCTACGTTGGGTAATTCAGGCGCCTGGGATGGTATTACCCGTTTGTCGAAATCGGGATCGATATTGCTTCCGGACCTTAAACCGGAGATCGCGACTTCGTATGAATACGGTCTTGACCTGAACCTTTACCATAACCGCGTCCGCCTGACGGCCACCTATTACCAGGTGGAGAACCGCAACCAGATTATCCCTACCAAGCTTCCGGGATCCAGCGGCTACAGTTCCAAAAACATCAATGCGGGTTTGCTCGTGAGCAAGGGACTTGAATTTACATTGGGAGGCACGCCGATCGACAAAAATGGCTGGCGCTGGGATATCAATGCCAACTGGTCGAGAAACCGCACGACGATCAAGTCGCTCTCGGATGGGCTTGAATTCTACACACTCTGGACCGATGCAAAAGGTGGCGCGTGGACATACGTAGGCGAGCAGATCGGGGATATTTACGATGCCGAGCTCGTCACTGTAAAAGATAAAAGCTCGCCTTATTATGGCTATCCTATTCTGGACGAAAACGGCTCCTGGCAGTCGATTTCCGCTTCTAAAACCAGAAACAAGATCGGTAACTTCAATCCGGACTTCTTGCTGGGTTTGCAAACATCGCTGTCCTACAAAGGCTTCACGCTGAATATGTCGTTCGACTGGCGTCAGGGTGGTAATTTCGTATCGCAAACTTACCGTTACGGCGAGTCCGACCTGAAATCCCAACGCTTCCTGGATAACCTGATCAATCCGAATGGCATGACCGGCGATCAGCTGCGCAACTATCTAGTGAACAACAATAAGGTGGTGGTTACCGGAAACAAATTCAACATCGTGGGTGGCCCTACCAAGGAATATGGCGGCTTCCCGTTTGAATACGGAGGCAATACCTACGACTACGCGGTGTTCAACCCGGGTGTCATTGCACAATACAATGAAGCCGGCGAAATCACAGGTTATACTGAGAACCTCGGTGGTCCGGGTACGAAATACATTCCCTACGGCGACAACTACCCCTGGGATTTCACCCGTGCCGCCACATTCGATGCTTCATTTGTGAAACTGCGCGAGGTGTCGCTCGGGTACGATCTGCCCAGCAACTTTGTAAAACGCATCGGCTTGCAAAATGCCAACATCGCCGTATACAGCCGCAACATCATCCTTTGGACCAAAGCTAAAATCGGTATTGACCCCGAGCAGGCATTCCAGCAAGAGTCCGGTGCACAGGCTGGTACGCAGTTCAAGCAGGGCATCGAGCGTTACAACGTCACTCCATGGGTGATCCCTGTTGGTTTCAGGATTGGTTTAACTTTCTGATATAGAGTCATATAGTCTATTTAATGTAAATAAACTCATGAAAAAACTTCATAACAAATTCGTCATCATACCGCTGCTGCTGGCATGCATGGTCTTTTCCTGTAAGGACCTGACGGAGCTCAATGAAAACCCGAACGGGGTAGCCCCGGAAACGGTGAATCCCAACCTGGTATTGCCCACGGTTTTGACCGAAGCTGCGAAACTGTACGTCAACCTGGGTTACCAGGACATCGCGGGCGTAGTGCAGCACACGCAGAAAGACGCATGGTCGAGCGGACATAACGACTACGACTGGGGTGGCGACCAGAGCTGGAATGCGTATTACGACGTACTCCGCAACAATGAGCTGGTATACCAAAGAGCGGTGGCGGCGAATTACGAGTTTCACCAGGGAGTTACTTTGGTCATGAAATCGTTCATGTTCGGTCTGATTACCGATCTCTGGGGCGATGCGCCTTACACCAATGCGCTGAAAGGCGAAGCCGGTTCGACAGCTGATATTCTGCCGTCATTCGATAGCCAGGACAAGATCTACGCCGGGATTATCGCCGATCTCGAAAAAGCGAACGGACTGCTTTCCAAATCGAAAGCCGACTATGAAGGGATCGTCGATAATGTGGATGTTTACTATGGCGGGGACCCTGCTAAATGGCGCAAGATGGCCAATTCGCTTTTGCTCCGCTATTATATGCGGATTTCGGCCAAACAGCCTGACATTGCCAAAGCAGGTATCGAGAAAATCGTGGCGAATGCAGCAAATTATCCGATCATCACTTCAAATGCCGATGATGCTACCATGGGATTCCCCGGAAACAGTGAAGCGGATTCGTGGCCTGCCAACACCGTGATCGACGCCAGCGGAAGCAACTACCGCCGTATTAAAATGTGCGCGACATTGGTCGAGAGATTGCAGACGCTGAAAGACCCGCGCCTGGGAATCTGGGCCAACAAAGTGGAAATTCCATTGGTTGTAGATCCTACACAACCCGCCGGAACCGATAAAATCGTGGATGGGAAGCGCATTCTTTCGCCGGACAAAGTGAAGAATACACAAGTCGATACGGATCCGGAATATGTAGGTTTGCCGCCAAGCTTTTCGGCATTGCCGTCTGCTTACAACCTCAACCCGACACCGGGGCAGACATCCTACAACCCGCACGTTTCCTTCCTGAACAACATTTATAAAGCAGCAAAAGGCCCGCTGCTCCGTGCACGGCTCATCTCCGCTGCGGAAGTAAACTTCATCCTCGCCGAAGCCGCATTGAAAGGCTGGGCTGCCGGTGTGGCGAAAGACCGCTACGAAGCCGGCGTGAAAGCTTCGATGACCACCTGGACGGTAGCCGACAAATACGCGACTTACATTGCGACGCCGGGCGTGGCTTTCGACAATACAGTGAAGCAAGTGCTCGAACAGAAATGGATCGCCAGCTGGACAGCCGCCACCGAAGCATGGTTCGATTTCCGCCGCACCGGTCTGCCTGCTTTGAAAGCCGGCCCTGCGGCTAAGCGTGAGGTGTTGCCTGTACGCTTCTATTATATGCAGGATGAGTTGCGTATCAACAAATCGAATGCGGAAGCTGCCGTCAGCAAGCTGGAAGTGACCAACTATTCGCAGGCCGACAATGGTAACAGCGCCTGGTCTAAACAATGGCTTTTGCAAGGAACCGGCAAGCCGTGGTAGTCATATTTGTTTTAAGGTGAGTATTTAAAACCGGGACTGTCGGGGTCATCCCTCAGTTCCGGTTTAGTTTTAAATGGTAAACCCCTTCTAAAATGAAAGTCAGGGTCGTTCTCATTTGCTTTTTATGCCTGTACCTGAGCAAGGTCACAGTCGGGCAGCATTTCAAGGCTGCGGCAGCTGTGCGGGTAATCACGCCCGATCCGCTTTTGCCGGTTTCCGGGGGGATCGGTACGCCTAAGAAAGCGACGCAGAAGCAAGGCGAGTTGTACGCGAGAGCATTTGTAATGGAAAAAGGGGCGGTGAGGATCGCTATTGTGAATGTGGATAACCTGGGCTGGCCGGCTGCATTGGGTAACAGATCGCGGAAGCTGATCAAAGGCATTGCGCCCGAGAATGTGCTCATAGGCGCTACACACACGCATAGCGGGCCCGACGCTTATGGTTTTCCTAATGAGAAAGGGGAGTCGTTTGCGGATATGACCTACCTCGACCGTTGTGTTCAGCAAATCGCCGATGCTGTGAACGAGGCCGTTACGAAACTAGAAGGTGCTTCATTGAAAATAGCCGTAGCCGATGCGAAAGGCAAGATTGCTTATAACTACTATGCCGACCAGCTTTATGATCCCCGTTGCGGGGTGATCCAGGCGGTGGCCAGCGCGGGGGCCAACAAAGGCAAACCCATTGCCACGCTGGTGAATTATGCGATACACCCGGAGGTGATCGGATCCGGAAGGGGAATCCTGAGCCCGGACCTCTGCGGACCGCTATACGACCGCATTGAATCGCAGGGCGGAGGCACCGCCATTTTTATGAATGGGGCGCAGGGCGGCATGGTTACCGCCGACAACCGCATTGAAAACGGGAAGGAAGCCAACGATTGGAATGAGTGCAAAAGGATAGGTGAGCTGCTGGCCGATGAGGCGATGCGGATCGTGAAGGACGCAGCCGTGCAGGAAAATCCGGACGTCTACTGCGTTTCCCGCCGGATTGAGTTCCCGGTGGATTCAGAGATCATGCGTTTTATCCTACAAAAATCACCCATTAAAAATGAAATGGCGGGAAACAACCGCATTGTGACGCAGCTCAACCTGCTCAATATCGGCACGGCTCAGGTGCTGACAGTTCCAGGTGAGGCATTGCCCAATATTGGCTATTATGTCAAAAGGCATATGCATACCAAACAGCCTTTTCTTTTCGGACTGACGAACGATGCCTTCGGCTATATGCTTACGAAGGTCGATTTCAACAGTTTTAAGCGATATGAGTATGTGAGCCGGACAAGCCTCGGCGAAATGACCGGTGAAATTTATATGGAACAGGCATTGAAATTAGTGAAAGACAGTCCAGCGCCGGCCGCCGCAGGAAAGTAAACCGATTTTTCAACCCAAATTCGAGTGATCATGTTTTTGAAAATAGCCGTTAAGTCCGTATTGCTGACCCTCGTAGCGATCATTTTTGCAAACGCCCAAAAGGTGACCCCGGAAAACGCATTGGAGAGCTACCTCAACAATGGCGACAAAACCTTCAAATGGGAATTGAAAGAGACATTCAAACGCGACGATCTGACATTTTACCAGATCCTGCTGACCTCTCAGAAATGGCGGGAATTCACCTGGACGCACCAGCTGACGCTGATTGTACCCAAAGAAAACCGGCATGACGACGCGCTGCTCTTTATCACAGGCGGTTCCAATACGAACGAACAGCCCAATTGGAACAGCAAAAAGGATGAAAAAATGTACGGGTCGCTCGGCGCGGTGGCTAAAACCAACCAGGCGATCGTGGCATTGCTGAAACAGACGCCCAACCAGCCGTTTTTCGGTGACCTTACGGAGGATGCATTGATTTCTTATACATTACACAACTTCAAAAGAGACAAGGATTATACCTGGCCGCTGCTTTTCCCGATGGTCAAAAGCGCCGTGAAGGCCATGGATGCGGTGCAGCAGTTTACGCAAAAGGAGTTGAAACATACGGTGAACAGCTTCGTGGTAACGGGTGCATCCAAACGGGGCTGGACTACCTGGCTCACAGGCGCGAGCGACAAGCGCGTAGAGGCGATCGCGCCGATGGTGATCGATGTGCTCAATATGCCGGTTAGTCTCGATTATCAGATCAAATCATGGGGCGATTACAGTGTTCAGATCGAGGATTATGTGAAACTGGGTATCCCGCAGTCGACCGGCTCGCCGGACGGGCAAGCCATTACGGCCATGATCGATCCCTATTCGTACCGCGCCAAACTGACCATGCCGAAGATGATTTTCATGGGGACGAACGATGAGTATTGGGTGGTGGACAATATCAAAAATTACCTCGACAAGATTCCGGGAAAAAACATGCTGCATTATGTACCCAATGCAGGCCACGACCTCGGCGACGGCAAGCAGGCGATGGAAGCATTGAGCGCATTCTTCGGTGCAACGATTAACAAACGACCGTATACCGAATGCAAATGGAGCCAGTCGGTGTCGAACCGGAAGGTAAATCTGGACATTAAGACCACGCCGGATGCATTGGTAGACGTGATCCTGTGGTCGGCCAACTCTCCGGACCAGGATTTGCGGAATGATACCTGGACGGCTCAAAGTTTGAAAATCAGCCAGAAATCCAATGTGAAGGTAACTGCCGAGTTGCCAGCCAGCGGCTTCCGGGCATTTTATGTGGATTTGAAATACAAAACGCCGCAAGGCAATGTGTACACCGAGAGTACAAGGGTGTTTTTAACGAATAATAAGTCGGTTCTGTAAATCCCTGAAATAGATGTATCTATACTGACGGGAAATTTCAAATAGCCATGATGAAGAACAAAAGATTGCGCTGGTGGGCATTGTTATGCCCGGTTTGGATGTCTTTCGCGCTAAGCGCCGAACAGCCCGAAAGAACGGTGAAAGAGGTAATAGATCGCGCAGTAACGCGGTTTTACGAAACCCTCACACCTGCGCAGCTGGACACTATTTCGGACAACTATATCCTGAGTGTACTCAGCGAACGTGACAAGGAAACGCTGGCAACGCGTTTCTGGACTTTCGAAGTGAATGTGCCGGTAAGGGTTTCGCTGATGCGGCATACCGGTCAGGCCGTGCTGCCTTTCTGGCTTCAAAAGAGCGGGTTTAAGAAAACGCAGATGCTCGTCAAAAACGAGGAGTATACTTACGAAGTCTGGCAGAAGGATTTCGAAAAAGGGCAGGTAGGGCTTGGAATTAATGGTTTTGATAAAGACCGGCCGGTGTATTTCATCAGCGTGGCGCCATTGGATAAGGTAGAAAAGCTCACGGTTTCGAACGTCGTGCCTGCACAATATGCATTGAGTACCATTCAAAAAGGGGCGTTTACCTACCACGATTGGGATAGCCTCGTATTGACAGAAGTTCCGGACGAGCTGGGAGGCCAGACGCTCTTCACGACCGTGCGGGGGCGCGCACGAGAGGCGCATCTGGTGAATGCATTCCGGAGAACCGCCACACCTTCGTCGGAAAAACCCGACCAGGTGGTGATGACATGGAGCGGCGACCCCGCTACCACCGCGAACATCCAGTGGCGCACCAGCCCGAAGGTGCTGAGAAGTAAAGTGAAATACTGGAAGCCGGGGACATCCGACACGCTTTTTAAGGATGCTGCCGCATTTACTATGGAAGACAGGCTGTTGCAGAACGACCGGTTTGTAAACCGGTTTACCGCGCAGCTCAAAGGCCTGAGTCCCGGCTCGTTGTACCATTATTCGATCGGTACGGGGCAAGCGCAATGGTCGGCGGCATCGTCATTCCAGACTGCCTCTGATCGTGTAAAAGACTTCTCGTTCATCTGGTTTGGCGACACCCATTATTCGCCTATATGGGGCGATATGGCGCAGAAATCCATCAAACGGCATCCCGAAACGGCATTCTTTTCAATCGCTGGCGACCTGGTAACTACCGGTCTGCACCGAGATGATTGGGATCAGCTCTGGGCACATGCCGGTCCGACGTTCAGCACGCGGCCATTGATGCCCGTGCCCGGCAATCACGATAGTCAGGACGGCCTGGGAGCATGGATGTACAAGGAGATGTTCAGTTTGCCGGAAAATGGCCCTGCCGGCCAACCTTCCGAAATGACTTACGCTTTTCATTACCAGGACGCTCTGTTCCTGATGATCGACGCGACGCTTTCCGTACCACAGCAGACCGCCTGGGTCGAAAATCAGTTGAGGAACTCGAAAGCCAAATGGAAGTTTGCGATGTTCCATTTCCCGCCGTACAATTTTGAAGAGCCTTACGACGAGATCAAGCGGGAATGGTGTACGCTTTTTGACAAATACCATGTGGATATGGTCATGAGCGGGCACATGCATTATTATCTGCGCACGAAGCCGATGTTCAACGACAAAGAAGTATCCAGCCCGGCGAAGGGTACGATTTACCTGATGTCTATCAGCATTCCAGGCAAGCAGGAGCGCTGGCCGAAAGAGGATTATGCCGTGGTAAGGTACAAAGACGGCCCGCTTTACCAGCACGTGTCGATCAAGGGCAACACGCTGCATTACAAATGTTACAATCCCCAGGGCGAGGTGAAGGACGAGCTGACGATTACGAAGTAGTATCCAACAATTTCAATTATAATGATCCGCATTACATTACCCGCTATTTTATTATTATCTGTTGTTTTTAAAACCCATGCGCAAGTCGGACCGATCAGGAAAGAGTTTTTGAACCCGACTTCTAAAAATGTACTGGTAGCATCGCACCGGGCCGTGCATCATGAACTGCCGGAAAATTCGCTGCCCGCGATCAAAGAGGCGATCCGATTGGGTGTGGATATCATAGAAATTGATGTAAAAGTGAGCAAGGATGGTATTCCAATGCTTATGCACGACGGCAAAGTGGATCGTACCACAACCGGTAAGGGTGATCTGGAAACGCAAACCTTCGAAGCGCTGCGGAAGCTACGTCTCGTTTCTAATGGCAAAATCACCGAAGAAACGATCCCGACATTGGAAGAAGCCCTGCAAGTTGCAAAAGGCCGCATTCTGGTCGATCTGGACCTGAAAACCGACCAAATCGAAAAGGTCATTGAAGTAGTGAAAAAAGTCGGTGGAGAGGATTTTGTTTTCTTCTTCGACAGCGACTATGAAATACTTTCCAAAGTAGACGCGGCTTCCAAAAAGTTTATGCTCATGCCGCGGGCCCATTCGCTGGCAATGGCGGATTCGGCATTAACGCGCTTCAAGCCGGAAGTGATCCACATCGATGAGGATTTCTATACGCCTGAGGTTACGAAGCTGATCAGGAACAAAGGCGCGAGGGTTTGGATCAACGCGTTAGGTAAGCCGGACGTAGAAATCAGAAAAGGGAATGCCCGGGAGGCGCTGAAAAAACTTACCAGGGAAGGAGCCAACATCATTCAGACCGACGAGCCCGAGAAGGTAATTCTTACACTCCGGGAACTTGGAATGCACCGTTAGAAAGTAAGGCCATTCCGGGTAACCGGAATGGCTTTTTATATGGCTCTCATTTTATTGCCTTTGGCGTCATGCGTTACTTCTGCTAGTCCCAGCTTCTCCATGAGTGGCGGTACATACATCCCGAAACGCCCGCGAAGCCCTTTTTTTAGACCATACCAACCGCCTACCGGGTTGCTTTCGGAGCGTCCCCAGGCTTCTACGGTACCCTCTTTGGCGGGCTTTTGTTCGTCGGCGCTGCCTAGTTCCATCCAGTCTCCGTGTTGTTTAAGCATTTCGTGGAGATCGCCCAGGCAGCGGGAATCATAGTGGAGGACCGTCTTTCCAACCGTACAAACCAATATCTCTTTACCATCCTTTTCGTCCTTGTGCATCGTAAACTCGGACGACAACGGCGGTGTCTGCAATCGCCATGGGTTTTCTTTGGTTCCTTCCTGGGCTGTCATAGGGGCGGTGATTTGGAGTTTGCCGACAAGATAGGAGAATTAGTGTGATTCCCGATGATGTGCATATTAAGTGTTATTCAAACCGCCTGTTAGCCCCATTCAACTCGCCGTGTGTGCTGATGGCAACGGCTGTGAGGATGGCGAAGATGGCTACGATAAATATAAAGTTGACGGCCCAGCGGCTGATATTCAGCCCGCGATCCGAGAAAGATGCCTGCGTTTTTTTGACGAGAAAGCCCAACACGGCCACATTCAGGATGTAAAGGTATTGCTCGATACGGTACAGGCTCATGAACGCGCAGGTAATGAGGATGCTGTAAATCGTATATAGACCGAGGTTAAGGAAGAAGAACCGTTGGATATCCTCGTATTGGAGCTCCCGAAACGGTGTTTTTACCTGAATATAATATTTGAATAAAGTATAACCTGCCAAAGCGAGCACCAACAGCAGTGCTACCCATTGCACGTAGATAGTAATGCCGGCTGCATCGGCGAGCGGATCGAAACTCCGGATTGTTTCTACCAACCTCTCGGTTTTGAATGATTGATCCCAAACGATGAACGGAATGACGACCGTCAGGATGACAAAGGGTGCAAGTAGCCGCGAGCGGGACGCCTGCGTGTCGGTGGTTTCCCATTCCGAGGTGAATGTGCCGTAGGCCATCCCCGCTCCGCCGAAAAAGCCGATCGAATACTCCATTACATTCCAAAAATTGAAATGAATGCCGGAAACATTGCCCATTACTTGCAGAAAGTTACCGAATGCGAACCCGAAACCACCGCCTAATCCGGCGAAAACGGCCAGCCTCATGGCGGAACGCTGCTTGTGGCGGATCATATACCAGAACAACGCGACGGTCATACCAAAACAGGCAGCCCAGGCTTCCGAGCGCGGAGGGGTCATAAGCCAGCCGAGCTGTTCGATCAGCAGATAGTAAAACAGGATGGCGCCGCCGGTCATTTCGGTGATCAGCTGTGGCCATTGTACAGGTTTGGTACGGGAGGAGGCTAATGTGAGGCCGAATAATCCGCCGCCGATCAACCCGAAAAGCCCGCCGATAATACCGAGCATCAGAAATCCGTAGTAGACATTCCCGAATTCGAGCCCGCGCGCGTAGCCGACCACTATACCGTAGCTGATAATGCCCCCGATGCCCCAGCCTGCCGCCGAAGCCAATGCAAGCTGGAATGCTTTGGCGTACCAGTCTTTTCGTTTGGCGATAAGGACGATGCTCAATCCGCCGATGCCGCCGGCCCACGCGGCGCCTTGCTCGTGCCCGAACTGCCCGCGGATGGCCCAGGCAGTGCCCAGTGAAATGCCCGCAACAAGCAGGGCGTAAAGTAGTTGTCTGTTGTTCATGAACGGAATGCGACTAAGGGTTTGTAGGATAAATACTGGATTGTAGTCTAAAAAGACTATAATAAGGCAGTCGGTGCCTGCGAAATAGCCCGATTCGCTTTTGCCTTCGTATTTCCCTTAAAAATTGCCACGACATATCCGGAACAGCAGACCCATGAGCAGCAAAAAGGAACAACTCGCGATCTACGGCGGCCCCAAAACCATTGAGAAGACATTTCCATGGCCCATTTACGACGAAAACGAAGTGAATGCCGTTTCGGCGATCGTTGCGGGCGGCAAATGGGGTAACCCCGACTGCGGGGATGAGGTGGAGCGTTTCGAACGGGCATTTGCGGATTACTGCGGGAGCAAATATGCGATTACGTGCGTCAATGGTTCGGTTTCGCTCCGGCTAGCGCTGATGGCTTGCGGCGTGAAACCCGGCGACGAGGTGATCGTGCCGCCTTACACTTTTATTACTACGGCCTCGTCGGTGATTGAATGCAACTGCGTGCCCGTTTTTGTGGATATCGACCCCGAGACTTATAATATCGGCCCCGCCGCCATTGAAGCGGCAATAACGCCGCGCACGAAAGTGATTATTCCTGTGCATTTCGGTGGACTGGCGTGCGATATGGATGCAATCATGGACATTGCACGGCGGCACAACCTCAAAGTGATCGAAGATGCAGCGCACGGGCATGGGGCCGAATACAGAGGTAAAAAGCTGGGTTCCATCGGGCATGTGGGCAGTTTCAGTTTCCAATCGTCCAAAAACCTTACTTCCGGCGAAGGCGGCATTGTCATCACCGACGACGATGATTTGTACGCGATGATGCATTCCCTGCGTAACGTAGGCCGGATCGAAGGCGGGCAGTGGTATGAGCATTACAATCCGGGCTGCAATTACCGCATTACCCAAATGCAGGCCGTACTGCTCTCGGAACAGCTCAAACGCCTGGAAGAACAAACCCGGCGAAGGAATGTCAATGGCTTGTATTTGAATGATTTGCTGGAAAAAATAGAAGGGGTTTCACCTTTAAAACGCAACGATACCATTACGCTGCACGGCTATCACATTTATATATTCAAATACGACGCGACGAAATTCGGAGGGCTGCCTAAGAGCGAATTTGCAGCTATGCTGGCCGCCGAAGGCGTGCCGAGTTTCAAGGGTTACCCGCATCCGCTTTACAAGCAGCCGCTTTTTCAGAATAAAACCTTCTTGTGCTACGCCATTCCGGATAGTGCGGATTACAGCCAGACTTTCTGCCCGGTGGCAGAACAGGCTTGCGATACCGATGCGGTATGGATTCTCCAACATGCCATGTTGGGAGAGAAGGAGGACATGGAAGCATTTGCCGGCGCAATTTTGAAAATTCAGGAGGCAGTCGGGTAGCCCGAATGCCTCCTGTGCGAGCGCTTATAGCTCCTTCCGCATCATAATGTCGGTCTGAATATCGTCACCGAGTGTGAAAAGGTGTTTATCGAACTCCACAAAACCATTCCGTTTATAAAAGCCGATCGCGTTTTCATTTTCTTCCCACACGCCCAGCCACACATACGCGTACCTGCGCTCGCGGGCGATGTCGATGGCTTTGTTATAAAATAGCTGCCCGACTTTCTGGCCCTGCCACGCCCGAAGCACATATATCCGTTCGATTTCCAATGCGGTATCATCTTTCAATTCGCTTTGGGCGGGGCCGTGGTTTACTTTGAGATAACCGATCAGATCGTCGCCATCGTAGGCCAGATGGAACTCCGAATCCGCATTGCTCAGTTCGGAAGCGACCTTCTCGACACTGAACCCCGTTTTCAGGTAATGCGCCATGTTTTCCTCGGTGTTGACCGACGCGAACGATTCATAAAAAGTGTCTATTCCAATTTGTCTGACGGTTTCCAGATCGTTGATGGTCGCTTGAATAAGTTGTATCGGCATGTTACTTGCTGGGTAATGCTTTTAATCTGACGCCCTCGCTATGGGCTGTGAACTCCGGCGCGTACATGCATTGGATCGTCGTGATACCGTTGCTGAAATCGCCCTCATGTGTAATGAAAAGCGGATATTCGAACACATAAGTTCCTTTTCGCAAGGCATTGAAGAAGAAATTCGTACTCGCATCGCGCGTGCTTTCATAATACCCGAGGCCGCCCTGCCAGCGGTAGCCGCTCAGCACATTCACCGGTTCCAATCCCGACGCCCGCATATCCTTCATATGGACATATTCCATGTCCCGGTCGACGCGCAATTCGATGCGCACCTTGATCCTATCGCCCACCTTCACCGCGTCGCCCTCGCGCACGGGTGTGAGCACCGGGCCGGTATCAGTATTGGTCTCGACGAAAAGCTGTTTGGATAGTTTCAGCGGTGTTTCGGCGAATGTGATTTTGTCGAGGTCTTCGAAATATTGCCAGTAGACGGCGCCCCAGGAGGGCAGGGAGGCGGCGCTGCCATTTATCGTGACATCGATGTTGCCCATTTGGGCAGTAATGCCGTTATCGATTGCCTTTTTGAAATACCCGGTGCCCTTTTCCGCTTTTTGGTCTTTTGAAGTAACCTCGGTAGTTCCGACACGGACTGTGGCTTCCGGCGATTCGGCCACCCAGTCGCTTCCGTTCATCAGCAGTGCGTAGCAAGCCTCAGCGGTAGCTTTTGTACTCTCCCAGCTGTTTGTCTGCTTGTTTTTAAGAAGCCAGGTTTTGAGCTCCCCAACCGTCTGCTGATCATTCCCGATTTCCTGAAATGCTTCGATCAGTAATGCCTGCCGCTCGATAGGTGCCTCGTGCCACCACCAGCCACGCTGGTTGGTTTTCCAGTACATGCCCAGTTCTTCATTTTTGACGGCCGTTTGCCGCAGCGATTCCAGAATTTGGTTGGCGGTTTTATCGTCTTTTGTCCGATGGGATACCAATGCGATCTGGCCTTGCAGCAGTTTGGATTGTGTAGTCCAGGTAAGTCTTGCCCGTTCGCGGTAATATTGGTATGCCTTCTCGGTTGCGGCTGGGACTGGCTTTGCAAAAAAGCTCCGCGCATAGAGATATTGTATTTCAACAGGGCCGGGCACATATTGTTTCAGGTTCGATTTTGATTTGATAAGTCGGTCATAATCCTCCTCGATCCGCTTGTCGAGGTAAGGCAGCGCCTTTTCGAGGATTGCATTGATGTTTGCCAATTGCGAGGCGGGCATTGCATTAATTTTCTGCAAATGGGCAATACCTGTAACAATATACTGTGTCATATAGCGATCATCCGGCCCGCCTTTGAACCACACAAACCCGCCGTTGGGACTTTGCATTTCCTGCAATTTGAGCATTGCTCCGTTCAGTTCGTTCTCCATCTTGACCAGGTCGAACAGCAATGCGATATTCCGCTTTTGTTCTTCCTCTGTTTTGGCGGCTAGTACCCAGGGCGTTTCCTGGATCAGCAACGATTTCAATTCCTGGTTTTTAGCCAAATTGCTTTGCAACGCACCGGTACCCTTCCAGGATTTAAATACTTCGGCAATTTTCGGAGAGGCATTCACAATGCGGGATGCCAGCGAGTTGGCATAGTAACGGTTCCACGTTTGCTCGGCGCATTCGTAAGGATATTCCATTAAGTACGGAAGAGATTGCACCGCATACCAGACCGGATTGCTGCTGTACTCGACTGTCACCGATTGATGCGTGAGTGTTGCCGACTTCGATGCGGTCAGCAATTTTTCAAATGCAAAATGCTTCGTGCCATTGCCTTTCATTGAAATGGGCATGCTCTCGGTGACCAGCATACGGTTCGGGAGCACGGGCAATGTATTTTCTTCCCCATCCGAAAGGTTTCCGGCCTTCGCGACTGCCCGCCAGGTCACCGTTTTAGTGAAACCCTTGGGTATTTCGAGTGCAAAAAAGGCGGTACCGCTTTGACCCGTGCCTATGGAAAGCTGGCTGGGCGGGCTATCATTTTTGAAAAGTTTATCCAGGGACTCATTCGTTTCAGCATCTAACAAAGAAAGCGATACCGCGGCATTAACCGCCGAACTGCTCAGGTTAACCACTTTCACCGGAAAACTGATCCGGTCGTCTTCGCGGAAAAAGCGCGGTGCGTTCGGCTGTACCATCAGGTCTTTCTGCGTGATGATTTCCTTACTGCTGTAACCCAATGCCAGCTCCTGCGTATGCGCGAGCGCCTGGAACTTCCACCGGGTGAGCGCTTCCGGCATCGTGAACGAGAACGTGATGTTGCCTTCGCGGTCGGTTTTGAGATCGGGGAAGAAGAAAGCGGTTTCGTTGAAATTGGTACGAATGGCGGGAGCAGGTTGATTTTCTGCCGCTGTTTGTTGTTCGCGCTTGTTGACGCCATAGCCGACGGTCACGACTTCATTCAAGGCAGGGTCACCCTCTCTGGCGAAATCAACCATTTCTTCGGCTACTATTGGAGCAGCTTCCGGCATGGAATAGTCTGCTGCCGCAGATTTTTTTCCTGCTGCACCGCCAAGGGTTACTCTGCTGCGTACTGACCTCCGATGGTTAGGGTTGAAAATCAATTCGTCGTACCGCTTCTCAAAGTACTTATAGCCCCCCGATTGACCATAAAAAACGTCCGCGTTGGTATCGTCGAAATTCCCGCTGTCGGTCCAGTTTCCCAAACCCAGCCGTACCGGCCAGATATATGGTTTCCGCCATTGGTGCGGGTAAAACTGGTCGAGCGAGGCGTCGTACATGCTCCCTAGCATTTCGGCCGCAACGTGTTCTTTTTTATAGCCGCTGATTTTGACTTTCCAGGTTTCCTTACTGCCTGGCAGAGCCTTGTCGCGGAATGTCGCGTATTCGATTTTCAGGTCCTTGTTTGTCCAGGGTACCGCAATATTTTCTGTATGAGCGTGAATGCGGTTGTGTTTTACAAATACATAATTCACCTGGTAGCCGCCCCGGTCGCGCTCCGACGGCGTGTAGTCGAATTTTTTCAACTCTTCATTGAATGTAAGGAAAGAGAAACCGGCGGGACCTGATTTACGGCTTGTGGTACTGATCACAAATGCTTTGTCAGCCGAAGTGCCGAAGTTATAAGATGCCTTTTCGCCTGGCTCGGCGGCGGGAGCTGGTGTTGCCGATACATATTGCGGGGAGGCAGGTCTCTTCGCTCCGGGATCTTTGAGTTCGGTGAACTTCACCTCGGTCAGTTTTTCGTTGGCTGCATTCGTGCTGTTGATTTCGATTTGATAAAAGCCTGCCGGAAGGTTAAATTCTGAAACGGGCACTGGGCTGTCGGACTGTAATTGTACGGTTTTGGTAACTGATGAGCCGGTTTTTCCCCAATTTTCCATTTCCGTTTCGCGGTCGTATTCGTCGTGAGGGAAGCTGGCAATGAACTCATTTTTGGACATTATGAAAAGGTCCGGTCGCTCCCAGTAACGGCTTCGGATAAGCCGGTTTTCAGGCACGATCCGAGTAATGCGGATCGTCGCTTCGGCAGGGGCAAACATACCTGCCAGGTTTTCGGTGCGAATCGCCAGCGTTTTGAAATGGCCGGCTTCCCATTCCGAAGGGATTTCGGCCTTCAAAACGTACGATTTGTAGCCGATCGATACGCTTGTTTCGGCACTCCGTGTTTCGCCATTGTTGTCGGTTACGTCCGCGTGGATCGCGTATTCGAATACCGGGCCGGCTTTGGGATCAACTTTGCGGTCGGGAATAGCCTCGAAATCGATACGGAATTGCCCGGCGGCGTCGGTCACTGCCTCACCATGTGCGATCACCATGGGTTCTTCGGGCGCCCACCAGCGTTTCCGCGCCCACGCATAGGGGAAGCGCGGCGTGCGCACAACGCGATACTTCACCGTTGCGGCGTCGATGGAGTTGCCGGCGTAAGCCATAGCCTTGCCATTCACCTTAATGGTATCATTTACCTTGTAGGTTGCTTTCAGCGTATCGAATTCGACCGCAAAACGAGGACGTTTATATTCCTCGACCCGAAAACCAACGCGAAAATTGTCCCTTACTTGAATGTAGAAATTGCCCGGTAACCCGTTGCCCGGAATGGCAAATGATCCTGAAAAGCTTCCATAGGCATTCACGCGATGTTTCGCTTCTGCGACATGTTCGGCATTTGCATTGTAAAGCACTGCCGTAAATTCTTCCTGCTGGCTGTTAAGCACGCTGTCGCCCTTTGCGACAATGCCTTTGTAATACACCGTCTGGCCCGGCCGGTAAAGGCTCCGGTCGGTGAATAGGTAAACACGCTCCTTGCCCTCGTCGCTTGCGGGCATGGCGTCTTCATTGTAATAATACCGGTTGGTGTTCTCCTGCACGAACAGCCGGTCGTTTCCATACGTGATATCCAGCATGTGCTGCTCTCCGTAGTTTACTTGCCGGATATGCACCCGCTTAAAGTGTGCGTCCTTGTCGGCGGTAATCAGGGCGCCTTTATTTTTGATATAGCTCCTAGTATTGTAATCATAACACTTTTGCCATAGCAGCACTTTGGCACCGGGCAATGGTTCGCCGGTTTCGCGGTTGAGGATAAAGAAATCATCCCCTTTTTGAATAAAACTAATGTCCGAAACGTAGCATATGGCGGCTCCTGTTAATGCATTGGTCTGTCGGAAATCCGGCGCGGTGCTGGTCAGCAAAATGTACTCGCCGGACGGCAGGCCGTCCACCTTCGCTTCCGCGGAATGCTCCTGGTAATCCGGGGCATCGGGCAACGGCTGCTCCCAGGATTTTACGGGCTGCGCAGCGGCTAATATCTTCCATTTCTTATTCTCCTGATCATTTTCCAGGTTTTTCCGCAAGAACTCATTGAGTTTGATCACCCGGAAATACAGTTTGTCGAAATTCCGGTATTTCACCAGCACGCGGAATGGCTTGGCAATACTGTTGACCGTCTCTACCGACAATGCGAGGTTCTGCCGTATGATCGTTTGGGACAGATTGAATGCATTCACGCCGCCTTCCGTATCGGGATTGTCGCGAATTACCTGCCGGCAGATTTCCAATGCCTTTACCCGTTCGAATTGCCCGGCCGAATCCTTGCCCGGCTTGTAATGATCTGCTTTTTCGTTAAACCAGGCTGCTTTCAGGTACCAGGCTTGTGCAGCGGCCGGTGTCGTTTGGTACTGATCCGCCACATGGCTGACTGCCATAAAATAGAGTTCGCTTTTATCTGGATGCACCGATTTTTGGCTCACATACTGCAATCGCGCCAGATCGACGTCAATCAATGCACCGGGATCTTTGTCTTCGAGGTGAAATGCGATTAATTTCTGGTAAAGCAGCAATGCATGGTGTTCCAGCGAAGCGGAGTCTTTTGTTTCAAATTTCCGGTGTACGAAATCCGCCGCAGGGTCAAATGCGGACGCCGTATTGATTTCGAATGCATATGCAGGCTTTTTGATGTTTCGTTCGTCGGAAGAAAAGTACTCTAATGCCCGGAATGCCAGTAAATCAAACAACGTCGGGCGCAGCTGGCGCATATTGCCTTTGGTAATGATTGCGTCGTAGCTGTCCAGTTTGGTTTTCTTTAAAACCGCCTCGTCCCGAATGGATTCCAAAAACAATGCGCCTATTTTCTCGTGAAAATCTTCCGTACCCCAGGTTGAAATGTCGTTTTTCTCGAATGTCACAGTTGCAGTCCGGTTGTACAATTGCCAACGGACGGTCTGGTAATACGCATAACACTCCGATGCTACCAGGCTTGTCAGGATCGATCGAGTGGGGCCGGTGCTAGCAGCCATTTCCTGTTCCAGCTCTTTGATAGATGCAACCGCGTTATTTTCGCGGTTTTCGGTCTGCAATTGAGCCATGTATACGGCCGCTTTGATGAGCTGGGCTTCCTGTTTTTCCTGCTTCGCGAGTCCGTAGATTTTCCTCACCTGTTGGAGCGCGTCCTTATCAAGTCCCTTGCCGATGAGCTCATCGACCTTTTTCCATTCCGCATTGTAATTCTTAACCGGGCCTTGTCCGTAGGTGTGCATAGTTAATGATATGATAATGGTGATGATCAGATAGTAACCGAAGGTGTACGCTAATTTCATCTTGCGAATCATTTGGTTTGTGATGAATACGATAAAGATAGTAAAACGTCGCGGGGCCAAAAACGGCATTGAGCTGCCGGAAAGCGTCATTCAGCAAACTACCAGGGAAAGGCTTGCCTTGCAGAAGTATAAAACATCTACATTGCCTCTTTTTGCAATATGAAGTATCTTTAAATAGAGCTTTTGCAAAATATAACTAATTACTACTCTTCTTGAACGAATTTTATTTTTAAGTAAACTCTATGCGTACGATCATGTTGGTGGCGGGGATCATCGTCGCGCTGGTTTTGGGAAAATTGTTTATTTTTTCCAAACCCGGTGAAGGCAAAGGCTCCGATGCGAAAAAAGGTGGTGAGGTGAAAAATGCGAAGTCCTCCGGCGGTGCGGTGCCGGTGAATGTATTTATTGTGGGTAAGGAGTCCATTGAAAACCAGATTTTTGCCTCGGGTACGGTGTTGCCCAATGAGGAAGTGAACCTGATGTCCGAAATATCGGGCAGACTGGTGAAGCTCGATATCAAGGAAGGTTCGTATGTTGCCAAAGGACAGCTCATCGCGAAGATCAACGACCGCGAGTTGCAAGCACAGTTGCAGAAAGTGGCTTATAACCAGGATTTAAGTAAAAAAATAGAAGCGCGGCAGAAGAAGTTGCTCAACGTGGAGGCGATTAACCTCGAAGAATATGATGTTACTTCCAACAATATCCGGGTTCTGGAGGCTGAAAAGGAAGTTATAGAAGCGCAGCTGGAAAAAACGGAGATTCGTGCACCATTCAGCGGCCGGATAGGATTGAAATTCATCAGCGAAGGTGCATACCTGGCGCCGGGTACGCCCATCGTTACGATCGTACAGAGCAATCCGGTTAAAATCGATTTCACAGTTCCCGAAAAATACAGCCCGAGCATCCGGGTAGGAAGTTCGGTCAAATTCAACCTCGATGGCGATCCGTCGACTTACACTGCCAGAATTTTGGCCATCGATCCGAAAGTGGATGAAAACCTTCGCACGCTGCGTGTGCGTGCGCTCGCCAACAACCCCGAGGGCCGGTTCGTACCGGGAATGTTTGTGAAAGTACTGGCCGATCTCGATGCGAACCGTTCCGCGATGATGATCCCGACGGAAGCCATCGTGCCGGTTTTGAAGGGTAAGAAAGTATTTGTCGTAAAAGATGGCAAAGCGCAGGAGGCGATGGTGACGACTGGCTTGCGTACCGACAAAAAGATCCAGATCATAGATGGCTTGCAGCCCGGTGATTCGCTGATTACCTCGGGCATCATCGCCATCAAACCCAACACCGCCGTGAAGGTCAACCTATGAGTATCTCAACCCTTTCCATCAAAAGGCCGGTTCTCGCGATTGTGATGAACCTGCTCATTATTTTGTTCGGATTCCTGGGATACAAGTTTCTGGGAATGCGGGAATTTCCGTCGATCGACCCGCCGGTGGTTTCCATCCGCACCAGCTACACGGGCGCGAACGCCGATATTATCGAATCGCAGATCACCGAACCGCTTGAAAAACAGCTCAACAGTATCGAAGGTATCAAGTCCATCAGCTCTACCAGCAGCCAGGGTACGAGCCAGATCACCGTTGAATTCGACATTGGCGTGGACATGGAACGCGCCGCCAACGACGTGCGTGACAAGGTGGGCTCGGCCTCGCGGACGTTACCGCTCGATATTGACGGTCCGCCGGTGGTAGCCAAAGCTGATGCCAACTCCGAGCCCATTATCGTGCTGACTTTCACGAGCAACACCCGCTCGCACCTCGAAGTAAGCGACTATGCCGAAAACGTGATCGCTCAGCGTCTTCAGACTATCGAGGGCGTGAGTGAAATCCGCATTTTCGGGCAGAAGAAATATGCGATGCGGATCTGGATGGACCCGGTCAAAATGGCTGCATTGGGCATTACCACCCAAGATGTGAAAACCGCGCTCGACAAGGAGAATGTAGAATTGCCCAGCGGGAAACTCGCGGGTGACAACACCGAGCTGACTGTGAAAACGATCGGCCGCTTCCGTACCGAGGACGATTTTAATGAAATGATTATTAAAAACTCGGCCACGCAGACGATCCACCTGAAAGATATCGGCTCCGCGACGCTGGGACCAGAAAACGAGGAAACGATTCTCCGCCTGGATAATGTGCCGATGATCGGTCTGGCTATTTCGCCGATGCCGGGTGCCAACTACCTCAATATAGCCAAGGAGGTGAACAAGCGGATGGAGGCGATTAAAAAGGAACTTCCCAAAGATTACAAGCTCGACACGCTGATCGACAACACCATTTTCGTAGAGCGTTCGATTGAAGAAGTAGGGGAAACGCTGCTGATTGCGATCGTATTGGTGGTCATCATCATTTATCTCTTCTTCCGCGACTGGCTCATTGCTTTCCGTCCGCTCATTGATATACCCGTTTCGCTCATCGGCACATTCTTCATTATGTACATTATGGGCTTCTCCGTGAATGTCCTTACGCTGCTTGCGATCGTGCTCGCAACTGGGCTGGTCGTCGATGACGGTATCGTGGTCACGGAGAACATTTTCAAGAAGATCGAGCAGGGAATGAGCCCGATCGAGGCGGCCATTAAGGGCTCGAATGAAATCATATTTGCGGTTTTATCCACATCCATTACGCTGGCTTCCGTGTTTTTGCCGGTGATTTTTATGGAGGGTTTTGTAGGAAAACTGTTCCGTGAGTTCGGTATCGTTATTTCCGCCGCTGTATTGATCTCGGCATTTGTTTCACTGACGCTCACGCCGATGCTGAATGCGTACCTCGTGCGTAAGACGCATAAGAAGAGCTGGTTCTACGAAAAAACAGAGCCGTTTTTTGAAAAGATTACTAATGACTACGGCAATGCATTAGGCAAATTCCTGAAAATGCGCTGGGTCGCGATTCCGCTGGTGGGCATTACATTGGGGATGATCTGGTTTTTTGGTAAAGATCTGCAATCGGAACTGGCGCCGCTCGACGACCGGAACTGGTTCCGGATCAATATGACGGCACCGGAAGGCTCTTCATTTGAATTTACCGACCGTTATGTGCAGGAAGTGGGTAATATGCTGATGGACTCCATGCCGGGCAAAAAAGGGCTGATGCTGATCACTTCGCCCGGAAACTCGGGCCTCGGGGCAGCGAATACCGGTAGTGGTCGTATTGCATTGGTGGATAAAAAGCTGCGCAAAGAATCGCAGCAGGAGATTGCCGATTATATCAACAAGAAACTCAAATCCATGCCCGACGCCAAGTCGTTTGTTGTGCAGCAACAGACCATCTCGGTAGATTCGAGGGGCGGCTTGCCGATTCAGTATGTGATTCAGGCGCCGGATTTTGAAAAATTGCGGGAGTATCTTCCCAAATTTATGGAAGAGGTTTCCGAAGACCCGACCTTCGCGATCACGGATGTAAACCTGAAATTCAGTAAGCCCGAAATCCAGATCACGATCGACCGCGAGAAGGCAAAGTCGCTGGGGGTATCGGTACAAGATGTAGCACAGACGATGCAGCTCGCATTTGCCGGGCAGCGTTTCGGCTATTTCACCATGAACGGCCGCCAGTACCAGGTAATAGGGCAGTACGACCGCGCCAACCGCGACGAGCCGCTGGATTTGAAGAGTATGTTTGTCAAAACCAACACGGGTAATCTCGTACAGCTGGACAATATCGTCAAGGCCGAAGAGGAGAGCAGCCCGCCGCAGCTATTCCACTATAACCGCTACATGAGTGCCACCGTGCAGGCAGCGCTCGCGCCGGGTAAGACCATCGGCGACGGTATTGCGGCCATGGACCGCATCCGCGACAAGCTGAATGACGAGACGATCCAGACCGCATTGAGCGGCTCCTCCCGCGACTATGCCGAGAGTTCTTCGAATACGATGTTCTCGTTTTTCCTCGCATTGGTGCTGATCTACTTCATTCTGGCAGCGCAGTTCGAAAGTTTTGTGGATCCGTTCATTATTATGTTCACGGTACCGCTGGCGATCGGCGGGGCGGTATTCTCGCTTTGGTTCTTCGATCAGACGCTTAATATTTTCAGTCAGATCGGGATGATCATGCTTATTGGTCTGGTGACGAAGAATGGTATCCTTATCGTCGAATTTGCCAACCAGCTTCGTGAACAGGGGCGGAACATTCAGGAAGCGGCATTGGAAGCTGCAACAATGCGTTTCAGGCCTATTCTCATGACCAGCCTGGCTACCGTGCTTGGTGCATTACCCATCGCAATGGCGCTCGGTTCAGCCGGCCGCAGCCGGATGTCGATGGGGATTGTGATCATGGGAGGACTGTTATTCTCGCTCGTACTGACATTGTACGTGATTCCGGCCATTTACACATTCTTCTCGCGGCCTAAGAATTTCGAGAAAATGAAAATGATCGAGCGAGTGGCGAGGGATAGCGAATTGGAGGAGCCGGCGCATTTCTGAAGAGTCTAAGAAATTCAGACATAGATGGGAATGCGGCTACCGCGTTCCCATATTTTTTAGCATCCTCACATGCGAGCCCAGGGCGTTGCCGAAATTGGTTTTTGCATTGTAAACCAACCCGAATTCCAAAGCTGTTGCCTTTACAATGGGCGATAGTGCATGGTAATGGATGTGGGAAATGGATGGGAAAAGATGGTGCTCTATCTGATAATCGAGACCGCCTATAAACCATGAAAGTATCCGGTTTTTCCCGGCAAAATTGGAGGTGGTCTGCAACTGGTGAACGGCCCAGGCATTTTCAATACACCCGGCCTTGTCCGGTTCGGGCTGTTCTGCGCCTTCCACGACGTGGGCCATTTGGAAAATAGTGCTCAATATCATTCCCGCTGTGCCGTGCATGAGGAAGAATCCGGCCAGCCATTCCCAGAACGTCAGGGAAGTGAGACAGAGCGGGACAATGCAGATAAAAACCAGATAAGCCAGTTTGGTTGCGATAAGCCGGACCAATTCCTTTCTTGGAAAGGGCTTGGTCATTCCCGATTTAGCCATTCTGTTGAATATTCCTATTTCTTTAAAATCCTTCCAGAGGAACGAGACGGTCATCAGGCTATACAAAAGGAATGCGTAAATATGCTGAAACCGATGGATATACTTTTGTTTCTCTTGAAAAGACAAACGGAGAAGGAACTTGCCGGTGATGTCTTCGTCCACGTCGTGGATGTTGGTATAGGTATGATGCAGCCTGTTATGCTGGACTTCCCAGTTGTAGGCATTTCCGCCCAGCAGATAAATGGAAGTACCGAATATTTTGTTCAGAATGTGTGATTTGGCGAGTGAACCGTGGATGGCGTCGTGCATAACCGACATTCCCACACCGGCCACCCCGAAACCCATTACAACGGCCAATCCCGCCATGGCCAGGCTGGAAAAATGGTCGGATAGGATCAGCGCATAAGGTACAATGTAAAGGCTAAGCATAAAGAGAGCCTTATAAATAATTTGGTTGCCGCCGGATTTACAAAGGTTATTTGAGGAAAAGTAATGATCTACCCGATGCCTCAAAGTGGTGAAGAACGTACTTTTCTCGGCATTGGTGAATTTGATTTTTTGGGAGTGCATAAAAGGATGGAGGAAATGAATATGGATGGGGCGGCCCATTAGGAACGGGATCACACCGGTATTATTGGTTGGCAGGGAATGTTAATTTCCCCGGCGCCCGATTTATCCAAAAAAATGTGATCCGGCAAAATTTAATTTGGTAAATAGCTGAAAAACGAAAGGGCCGGCGTGTGGTGCCGGCCCTTTCGTTTGAAATATGTCAATGCTTAGAGAGCGAATTTCGCTTTGATCGCATCTACGAAATCAAGTTTCTCCCAGGTGAAGAGTTCAACTTCGACTTCTTTTTCTTCGCCGTTGGCGCCTTTGAAGGATTTCTTAACGATCTCGTTCTTGCGTCCCATGTGACCGTATGCCGCTGTTTCGGAGTAGATCGGGTTACGCAGTTTCAAACGTTGCTCAACAGCGTAAGGACGCATGTCAAAGATCTCACCGATTTTCGCAGCGATCGTTCCGTCGTTGTCAGCCACTTTCGAAGTTCCGTAAGTGTTTACATACAAACCGCAAGGCTCAGCTACACCGATAGCGTAAGAAACCTGAACGAGTACTTCGTCGCAAAGGCCCGAAGCAACCATGTTTTTAGCGATGTGGCGTGTTGCGTATGCCGCCGAGCGGTCCACTTTGGAAGGATCTTTTCCGGAGAATGCTCCACCACCGTGTGCACCTTTTCCACCGTAAGTATCCACGATGATTTTACGGCCAGTAAGACCGGTATCGCCGTGGGGACCACCGATTACGAACTTACCGGTTGGGTTGATGTGGTGCGTGATGTCGCCTGTGAACAGTTTTTGCAGTTCAGGCGTCAGTTTCGCTTTCACGCGTGGGATCACGATATTGATAATGTCGCTTTTGATTTTCGCAAGCATCGCTTCTTCGCTGTCGAAGTCGTCGTGCTGTGTTGAAACCACGATAGTATCGATACGTTGCGGTACATTGTCGTCGCTATATTCGATCGTTACCTGTGATTTCGCGTCGGGGCGCAGGTAAGGGATCAATGAAGGCTCGTTATTACGGATGTACGACATCTCTTGCAGGATCTTATGCGCCAGGTCCAGTGCAAGCGGCATATAGTTCGCTGTCTCGCGGGTTGCATATCCGAACATCATACCCTGGTCACCCGCTCCTTGTGCATTGGCTTTCGATTCGAAATCTTCGGCTGCAGCTGCGCGGTCTACACCCTGGTTGATATCGGCGCTCTGGTCGTGGATTGCAGAGAGAATACCGCAGGAATTCGCTTCAAACATGTACTCACTCTTCGTGTAACCAATCCTTTTGATCACTTCGCGGGTGATTTTCTGAACGTCCAGATAAGTGTTGGTCTTTACCTCGCCGGCCAAAACTACTTGTCCGGTCGTTACCAGTGTTTCGCAGGCCACCTTACTGTTGGTATCCCATGCTAAAAAATTGTCAATCAGTGCATCTGATATTTGATCGGCTACCTTGTCAGGATGTCCTTCAGATACGGACTCCGAGGTGAATAAGTATGGCATTGGAAACGAAATAAAAGTTAAAGAAAAGTTTAAATGTGTGATAAAATTACCTCATAAGAAGCTCTTCTATTTTCCTAGTCGACGGCAAAAATAAGTAATCATTTAGATATTGACTTTGTGAATCGTATTGTTTAAGAATAATTTCCTCGATTTTGTCAAAATTCAATCCCTTTTCCGTATTGATCCTGTAAATGGTGTAGTTCAGGCTTTTAACCAGTTCTACCAGCTTGCTGGCCCGCTCCTGCAATACTTGTAGGTTTGTTTCGGCCCTGTGGCAGTCGAGTACTTCGCAGGTGATCACGGGGTTGTATTTTGCGAGCGTCTTCTTTAAGCCGGTGAGTACTTCCAGCTCGGCGCCCTCCACGTCGATTTTAATAAAGGATATGTCGCTGATGTTGTTCAAAGCGAGATCGTCGAACGGAAATACCGGTACATAACTGACATCCTCCGGGCGATAGTGGCCGGGCCGAAGGTCGCCCATCATGGTGGCCGAAGAGTCGGCCCCGGTTTTACAGTAGAATTTAAGAATTTCGGCAGAGGAAGAAAGACCTATCGGAAGCAAATGAACATCCCGCAGGTCGTTCATTTTAATGAGTTTGTTGAGATAGAAAGCGCAATGCGGGCTGGGTTCGAAACCGTAATAGGGATTGTCTCGGTAACTTCGGAAGGCTATCAATGATTGTCCGACATTCACCCCTACATCAATAAAACTGCTTCCCTCAGGCATTTTTAAGGATTTAACAAGCTGGAAAAACCAGTCATCGTCTTCAATTGCAAAGTTGGATAACCCGATGTTGTGAACTACCGGAACTTTAAAGCGTTTGTTGTTGAAAGTGACGGACCGCGTGAAATTTACATGGCGGCTCACATCCTTGATCGTCCGCTTGACGAGTTTTGTGAAAGAATTCATTGATTGTGAGTGGTATAGTATAACATATAAACCTACGTATTTCTACTACTGAATCAAATACCTCTTCGCAAACGGTGACAAAGAATAATTGTGAGGGAAATGAAAAAGCCGGAATATTTTACTACACCGGCTTTTTCACGCTATGCTAAACGGGTCCCTGATATCAGATCGGCACATTCACATGTCGTTCCGCGTGGTAGCTGGAACGTACCAGTGGTCCCGATTCAACGTATTTCAATCCACGTTTCAATCCTTCTTCCCTATAATTGTCAAACATTTCAGGCGTGATCCATTCGATTACCTCGTGGTGCATTTTGGTGGGCTGAAGGTATTGTCCCAATGTGAGGATGTCGAGGCCATTTTCAGCCAGGTCGTCCATGGCTTTGTACACTTCATCCTGCGTTTCGCCGAGGCCGAGCATAATGCCCGATTTGGTGCGTTGACCGAATTCTTTCGTACGCTTGATCTGTTCCAGGCTGCGGGTATATTTGGCCTGCGGGCGTACCGCACGGTATAAACGCTCCACGGTCTCCATATTGTGGGAAACCACTTCCTGGCCCGCCTCAATCATGTGTATCAGTGCGTCCCAGTTGCTTTTTACATCGGGGATCAACGTTTCGATGGTCGTTTCCGGGGTATTTTCCTTTACCTGACGAACCGTTTGATACCAGATTTCGGCCCCTTTGTCTTTCAGCTCATCGCGGTTCACGGATGTTATCACTGCATGTTTCACCTGCATCAGCTTGATCGCCTCCGCTACGCGCCGTGGTTCGTCGGTGTCGTATTCGTTAGGCCGGCCGGTTGCTACCGCACAAAAACTGCAACTTCTGGTACATACATTTCCGAGGATCATGAAGGTTGCCGTTCCGGCGCCCCAGCATTCTCCCATATTCGGGCAACTGCCGCTTTCGCAAATGGTATGGAGTTTATAGTTATCGACCAGCTGTCTTACTTTCCTGAATTCAGGGCCTGCGGGGAGTTTAACCCGGAGCCAATCGGGGCGTTTTCTGCGTTCCGATGGTATTACTGGCAATTCAATCATATTAATCTGTAATGGTAATTATCTTTTCTTACTTCCAAAATAAAGGGTCAGGTATCCGGATGTAAAAAAGGCCTTATTCTGCGCATCCGCCATGATGGTAATTTTTCTTGAAAATGCTTCCGCTATAAACCCAACCTCTACGCCCGTTACATTATCACGGAAAGCGCTCAGTTCGAAGCTCATGGCAGTTTTGATATGCAACCCCGGCACTACTTTCGATTTCCCGAAGCCGGAGAAAAAGCTGCCTGCGCCGATGATGTCGCCTGCCCGGTTCGGATCGAACGGCTGGGTGGTTACACGGCCGTCGGAGCCCTGGTACTGAACCATATATGGCTTTTCAAAACCCAGTGAAGGGCCTGCTGCAATGATACCGCTGATCGAAATGCCTTCATCGTCCTGCCGGCTGAACAGCGCAATTTCGCGGCCATATTCCGGACGGAGCACAAACAAGTAGTTTTGTTTACCGTAAACCAGCCGTGCGCCGGTTACAAAATCTTGTGTGGATAGTTCTTTCGGATGCTTCACATTCACAAGTTCCAGTGCCAGGTAGCGATAGGCATTCTTCCCGAACATTTTGGCACCCAAAGCCGACGACTGGCGAAAAACCGCACCTCCGAGAATCCCGGAGTTGGTATTGGTGGTAATACCCACAGAGGTAAATGATTTATAGGTCTCCTCGGCGTCCTCATTTTTCACAGACCTGCGCTGAGCGTATATTTCTGTCGATAGTGCAAACAGAATAGCTACTGAAAGTAAAAGTTTTACACGCATCATATTATTAGTATAAATTCTCTGTGACTGTGTATGTGTCGTATGAACAGTGAAAGTACAAAATAATAGCGTATGCTTCTGTATATCGACACCACTTTAACGGTTTTTTGTACATTTATGTTCTTTAAATGAAAAAAGAAACAAAAAAGCCCGGCGGTGGCCTCTGATCGGCCAAAAAGCCGGTGGTTTGTTGCTTTTCTAATGTCCTTTTAATCAGAGTCCTTTGGTGAAAATTATCTATCAGGTCGCCATTCAGGTTTTCGCATTTCTGTTCCGGTTCGTTGCACCTTTCAATCATAAGTTAAAGCTCGGCGTGGAGGGGCGAAAAGGCCTTCTAGACCGTCTGCGGGCGTCGTTTCAGTCGCAGGCGGCCGGACGCCCCGTAGCCTGGTTTCATGCCGCGTCGCTGGGCGAATTCGAGCAGGGGAGGCCGGTTATAGAAGCCTACCGGGACGCATACCCCAACCATTTTATATTGCTTACCTTTTTCTCGCCTTCGGGTTATGAAATACGTAAGAATTACAATGGCGCCGATCTGATTTGTTATCTGCCTATCGATACGCCTTCCAATGCACGTGAATTTGTGAAAATCATCAATCCGCGCACTGCTTTTTTCATCAAATACGAGTTTTGGTTTAACTATCTGCGCGAGCTCCGGAAAAACGGAAGTTATATTCTATCCTTCTCTTCTATTTTTCGTCCCAATCAGATTTTTTTTAAATCGTACGGCGGATTTTTCCGGAAAATGCTGCACGATTTTGATCATTTGTTTGTGCAAAACCAGGCTTCCGTAAAGTTGCTTCGTGAAGCGGGTATTACCGAATGCAGCATCGCCGGAGATACCCGCTTTGATCGTGTGCGCGCGATCGCGTCCAATGCGCGTGAGCTGCCCGAGATCGAGCGTTTCAAAGGTGGGGCGCAGTGCATGATTGCCGGCTCGGTGTGGGATGCGGATATGCAGGCGCTTATTCCGGTGCTGAATGCACTGACGGGGCGGTTAAAGGCGATCATCGCCCCGCACGAGATCAAAGCCGAAGAAATTGCAGGCTGGCGCTCTAAATTGAACGGGCGTTCCATTTTGTATTCCGAAGTCGCGGCAGGGCAAAATCCGGAAGGGTTCGATTACCTAATCATCAACAATATTGGAATGCTTTCGTCGCTGTACCGTTATGGGAACATGGCTTATATCGGCGGCTCTTTTGGCGTAGGCCTGCATAATATCCTGGAAGCGGCGACGTTCGGTTTGCCGATTGTCTTTGGTAACAAGAGCTATCACAGGTTCCAGGAAGCTGTGGATCTGATCGAAAAAGGAGGTGCTTTTGCCGTAGCAGATTCAAATACGCTGTTGCAAATGACGGAGTGGTGGGTGGATAATCCTGAATCAGCCGATATGGCAGGTGAAATTTGCAGCGAATACGTGAAATCGGGAACGGGTGCTACCGACCTGATCATGCAGAAAGTGAGAGAAGCATTGGGCTGATGGCACATATCAATGCACCATCAGCTGCTTAGTATCAGGAAAATTCCTTTGCAATCAGGTTGTCGAACAGGTAGGCCTGTGTTCCGAGCAAACGCGCTTTTGCACCCAGCTTGGAAATGTGGATCGAAAGCGGGTTTTTGAAATCCGACAGACAGTATTTGTTGATCGCCTGCTCGATCGGGTTGGAAATGAACGGCCCGGCCTCTGCGAGCAAACCGCCCACGATAATCACTTCCGGGTTGAACAAATGGACGGCAGTAGCCAATCCCTTGCCTAGTTCCGTTCCGACGGTGCTGAGCAGGTCGATCGAAAACTCGTCGCCCGCATGTACCGCTTCGATGATATGCGAAGTTTCCAGCAAATCGAGGTTGCCATGCACGATCTGTTTCAGGATCGTCGCCCGACCGCTGTTGATGCCGTCCTTCGCCTGGCGGATCAATGCAATGGCCGAAGTGATGGTATCCAGGCAGCCCACTTTTCCGCAATGACAAAGCATTCCGTCCGGTTTCACCTGAATATGCCCCAGCTCGCCGGCAAAGCCTGATGCCCCGTTGAAAACTTCGCCGTTGATGATAATGCCGAGACCAACCCCCCAGTCGATATTGATCGTAAGTACCTGCGATTTATCGACGGCATAGCCAAAGCGGTGCTCGCCGATTGTGGTAGCCTTCGTATCGTTGAAAAGGCATACTGGAAGGTCGAAATGCTCTTTGAGGTACGTTACCAGCGGCACACCCGGAGGTGTCAGGTTGAGGTAAGTCAAGTTAATACCTTGCGAAGAATTGATCAAACCAGGCATCGAAACACCGATACCCCACAGTTTGCTGCGTGTGATATTATTGGATTTCAGGAAGTCATCCGTAGACGCAAAAAGTTCTTCCAGGAAATTCGATGAGTCGTCGAGGCGTATATCAACTTTTCTTTTGAGGATCAGTTGGTTGTGTAAATCAAATATGCAAAGCTGGGTGTCATGGCGGTTGATGTCCATGATCAGCGTAAGGTACTTCTTCGCATTCAGGCCGTAAAGTACCGGCGGCCGGCCGGCCCTGGCAGGACCTGTACCTGTTTCGGTAATCCAGCCTTCCCGCATCAAATCGTTCACAATCCCGGTTGCAGACGGTATACTCGCATGGAACAACTTGGCCATTTTGTTAATGGAAGTGTCTCCGGACTGATATAGATGCAGCAAAAGGCTGCTTCTAATGCGATTTTTACGAATATCAATGACCGAACTCGGTTCTTCTGCCACTAAGTCCATTATGCGGAGCGAAAAATTATAGGATGATGTTTTTAATTTTCTTTAACTATTGGTGTACTAATGTATGAAATAATCAGAAAAAACGGGTGTGATTTTAAAAAATATTATTATTTATTGTGAAATGTTTAGCGAATCGGGCGATAGGCCAGACGTTTGCTAATAATATGGCGGTTACAAAACGGGGATTTTTCAGCTTGAAGGGAATAATTATACGCAATGCAACTAAAAATCATAGAGGTTGAAAAACTACTTGTTTTATGGCTTGTTTTGACTTCCCGGCTAATTTTTAGTGACTTCTGGTAAAGTCCTTTTAAATTCGCTGATTCCAAAAGAAAGACAAATGAGTTTAATAAGGGGTTTGGTACTTCGTTCGACCGGTTCGTGGTACGAGGTCAGGGACAGCAGGGACAGGCACATCTGGCAGTGTCGTTTGAAAGGTAAATTCAAAGCATTGGGTTTGAAAGTAACCAACCCGATTGCGGTGGGCGATTATGTGAATTTCGAGGTAGAGAATGAAAGTGAAAACTTTGGCATCATCCACGAGATCGTCCCGCGCGAGAACTATGTGATTCGCCGCTCGGTCCATAAAACGGCCCACGCGCACCTTATCGCAGCGAATGTGGATCAGGCTATACTCATCTGTACACTGGTATTCCCGCGCACCTCGCTTGGGTTTATAGATCGTTTCCTGGTCGCAATCGAGTCGTTCCGCATTCCCGGGGTACTGGTTTTTAATAAACAGGACCTGCTGAATGACGAAATGAAGGATTTCCAGGCCGAGCTGATGGAATTGTACACAGGTCTCGGTTACCGCTGCCTTACCACTACGGCATTGGCCGAACTCGGTCTGGAAGAATTCAGAAGTCTTCTTCAAGGAAAAGTCTCGTTACTTTCAGGGCATTCGGGCGTCGGGAAATCGACCCTTGTGAATGCGATTGCGCCTGATCTGGATATTAAAACACAGGAAGTTTCCACATTCGCGAATAAAGGTGTGCATACGACCACTTTCGCCGAGATGTTTGAACTCGAACAGGATACATTCATCATCGATTCACCGGGTATCAAGGAACTCGGGCTGGCCGATATGGAAAAGGAGGAGATCAGCCACTACTTCCCCGAAATGCGCGATTTGCTTAATCAATGCCGCTTCAACAATTGCCAGCATATCAACGAGCCCGGCTGTGCGGTGAAAGATGCGGTTTCGGAAGGTAAAATCGCGCTGAGCCGTTTTGAAAGTTACCTGAGTATCATGGCGGGTGACGATAACCGGAAATAGAGCTTGGGGTTCTTGAGTTTAGAGTTGAATAATGTGGTCGGCTTATGAAAAATGTGGAACATATCGGTATTGCTGTCAGGAATCTTTCAGCGGCAGAAACATTGTACTCTGCTTTGCTTAATGCAGTTCCTTACAAGCGCGAAGCCGTCGAATCGGAACAGGTCGCGACTTCATTTTTTAAGATAAACCAAACCAAAATAGAGTTGCTGGAAGCTTCCGGGCCCGACAGTGCCATTGCCCGTTTTATCGAAAAAAAAGGGGAAGGCATTCATCACATCGCATTCGAAGTGGATGATATCGTCGCGGAAATGGAACGCCTCCGCAACGCCGGTTTTGTATTACTGAACGAAACCCCGAAACGCGGCGCAGATAATAAGCTCGTTTGTTTCGTGCACCCCAAAAGCGCGAGTGGTGTGCTGATCGAACTCTGCCAGGAAATCAGGTGATGTTTGGCCGGGCTAGAACGGTAGCCCGACCGCAATATTCAATATCAGGTTTTCCTTTCGCCACGCCCTGCTCCCGAAATTGATTTCATTGAACACCCACGGGTTTTTGTATTCCACCACACCTTCATCACTCACATTCTTGATCTCGTTCACGTACCACGGCTTGCGGAATGGCGTTGCCAGGTCGAGACGGAAAATGAGGTAGGAAAAATCCAGGCGCAGACCAATACCGCCACCCACGGCAACTTGTTTCAGGAATTTATTGCTGATCAACGCGGTACCGGGGTAGGAGGCGCGGGTACTGTCGCCGAATGACCAAATATTCCCTGCATCTACAAAAATGGCCCCGTTGATGATGTCTGTGAATTTCATCCGTACTTCCGAATTAAACTCCATCCGGATATCCGCAAAAGACTGATAGCCCAGCAAGCGAATAGACAATGTATCGGGAGCGACGGAACCCGGCCCCAGCGACCGCGCGCGAAACGCCCTGATCCCCGTGCTACCCCCGGCAAAGTATTGCTTAAACTGCGGGATGGGCATCGTTTTTGAGTTTCCGTAGGGCTTGGCGGCACCCAGCAGAATACGGTTCGCCCATTTAATGGACGGGGTGATCGTGCGGTAATATCTTACGTCCCCATCCACCTTCACATATTGCAGGATAGGCACTTTCAGAAATTCTTTGGGATACCCTTCATCATTTTTCTTTGCCAAAAGGCTCAAAATGTTCCCGCCCCACTCGATACCACCCGACATGGCCACCTGATTTTTGCTGAATGGCCGCGGGGTTGGGCGATAGGATACCGAATAGTTGGAACCCAGTATAAAGAATTTGGTGTCGACAAGCCGGAAAAGCCGGTCAACATCGGACGGATTTGTGTTGGGATCCGTCGCGACTTCCCCTAGCAGTTCCGTATTGATATTTCTCGGTTCCACGAAGTTGATGGAAATCGGCGCGAATGTGTGCTCTACTTCCGAATTACGCCGCCATAAATACGACCAGTCGCCCCGGATGGAACGCGTAGTGTAAAAGTTACGCTGTATCCGGTTTTCGTAGGTTATTGAAAGAATGGTTTTAGGCAAAGATTGACTTTTTTCAGGCCTTATTCTTACGAACGGAATGATAAAGCGGGGGAAAGACAAATCGGCGGAGGCGCCGTAACGGATATACTCGTTCCCAATGTTGTTGGAAGTAGTACGACTACCGCCCAACTGCACGTCAAATCCGAAATAAGCCTTGATTGCGAGCATTTCGGCGCCCCGGAAAAAGTTGCGGTTACGCCAGGTAACATCGAGTTGCGAGCCTCCCAGGTTGTTGGATTTGGTACTGGCCGACAGCGTGGTCTGCAACGACTTTTTCTTCATCGGGGAAAGGTCGTAATGTACATCCAGTAATGCGGAATCAGAGCGTGGAACGAGCTCGAAACGGTTTTTGACGAACCGGAAGTTTTGCAGGTTGATCAGCCTTTGCAGCGACACGTCGTGCATCGTGTTGGTGTACAAATTTCCCCTTCTGAAACCGATGGCATCATAGAATATCCTGCGCTTATAGTGATTTCCCGGGTCTGTGATGGTAATGCCCCGGCGCAACGGCCCGCGTGCGGCAAGGCCGGTCGTGTCGGCTTGCTTGTTCTCCTCGGTTCCGGTATTGACGTAAATGCGGTTGATAAAATACTGCTTCAGGGAAGTTTGGGCAGTTTCCTTCTTGACTTCGAGAAAGAGATTAACCTGTTGCGGCCCCAGCGTCGAGTCGGCGCGGCCAATAGTGGAGTCGACTTTGACGATCAGGTAATCGGGATTGAAATAGTAATACCCCTTGCTTTTCAGTTCCTGATCGATGCGCGTACGTTCCGTTGTGATCACTTCCAGGCGTATCGGATCGCCCTTTTTTAGCAAGGTTTTTTGTTTGGCTAAAACCAGATCGCGGTTGAAGAGCGAGCTGTCGGGCACGACGTAATTGACCTCGTTGATCACATAACGCGGCATCACGTAGGCGCTGTACTCGGTAGTTGCCGTACGTTTTTTCTTGTTTTTGTTTTCGATTATCCTGCCCTTGACATTAGAACGGTAGTGCCCTTCATTGTCCAGGAACGCCACCATATTGGCCGCGTTGATATCCACAATGCGCTGCGTAGCATACCGCGGCGGTTCTCCGAGCTTTTTGCGGAACCAGCTCCGGAGTCCGCCTTCATCTTTCGGTTCACCGATCCAATAGTAAAACCAGACTTTCCACGGAAAGCCGAAAATCGTTTTGTTCGCCGGCGGTTTGATCAGTCCTTCGAGCTGATCGGATACACCCGATACGTTTGGCTTGTAAATGCTGTCGGGTTGCACTTGGACCGAATTACCCACATAAATGCTCTGGCCCTCGGGTACATATCTATTGACCGAGCAGCCGCCCAGGAAAATACAGATTGCCAGTATATATCCTATGTTACTTCTCATTGCGCTGCTTTTGGAAAATTTCGCGGATCAGGTCGTAGTCCGCGGTAACGATAAAACTTACGCCGGTTTCGATGATGAAACCTTCCAGGATAGATTGATACTGGTTTTTGCGATAACCCCGGAACATATAACGGCCGTCCTTGCTGATCGAGTAGTCGAGGGCGATGTTATCGAAGACTTCTGTTGAATTACCCGCATTGCCTTTGCTTTCAAGCTCGAAATTCTTGCCTACGGAAATTTTCAGACGATTATTCAGGAATGCCTTGCTGAGGCCTACATTCAGGTCGGTGCGTGCGCCGTTGGTCTGATCGGCGGTGGAGTTTACACCAATGTTGAGGTCGACACCCTTTACAAGGTCGGATGCCAGGTTATTGAGCTGGTCACTGAGCAGCTGACTTACGCTTTGCCGTGCTACTGCCTCCGCACTTGAACCGATATTGAAGCCCGCGGTAGACTGGTCGGTGATGAACTTATTGGTGATCAGCAATGCGAACGCCTGCTTGTTAGACTCGGACGGGTTGTTCTGCATATCCTTCCAGAATGTCTGGCCGGTAATGTCTTGTTCAATCGTTTTGTCGACGGATTTTTCGGGTATTACAATCTGGAATGCGATATTGGGCGTTGTGAGATTTCCCGTGATCACGATCTGCACCTCCACCGGTATCTTACTGGCCCCCTGGAATTTGGCGGCAATGGAGCCCGGATCGACCATTACCGGATAGGAAGCGGTGATATTCAAATCGGCTTTCATCGGATCGCCTGTCCAGAGAAGCGTACTTCCCTTTTTAATCTCAAATTGCCGTTTGAGGATTTGCAGCGTCAGGTCGTAAGAGCCTTCCGTGAGGTCGTAAGAGCCGAGGAGAAAAAGCTGCCCGTTGGGTGCTACCCCCGTGTTAAGCTGTGCATTTCCTTTCAAACGGATATTATCGCCATTCAGCTCGTCGATCACCACTTTGAACTCCGATTTGTCGTCGACATCGATATCGAGGGAAATCTGCGAAGCAAAATCCACCATTACATTTTGTGCCGCTTCCACAGAGTCCTTTTTCACGGCTTCGGTACCCGCGCTCATGTCGACAAATTCGATCACGCCCTTGGTTGCATCACCCGCTTCGGTAGCGTCGCTGGGCATTACCACCGTGATATTACTCCCGGGATCCACCTTCACATTACCATCGATCACCGAATTCGAGCCCTGGCCTTTGACGGTCAGGTTGGCATCGATATTAGCTTTCCCGAAAAACAGTTCATTCTCTTTCTGGGTCGAATTGAGGACATTGAAATTCTTGGCAGAAATACTGAGGTTATATCCAACGTCGGGTAGCTTGGCAATGCTCACGTTGCCGTTGATCTTCATCGCCTGGTTCAGCGAATCGGTGATTGTGAAGTTGTTGAAATTGATATTCTGGCCTGCGAACTGGATCTTTTGCCCGGCAAGCGAATACCGCGCTCCCAGCTGCGTCGCATTGAATGCCACATTGTCGAAATTGACGGCACCGTCGAGTTTGGGGCTGTCGGTTGCACCGGTAATGGCGATATTCCCCGTCAGATTGCCTTCCGCCCGTTTCAGCTCGCCAAAACTGAATGCTTCGATCGTTTTGGCACTGAGTTTTTTCAAATCCATTTTGAAATCCATCGGACTTTCGGATTTCAGGTTATAGCTGCCCCGGATATTCACGTCGTTCTGGTCGTTCACGAGCGACATTGCCACGCGGATCAGGTTTTCGGTCTCATTAGTCGATTTCAGCGCCAGGTCGCCTACCGGTATTTTCGTTACCGCCAGGTTATTGATCGTCAGTTCTCCAGTGTATACCGGCGAGGTCATATAATTGCTCAGCAGCACCTTCCCATTCAACGTACCGGTCGCGAGCGTGGAATCGAGCGTAGCGATCTCGATCAGCGGGCCGATGGAAATATTGGTCATGGTGATGTCGAGCGGACTGTTTGGCAGCTCGGAAGTGGAATTAATTTTCAAAGATTGCCCCTTGTTGCTGATTGCGAGGTTTCTCACCTGCACGCTGTCGGATGCATACTGCACGTAGCCCGCGGTGTCGGTCTCCCATTTGTCGTAATTCAGGAGCAGGTCGTCTCGCAGGTTAAGGCGATATTGATTGTTATTGATAGCCAGGTCACCTTTCACGGCGTGCCGCTCGGTATTGACTGAATCCCGGACGACAAAATCGAATTTGACGTCATTATCGATTATCTGACTTACCAGCGAAGCGTTCTGCATTCTGAAACCGCCGGTATTGACCTGCCCTAGATTCGCATTTAAAGCCGCATTGGCCTCTGTGGTACTGAAATCCACCGAGGCGCGTTCCACAATGGTGCTGTCGTAGTTGACCATCGGTACACTCAGCCGGGCTACCAGCGAGGAATCTTTCTGATTATCCATTTGCGCATGCAACTGAATCGTCTTCATTTCCCGTATTTCCGGCACGAAAACCTGGATCGCCGGGTGATTATTCAGCGTAGCATCCAGAGCAAAGTTTACCGGTTTGGTCACTTCTTTATAAGTAAGGTCGGGTGATTTGAAATGCTTGCCCACCTCGGTCAGGATCGCGTCGCCAATTTCTGTGTAGGAATACTGGCCTGTCATTTTGGCTTTCAGAATAGGGGATTCGATGTAAGCCTGCTTGCCGCCGCTGGAATCGGTTAGTTGCACCTGGATATTGGAGATACCAATCGGCCTGCGATGGTGTACCAGCACGAGGCTGTCGAGATTCACGGTACCAAGCGGGTTTTCAGGATTGGTCGACGGCATGTCCACCTTAATGCTTCCCTTCACCTGCAATGAATCCGCATAGAGATTCAGGGCTGTGAGATCCAAGTTAGCCACTTCGAGGTCCGCTTTTACCGATGGGTATTCTTTGGATAAGTCAGCCTGCGCATTCAGGTCGAGATTGATATTGCGGTCGTCCATGTTGGCCGAAATGTTGGCCAGGCCATGATCGATATCGCCTTTCAATTTTAGGTTTTGGTACACATAACCTTTAATGTCCGCGCTTTCAATGTTGCCGTCCAGCTTTGCCTTCATCGTTTTCGGCGCATATCCTACGCCGTCTACATCGGCACGGAGCGTGAGTTTACCCATTTCGGTTGGCGGCTGCTTGGTGAGCTTGCCGAGATCAAACTCCGTGAGTGTGAGTGTGCCGTTATACTGTGCCCGCAGGCTGTCGGTGATGTTTTTCAGGTTTCCTGAAAAAGTCCCTGTGCCAAATGAAGTATTTACGGTAGTTGCCAGGGTGAGGTTTTCCATCGAGCCGCTTACTTTCCCGGAAACCTTGACGGCGTCGGGTAGCTCTATGGAAGCGGGAACTGCGCTGTCGGGCAGCATTTTAAGCAGATCGGCCTTGGTGGAGGATATTTCGTTGATATTCAAATCCATCGCAAGCTTTTCCGCATCGGGAAGGCCTCTCAGGCGGCCTTCTGCGCTCAATACGGTGCCGTCGAGCATGGTGAATCTCGCTTTGGAGATGAGCATGTCGTCCACCGATCCGGTGATCTGGCCGGTACCTTTTACGACGCCGTTGGGTTCCTTGTCGAATGGCGGGGTTTTGGCCAGGTCCGGCACGAGCAGCAGAATGTCCGCAAAGGCAATGCGGCTGTCGGTGAGGCGCAGTTTAAGTTTTACCTTCCCAATGTCGCTGGTCAGCTGGTCGAGGTTTTTGTAACGCAGGCTCAGCTCATCGCGCAAGAGGGTATTGGGTGTTTTAAGATAAAGGTTACGGAGGTAGGTTTCCTGGTCGCCGTAAGCAAAGTCGGTACGAAACGCATCGAGGCGAAAGCCGCTTTTTTCCTTAAATGACGCAGATTTCAATGCACCCGCAATATTTTCCGGTGAGAAAAGGAAATCACGCAAATCTACATTCAGGTCTTTAATGTTGAGGTGTGCATAGTCGAGGCCTTTGGGCACGGCCGGGGAATTGAAATCGTCGTAGCGGATATCATTGTCCGCCAGTTTGATTTCCCCCACTTTTACATACCAACCCGGCGTGTCGGTTGCCGGTGTACCGGCGGCGGTAGAATCTTTTTTCGCTCCTGCTGTTTTAGGCTTTTTGGCAAATTCTGCAAAAAGCGACATGTTTTGCAGGGAAACATTCTTGACATCCACACGCTGGCTACCCATATAAACGCTGTTCACATGTCCCGCCAGTTTTCCGACGGTCATCCCGTTTTTCAATCCCGATGTTTCATCGTCAAACTCCCATTTGAACTGCTGAATATCGATATCGCCCGCTTTGATATCCAGTGAATCGGCTGGGTCGGGCTTTGGCTCGGGGCCGGCAGCAGCCACTTTCAGGGCAGGGTACATCCTCAGCTTCACCTGGCTATTATGCAATGCAGTGTTGGTGAGGTGATACTGTGAAAGGGTAGGGTTGAATTTGTCAAACTTGACAACGGCTGAGTCGATGTTCCCGGAGGCATCGGTGCCGATTACTGCGTCGCGGTAGGAGAAACGGACCTTTTTCAATGAAATCTGATCGAGACGCATTTTGAGCGGTTTCGACGGCGTCGTGTCGACTTCCGTATCGGTACCTGCAAATGCATCCACGATAAACTGGAAATTGAATGTGGTATCGGGTAAAACGCGATTGATGTTCGCATTTACGTCTTCCAGTTCCACCTTGTTAATACCAATGTCGCCGTTGATGAGGCTGTACATATCAAGGTCCACGTACAGGCGCTTGCCCGCAACGAGCGTGTCGCCATGCAAGTCTTCAAAATATACGCCTTCGAGTAATACCCAGTCGGGGATGTCGAAGCGGATTTTCTCGATGTTAACCTTGGTTTTGAGTTTTTTACGTAAAAAGGAATTCGCCTGGGATGTTAAAAAATTCTGGCCGAACGGTGTCTGGATTCCCCAGATCAACACGCCAACCAGAATCAAAACTGTCAGGATTATTATGGCCAGTACT